>JACCDR011863244.1_pt1 | contig 10811 bp, 21 predicted proteins | sample 7446431 | NCBI WGS metagenome assembly JACCDR01 (sample SAMN15323443, study PRJNA562643) | freshwater metagenome | isolation source: river surface water | place: USA:Blue River Watershed | collected 2017-08-17 | reverse complement strand
GGTTAGTGGATAAGTGGTTAGCTGAAGATAAGAAGTTTGTGGTGGTTTATAACCGTCTAGTCAGACAGATTATTAAATTAAGCAAGATTTAATCTTAACCGTGTATTTTAACTAAAGAGGAGGTAATGATGACCACAACCGTGATGTGGATTCGTAAACACAATACAGCAGAGTATTACTCGATGAGTAAAGAAGAGCCTGTGTTGTATGATTTTAACTACACCTATAAACGTTTGGAATTAACCAAAGAGGAGTTAGCTGAAACGATTACACAGATAAAGGCTAGGAAAGGCTATGAATCAACGGCTGAGGTGTTATGGAAATATGCTCTAACTAAAGAGAATCTCAATAAACCTCAGCAAACATTTGATGAGGGATTAACGCAGCTACAGAATACCTTAGATGAACTAGAAGATAAAGAGTCTAAGTCGTGTGGTCCATGTAATTTACTTTAATTAAGGGGAAATAATGAAAGATGATTTAGTAAAGCTTTATCTTTTTAGAAAATATGACGGTAGTCATTACGCGCTTTATACAGAGCCACCAAATGAGAATGATTTAAATCATTTGGCTTATGACCGTATTGAGTGTCATGTATCTAAAAGCTATTTGGAAGGATTATTTCCAAGACCTACAGGAAATGCCTATAAGTCTATAGCTAAGCAAATATGGCTTGATGTGCTTAATCAACCTATTAACTATGCAGAAGAACCTCAATCGTCTTTCTGTTCTTTACTATAACTTAAGGGGAGGAATATATGGGAACTTTAACCTTTTGGGTAAAAAAGCATATTGCAGCTAAGAACTATTTAGTGGTGAGGGAAGAGCCTAAACCCGATGTGATGTACCGATCACTAAAATTGCAATTAAATGATGAGCACTTTGATGAAAACTTTGCCCAATACATCCCACTCATCAATCACAAGATAGTGGATACAACTATTGGTGAGAAGTTATGGGCTATGGCGTTATTCCAACATATCTCTGAGGGAGCTGACCCAAAACTTCAAGAACTTATCAAAGAATATAACGAACAACATCCTCAAGAAGTCAGTTGTTGTTCATGTACTATTAACTAAAAGAGGAGGTGAATGATGGCATTAGTAACATTGTGTGTGGTGCGACATATAAGTGGTTCTCACTATGGTTTATTGGCAAAAACTCCTGATGAATTAGACCCAGCTTATGACTACATGGAAATAAGAATGGATAGCAGTGTATTGGATAGTTTAAAGATGCAAACAAGACCCAATGCGTTTAACTACTCCAAATATAAATCCTTAGCAGAAGCCATATGGCATGAAGCCTATGAAGGAGAACATGCTTCAGTCATCTTACATAACATCCCAGAAGAGCCTAGGCCTTCTTGTACGATACTTTAAGGAGAAAGCTATGGGTACAGTAACCTTATGGGTAAAACGGCATATCAGTGGCCAATATTACCGTGTAGTAAGAGAAGAGCCAAAGCCTGATTTATCTTATCGGTCCTTAAAGGTTGAATTAACCGATGAAGAATTTGAAGAAGACTTTGATTCCTATGTTCCACGCATTAATCAACGCTTAGGTTATGGCACGATAGGTGAGAAGCTTTGGAAGATTGCGGTATTTCAAAATGCCGTATCGGATATGGACCGAGAGATTAGAGCCATCGTTGATATTTATGAGCAAGGCACAAAGACAGATAAAGACGATAAGGGAAAAGAAGAGGCTTCTGGCTGTGGTCCTTGCAGCATTTCGTAAACTAACTAAGAGGTAATTATGACAAAGACAACAGTATGGGTGTGTAAACATAAAGATGAGACTTATAGTTTAACTCGCAGTGTGCCTAAGAAGATAGAAGATGATGCGCTGTATAGAGTAATCAGTGTAGAAGATTACTACCTGACACAACGCTATTCACGAGCAGTTGTCTCAAGCACTGCTTTGTTTAATCTAGCACAAGAGTTATGGAATGGAGCAACCAATGGTGAACATGATTATGTCGAGTTAAATAATCTAGCACCAGAAGACAGCACAGAGCAATCAAGCTGTCGAATCTCATAAATTAAGGAGCCTAAATGGATAAGAAAGTCACAGTATGGGTAGGTAAACATCTTGGAGATGGTCGCTATAAGATTAGTAAGACTAAACCTTTGCGTGACCCTTACTACCATTATATTGAATATGAGATGACAAAGCCCTTAATCGATAAGTTTGCCTGTGAGCTACAAAACCATGACCGCTGCAATAACTTTGCAGAGATGGTATGGCATGTGGCTAAAGAACAAGAAAAAATAAAGAAATCTTATAAGGCAATTGATGAAATACAGGCTATGCTTAAGGAGTAGGGGTAATGTCTGAAAAAGAAATAACCGTATATGTCGTAAGAACCGGGAAAGATAATTACGACATGTACAGGGAGCTACCTAAGCTTAAAGACGACAGTGTGGCATTCCCAGTAGTACTTACTGAGGGGTATGTTAGGGATATAGCTCCTCGTATTTTAAATGGCAGTGTGATGAATTTCTCACAACTGTTATGGGAATCAGCACGAGATGCCCATGTTTTAAACACCAGGATAAACGACATAGAAACGATTCTATCTTGGTTTAATGAGGAATAAGTGTATGCCTAAGACAATTGATTTATGGATAACTAAAGATGGTCCTTGTTTCATTATCCAATTAACAAGACCGCTCTATTACCATGTGGGTACCGATACTTTTGTCTATACTTTAGATGTAGAAGAGTTTAACCGCCATAAGACTGAAGTATTTCCCACGGTATCGTATGAAATGTATGCCGAAGAATTATGGGACATAGCACGTGATAGATATTTTGATGCCAAGAAACAAGACTTAATTGACGACATTACTAAGAAATTTGGTGGGGAGTAATTATGTTTCAAGAAATCATTACCGCAGCACTCTTTGGTGCTGTTGGAGGACTTATAGGTTACTACGCAGTACGGCTTGTTGTTGTGTGGTTTGATGAGCGAAATAGGAAGAAGAAGACATGAGTATTAAAGACGATGCTTGGATTTATGAACAAGCAACAATGCATAAGATGATAACACCGGTAGCTTCTGAAAGCATTAAAGAAGATGACCACGGTAATAAGCTTATCTCTTATGGTTTATCAAGTTATGGTTATGATGTGCGGTGTGCACCTGAATTTAAAGTATTTACCAATGTTAACACGACGGTGATAGACCCTAAGAACTTTAATACGGATAGTTTTGTTACGGTGAATGCTCAAGTGTGTGTGATACCACCTAATTCCTTTGCCTTAACACGCACTGTGGAATATTTTCGTATTCCTCGTGATGTGTTAGTTGTGTGCTTAGGAAAGTCAACCTATGCCCGATGTGGCATAATAGTTAATGTAACACCTCTTGAGCCTGAGTGGGAGGGTTATGTAACGATGGAAATATCCAACACAACAACCTTGCCGGTAAGGATTTATGCCAATGAAGGCATAGCACAGATGTTATTTATACAAGGAGATAGACCGTGTAGTAAATCCTATGCCGATAAACAAGGTAAGTATCAAGGACAAACAGGAATTACTTTACCTAAGTTATGAGGAACACATCATGGACTTTAAAAATACGCAAGCCACTGTCAGCTGGTCTGTTGACAAAGTAATCAAGGAACTCAATAACCCTGAGTATAACGTCGAGATGAAACTCTCTGTTGAAATGCCAAGACAGAATGAACTTCATTTCATCATAACAACAAGAAATACTGCAAAAGATGTCACCATACTTAAAGACATAGCTAGGTCATTCTACGGCTATCAAAAGAAGTAATTGTGAAGTTTCTTTAGTATTTTATTGTGTATTTTTCTGACCTGATTGAGCTTTATAACCAACCAGGCAATAAGAAATATTGCCAATAAATTAAGCAGAAATGAAATTGTAAATAAATAGTAAAGCATAAGGAAATACCTAAATACATAACCTACAGTAATAGTATAGAACTGTTGATAACTTAGACGAGGTGATTAATGAAAATACTAAAGATACATGAGACGATGAAGAAAGATAAGCATGGCAATTACAGCTGTGTATTAGGGGAAGTTTCAGGTTCTGCTCATGCCTTTATGAATGCTGATGATGTTGAAGTGGTTCATGCAGAAGTACAAGACAGTGACGGTACTGTAAGAAACACTATCTTAGCTATTGTTAAGAATGCAACTGAGTTTAGTCATTATCAGACTAAGTCAAAGGACCAAGCATTAACTGAGGAGCATGCAACCTTATTGCTTAATCCAATATGCAAAGGGGCAGTCTATGAGATTAACCGTCAGGTGGAGCTTGCTTCTGAAACTGAATGGAATAATGAAATTAAACCGGTTATTGACTAACACCCAGGAAGGCACTTGAGATTACAAGTGAAAGGTAGTGAAGGCCATACGGATACCTACCACAAATTATAGCTAATTGGAGAGATGACATGCATTTTAAATCATTAAGTGAAGAGCAGATTGATGAGTTGACTAAGAAAGCTGATGCGTTTGCTAAGGAATGGCACGCTAAAGGATGTCCAGAGCTCACCGATGAGGACTTAAAGGGCATCTACTTAAACGTAGAGAAGTACTTCCCTGAATTAAATCCAATATGTCCTTGTGATGGCGTTCCTGTTCCTGTAGCTCAACGCTATAACATGGAATGGTGTACGGTAGATGACATTTTGTCAACCGAGAACATAGAGACACGTCGCTTATTAATCTCTGAATACGGTACGCATCGTTTCTTACGAGATGGTGGTGCTGTTGCAGTCACGGAGTTAGATGTTCGTGGCTATCAAATCGTTAAGTTTCCTGTTGATGATACTAATTGGTATTTCTTACGTATGATTAATTCAACGGTTGAGAAGAAGACAACAGGACAAACAAGGGCAGGCATGGTAGATGGTGGATATACAGACAATGGTGAGAAGATTTATTTCTTACGGTTGCCTAAGGAATTAGTTGAAAGTGGTGAAATCACCAATGAAAAAGCCGTTGCTTGGTCATTTAACTCTAAGGTTAAAGAGGGTCACATCTATAACACCGGTATCAATCAGTTTATAGAGAAAGCCCGGGAGGAAGACTATGTCTTTAAAGACGATAAGCGAGAGTTTAGCTTACAAGCACGGCAAGGCGATGTTCATATTCGGGTGCTCGCTAAGTCTATGGATGATTTACTAAACGGTAAGTTATATACCGACAATGGGTATGATCCAGACAGTTATGCACCGGATGTAGAATCATAGTTTCATGATGCAAGGAAGCAAGCCGTCTGTTGTGTAACGGTACCCGAAATACACAATATAGGAATAGTAGTTTAAATGGTAAAACCTAGCGAATTTGGTAATTTTGGCTAGATGGAGGTTCGAATCCTTCCTATTCCATCTTATTTGGAGAGATAAGAATGAGTGAAGAGATAGCCCCCCGAGAAATTTGTCCTCAATGCCTTAAAACCAAAGGACATGTAACACGTAATAACTTAGCTATCTATGCTGATGGTAAATATTGCCAAGCATGCGGCTATTTCGAAGGAAAACATATGCGGCCTTTAATTCCTGGTGTAGTAAAGGGCCTTCAATACCGCGGTATCACCTTACAAACTTGTGAGCGCTACAATGTTAGAACAGCAACACTTGATGGTAATGAAGCCAATATCTTTCCAATCTATAATCAAGGCAAGGTAGTTAAACAAAAGATTAAAGTCATAGGCGATAAACACAAACAAGAATGTCGAGGAGATAGTAAAAATACAGCACTATTTGGTCAGAACTTATTCTCACCCACTAAGAAGTTACCCGTATTAGTCACTGAAGGTGAAGAAGATGCATTAGCTTTATCCCAGATAGTAACCAATTTACCGGTAGTATCCATAACCAGTGGAGCACAAGGCGCTCAAAAACAACTAGCAGCTAATCTTCAATGGCTCTCTGAGTTTAAAGAAGTCATCTTATGCTTTGATAATGATGAACCAGGACGGCTTGCAGTCTCTGAATGTGTATCATTATTTCAACCAGGGTGTGTAAAGTCCGCAATCTTTCCCTTAAAAGATGCTAATGAGATGCTATTAGCTGGTCGTTATGAGGAAGTAAAGCGTTCTATCATTGCTGCAGAGATTATTAAACCATCAACCATTACCTTTGTTGAAGACATTAAAGAGCAGGTACTAAAGCAACCGCAATATGGTGCATCTTGGCCTTATGATTTCATGAATAAAGTAACTTACGGCTGCCGATTAGGTGAAGTCTATATGTTAGCTGCAGATACCAGCATAGGAAAGACAGAGCTTATGTACTCTATAGTCAGTCATTGGCTTAATAATGATTGCAAAGTAGGACTTATTGATTTGGAAAGGCAGAACTATCAAACGGTACAACGCATCATAGGCAATACCCTTAATAAGAAGATTTATTTACCGGGATGTTCTGACTTTAATAAAGAAGAAATTGAGTCAGAGATGGATAAGCTATCCGGTAAGCTTGCTTTATATAGCCCTGAAAGCGGCAAATTAACGCTTGAGAGCATTTTAATTAATATCCGGTACCTGAATAAGGGGTACCATATGAACTACTTTGTAATCGATAATTTAACGGCTTTATCGTCAAACGATCCCAACATCAAAGATTATGACTTTGCATCTTTTGCAACCGGTGCATTAGTACAGTTAGCAAAAGAGCTTAATATCCTTATCTTTATCATTAACCATTTAGTTAAGGATTCTGTGCAATGGAAAGCAGATGTTAGTGAATACGACGGCCAAGGATTAAATACTAATGGCTTATCTTGGGAGACAGGACGTATGCCAGGTGTTGCTAACTTCTACGGTGGAGGAAAGGTTACTAAACTTCCTGACTATGTTATAGCCCTTGCTCGTAACCGATTAAGTGAGGATGATTTAGAACGACGTACGTTAGTGGTTAAGTTCTTAAAAACACGGTTTGATTCATCCTATGAAGGGCATGAATTTAAATTAGTTTATGACCCATTAACAGGGAAGCTTAAACCGATACATGAAGTCATTTTAATTAACCCATGAATAGGAGGATAGAATTGATAAACTAAAGCAATACTTGTCTATTGCTTACCGGATAATTGAAGAATACAGGTTAAATCTTCAACTCATGTCCCAAGCAATAGAGGATAATGATTTTAAATTAGTCGATGAATTGAATTATAAATTAAATAACCTTTTTACAGACTATGAATTATATGGTTTAGAGATAAAGAAAATAATCGGAGAATGATAATGACGCAATATAATGATTTTGGCTTAGCAATACCTGAAGTGAATAACTTTGAATATGAAATAGTACCTGCAGGGACTTATGACTTTGTAATCTACGGTATTATTAATATGGGTATAAGAGAACCGTACAAAGGAGAAGGTGCAACACCCGGACGTTTACCTGTAGCAAACCTTAAAATACTCTTTGAATTAGCCAATTGTTTCAAAGAAGACAAATCAACGAATGTCATAGGCTTAAACCTTCCTATATCACTGCATGGGCGTTCTAACATATTTCGATTAGTTAATGCGTGTTTTGGTGATGTGGTGATTGATAAGTATGACAAGAAAGGGTATCCGATAATGAAAGCTGAGTATTTAGATTCAGTCAACATTAAAGGGTTATTGGGTAAAGTAGGTTCACTTACTGTGATTCATAAGCCATCTAAAGCATCAGATAAGACCTATGCTGTAGTTAAGCCTGATTCAATTATTGCCTTAGATCCAAGACTACCAAAACCTATAGCTACTAAAGACTTTATCCTATTTAATCCCTTGCAGCCTGATTTAGATGTGTTTCGTAAGCTTACTTACTGGACACAAAAAGACATTATGGCCGCAATGAATGCTCAAGCATTTCCAACTGAATTGCATGATGCTTGGGTTAGGATAGAGGAAGCTAAAGTAATCGGTAAAGAACAACGTGATGTGGTGAGTGCCCATAACACATCAGCAATAGAGTAATGATAGGAAAGCAGTAGGTACAGGAGTACCACTGCCATTATTTGAATATGACATGACCGGAGACTCGCAATGGATAATCCTTATTTACCGCGTAATACCATCATTAAACTCACTCTATCTCGTTATCAAGTATGGACAGGAGAAAACGACATTGAGTATTTCTATACCTTACATAATTATATTGAGCGAACTAAACCTGTTACTTTTGATGTAGTAGAAGACAAAGATGTGCATATCTGTGTAGGACACCTTGATACCTTATTTGCTGAGTGTAAAAGCCTTAATGAACTACCTGAACGTATTTGGCTTTGGAGTGTAGCTCAGGATAACGGCCATAAGCTTTCTGAAGTACGTCTTAAGATTTATCAAGACCGCTATGGAGAATTAGAAAATGACTCCCAGTAATGTATTGGTATTGGACTTTGAGACTTGGGACCCTAACCTTACCACCTACGGTGCGGGGTGGGTCTTTAAGATGCATTATCCTGAATATCCTTTTGAGCCTATCTGTGTAGGCTTACGCCTTCATACTGGTGAAGAGAAATGTATCTTCTTCTACGATAAAGCATGTCGTGAAGAACTATTAAACATCATTAAACAGCATGACACCATCATTTGTCATAATGGGGCTTATGACATTGGTATTCTCTACTACATGTTTAAAGATGAATTAGACTTTGAGAAGCTATTACTGGTAGATACCTTAATTCTAGCTAAGCTTAACGATCAACACATCGAAGAAAAGGCAAGAACTAAAAGCCCTTACTCACTCGATACACTCACAAACTTCTACCATCTAACAGAAACAAAAGAAACATCAGTGCTCACCGATTATGTGTGGGAATCAGGAACCTATAAGCGAGCAATAAAGATAGCAACCGGTGTCAATAAGAAAACTAGACCGTCAGAAAATGTATTAACTGCATTCTGCTATAAAGACTTACGTATATTCCCTGATGAAATACTACAAGATTACTGTATGCAAGACATACGAGCTACCTATGAACTCTATAAGTACTTAGTTGTTGCTTTGGATTTAACCTTATCTCTTTACCGTCGGTATTCCGATATCTTATGGGTGTGTATTGTTTGTAAATCTCGTGGTGTTCGTATTGATTTAAAGAAAGCCAAAGAACTTATTAAGACATTCTCAGATATTCGTAATGAAACTAAAACACAAATCATCGAAATAATTATCAGTAAGCTAGGACTGGAATATAGCGATACAAGCATCGATAGCCCTAAACAACTTGCAAAAGCCTTATTGGCTTTAGGTTATGACTTAGACTTAACCGAGAAAGGAAATCCCTCCATTAAGAAAGAATGGCTTGAGTGTCAGGCAATGAATGATGAGTTATTAAACTTGCTAATTCGTTATCGCAAGACACATAAGAATACTAAGGACTTCTTAAAAAAGATTATTGATTACCAAGAAGCCATTCCACCTCAATATAGGAATAAAGACTATGGTGTACTCTACCCCTCCCTCAAACCCTTCGGTGCTACAAAGACAGGTCGATTTAGTTCTGGTGGCGGCTCTGGTTCTAAAGAGCTATCTATTCAGCAGATTCCAACACGAGATGAAGAATTTAGTAAACCACTTAGAGAGCTCTTTGTTCCATTTGACGGTGAATATGTGGTATGCGGTGACTTCAACGGTCAGGAGTCTCGTATCCAAGTGCATTATGCTTCATTACTGGGCTGTACTGGGGCTCAATCCATCGTTGAAGCATGGCACAAAGACCCCTCGATGAAATACCACCAGAAGGTGGCTGAGTTTACTCATCTTAAATACGACATTGCCAAGATGATTAACTTAGCCCTTTCTTATGACATGCACAATAAGAAGTTATGTTTAAAGCTTGGTTTAGGCTTTAAGGAAGGAATGGCTATTATCGATCAATACCATCGTATGCTGCCCTTTATGTCTGAATTACAAACCATTACCGCCCAAGCGTTAGCTAAGAATGGCTATATACGCACTATAGGCTCAAGGAAGCTCTATATGGACCTTTCGTATGTCTTTAATGGCAGAGTAGTGACTAAGGAGAGAAAAGCGCTTAGCAAGCTTATACAGGGCTCTGCAGCAGACCAATGCATAGAGGCTATGATAAGAGCCCATAAAGCAGGACTAAAGATACTCTTTAGCGTTCATGATGAGATTGTTCTATCCAGTGCTAACCCAAATAGAGATTTACCTATCCTTAAACGTTGTATGGAAGAAGCCTATCAATTAAGAGTGCCTGTCGTTGCTGATTGCGATTATGGCAAATCATGGGGAGAAGCTAAATAATTTAGGGGGATTTATGAAAAAGATTAAAGTGTATTCAGATATGAAACAAATTATTTTAATGCGTGAGCTTAATACGATGGGGATATTTAAAGAAAAAAATAACATGTATGGCTACAGCAAAAGTAATGAATTTAGAGCACAACTATTTAAGCAGTTGTATGGGAGACAGTAATGGATGATGAGATGAATGAACTAGTAAAACTACGCGATAAGATTATACGAATCCATTTATTTAGAGACGGTAGAAACTTTGATGCAGCCCATTTGTACTACAAAATGATACCTGATGGTGCAAATCATAATGAGTTTCTTATGGTGAGTAGAAAGTTAAGAACAGATATGTTCTATGCATTGTATCGATGTCGAGGTGTGTGATGAGAGATTTATTATTGATATTGGTCGGTATGGGACTTATGCATATTTTCAATTTCTTGTTCTATCTGTGGATAGTGTTGGGTAATACAGAGGAAGATTTAGAAGTATCTATGGGTGATATATTCATTCCCGTATTAACCGTCGTAGGACTGGTAAGCCTTTATAGTTAAATCATGGACATTCTAT
>JACCDR011098798.1_pt1 | contig 10811 bp, 11 predicted proteins | sample 7446431 | NCBI WGS metagenome assembly JACCDR01 (sample SAMN15323443, study PRJNA562643) | freshwater metagenome | isolation source: river surface water | place: USA:Blue River Watershed | collected 2017-08-17 | reverse complement strand
TTGTATAGATTTGGTTCGGTTTCTTCGCCGATTCGGAAGTGAATAGTGGAGAGGGTGGCAACCTTGTGTCCGTTGGCGGTTAAGATGCGGGACATGATTTCCGAAACAGAAGACTTACCCTTAGTCCCGGTCACCCCTATCACAGTGAGAGAGCGTGAAGGATGGCGGAACCAAAGGTCAGCCAGGTAGGCTAGCAGAAAATGATATGGGGGACGAAGCCACTCCAGAACTTTATCGGGGGTCAATCTTTTAATATTGGTTATGAAATCAGACATAGTATAAGTGTATACGAAGCTGACTCCTTTTGCCAAAAGTTCTTTTTTATGTCGAAAATTAATGTGTTGGTAGTTGTTTAAGAACGGCCTGGATTAGAGCTTTGGCCTCTAAGCCTTTCTCTTGTTTCCCGACAAAGTTACGGGCCTCTTTAGGATCGTAGCCAAGTGTGATGAGGGCATCGATAGCATCCCGCTCTGCCTCACTTAGGTTACTAAAGACTTCAGTCTCTCCACTCTTAGGTAAGTGGTCAAGTTTGTTTTGTAGGGAAGACACCACATTTTCGGCGGTCTTACGTCCCAGGCCGGAAATCTTGTGTAGTTGCTCGGCATCGTTGGCTCTTATGCAATCAGTGAGGAGTTTAGGATCAGCTTGCGTTAGGATTTGGAGCGCTGATTTCGGGCCAATTTTGGGAATGGTGAGTAGGAGCTCAAAAATTACTAACTCGCTTTTGTCTAAAAACCCGTAGAGATCCATCGCATTTTCGCGAACGGCTAAGTAGGTATGGAAGGTTAGGTTATCTCCTACATTTAGAGGATGCCTAGCGATGGGTGTATGCAGTAGATAGCCGACTCCGCGTACATCTAAAACCACGTTTGGGAATTCAATTTCTGTCACTGTACCGGATAAACTACGAATCATGACTCCTATTGTACACAAAGGAGGAGGCTTCGGGAAATGGGCTTTTTATGTTAGTATGCGCTTTATGTTCAATCACGCCCCAAAAGATTACCAGTGCCCACTTTGTGACTTAGTACAAGGGAAGGAAACCGAGTATAACAAGTTAAGTGACGTCGTTTACGAAGACGATTCCTGTTTGGCTTTTATTTCACCGAAGTGGTGGATAAATAATCCTGGTAATGTGATAGTGATACCGAAGAAACATCAGGAAAACATCTATGACATTGACGAAGACAGTCTGTCGAAAGTTAATATCCTGGGAAAGAAGCTTGCTCAAGCAATGAAAGAGGTCTACCAATGTGAAGGGGTTTCGTTTCGACAACACAATGAGCCAGCTGGCAACCAAGATTTATGGCATTTTCACCTCCATGTCTTTCCTCGGTATAAAGACGATAATTTATATCTGTTTTACCCAGCCCAGGACAAAAAAAGATTCGTTTCAATAGAAGAGAGAAGTGTTTTTGCTGAAAAACTAAAGAATTATCTAAATCCAGCAAGTTAAGCAAAAGCTTGCATTTTCTAGGTTTTTAATTTATAGTGCCTGCACTTAATTTAATTATTATGCCAATTACCAAAGGAGCAGAAAAAGCCAATCGTCAATCAAAAAGAAAGCGCGTTTATAATATTCGTCGCAAAAACACAATGAATGATGCGGTTAAGAGTGTAAACAAAGCTGTTGTTGCTAAGGATGAAGAAAAAGCTAAAAGTCTTTTGCCACAAGCCTATAAGGCAATTGACAAGGCAGCAAAAAGAGGGGTTATTAAAGACAACACCGCTGACCGTAAGAAAGCAAGACTCACTAAAAGAGTAAAAGCGATCGCAAAGTAAAACCACAGACCCGCATAAGCGGGTCTGTGGTTTTCTTAGCTTGCTAAAAATATTTAAATGCGTTAATGTTCGTATATGCGAACAAATCTGAAGAAGTTGACCGCTACTAGGGAGGACTATATAAGAGCGGTCTACCTTCTCCAGGAGTTCAAAACAGAAGTGGGGGTGACCGATATTGCGGAGAAGCTAAAGCTAAGTAAGTCGACCGTCTCGGAAAGACTGAAGGAATTGGTTAGGGAAAAATTTGTGGAAGCTAGTCATTACACAAGTATCACCCTAACTAAAAAAGGTTTAGCGCTTGGCAAGAAGCTCACTTTCAAACATCGAATCATTGAAGTGTTTTTAAGCGAGACTCTCAAATTAAATAAAGCTAAAATCCACGCCGAAGCGGAAAAGCTCGAACATGCGGTTAGTGACGAAGTCATTAAACGGTTGGCTAAATTTTTAAATCATCCGAAGACCGATCCGCACGGCACCCCAATCCCTAAAATTAATAACTGGAATTAAAGAAAATATGAAAAATGTAATTGTAATGAGTGCCTTCACTCTTGCCTTAATCGGAGTTGGACTCCTCGGAAAATTTGCAGCAAGCGATGCCAATAAAGCGGCGGTGATTGAAAGTGAAAAAGAAGACAAAATTGTTGCCTTAAGTACCTTCACCATTTTGGCTGACATGGTTCGTGAAGTGGGGGGAGATAAAGTGGAGGCGATATCGCTCACAAAACCAGGGGTAGAGATCCACGGGTATGAGCCAACCCCGCAAGATCTAGTTCAAGCCGCTAAAGCAGACGTGATTTTTGAGAACGGACTCAATCTAGAATTGTGGTCGGCTAAGTTACGCTCCAGTATTCCTGATGTGCCGTCAGTGGTGTTGAGTGAAGGGGTAGAAGTAGTCTCGATTGCTGAGGGTAATTATTTAGGTAAACCAAATCCTCATGCGTGGATGTCGCCTAAGCAGGGACTTATCTATATTGAAAACATTCGTAAGACTCTAATCGAAATGGCTCCTGAACATGCTGAGTATTTTGCCAAAAATGCTGAAGCCTACAGCACTAAACTTAAGGCGTTGGACGCAACTCTAAACGAAAGCCTAAAAACCCTTCCCGAAGGAAAGCGCACTTTGGTTTCTTGTGAGGGCGCTTTTACCTACCTTACCAATGACTACGATCTTCACGAGGTGTATCTGTGGGCAATTAATGATGAGTCAGGTGGTTCGCCACAACATATCGCGCGGGTAATTGATGAGGTAAAAGCCAGACAAGTACCAGCGGTATTTTGTGAAAGTACCGTGGAGCCAAAAATTCAAGATGAGGTCATAAAAGCGACTGGCGCTAAATTTGGTGGTGTACTCTACGTTGATTCTTTGTCTCAGGCTGACGGACCAGCCTACTCCTACTTGTCACTCCTTGAACATACGGTAAAAACAATCATTGGCGGTTTAGTTGCTGAATAATTATGACCAGCAATAATCTACCAGCTATCGCTATCAAAGAGGCGACCGTCTACTACGGTTCTAACTTGGCTTTGGAGAAAGCTTCAATCTGCATTGAGTACGGAACTTTCTCTGGAGTGATTGGTATGAACGGGGCCGGTAAGTCTACTTTGTTTAAATTAATTATGGGCTTGGTCAAAGCCGAGTCGGGTGAGGTCACAATCTGTGGTGATGATCCTAAAACCGCCCAGCTACATGGTCATGTCGCCTACGTGCCCCAGAATGAATTGGTGGATTGGGACTTTCCGATTTCGGTTTTTGAGGTGGTGATGATGGGAAGGTTGGGTAAACAAAACCTCTTTAAAACTCCAACCAAGACTGACGAGGAGCAAGTAATCGCCGCCCTAGAAAAAGTGGGGATGAAGGATTTTTCGGAAAGACAGATTGGTGAGTTATCTGGTGGACAAAGAAAGAGGGTCTTTGTGGCTCGGGCGTTAGCTCAGGGAGCAGATATTCTTCTTCTGGACGAGCCGTTTGCTGGTCTTGATTCCAATAGTGAAAAATCTTTAACGACACTACTCCTCAATCTTAAACAAGAAGGGAAGACAGTAATCCTTGCCACCCATGACCTCACTTCGCTTTCCGAGAACTGTGATCGAGTAGCTTTGGTTAAGAAGACGGTTTTGGCTTATGGACCAACCAAAGAAGTCTTCACCAAAGAACTGGTGACAAAAACCTTCGATGGACTAGTACATCATATTAAATTCGAATAAGTATGGAAATTATTAATTTTATTGTTGAGCCCTTAAGTTATCCTTTTTTCCTGAAGGCGGTTTTGGTGTCTGCGGCGGTGGGAGCGACTTGTGCTTTATTGTCCTGCTTTTTAATTCTTAAAAGCTGGTCGCTTTTGGGGGATGCGATTTCTCACGCGGTATTACCGGGAGTAGTAATCGCCTACATCATCGGCATTCCTTTTAGTGTTGGGGCTTTCTTCTTTGCACTACTCGCAGTCCTTCTCATTGGTCTCATAAACACGAAGAGCAAGATCAAAGAAGATGCGGTAATGGGAATTGTCTTCACCACTTTATTTGCCTTTGGTTTAGTGTTGATTTCGCAGGTAAAGAGTACTGTTGATTTAAGTCATGTTTTATTCGGATACGTTCTCGGTATTTCCGATGAATCGGCTTGGTATACTGTTGGGGCACTAGCTCTTGTAGCAGTTATTGTCCTCTTATTCCGTCGTCTTTTCTTGGTGTTTTGTTTTGATCCCAACCATGCCCAGTCCGTGGGTCTGTCGGTTACCTTTATCAACTTTGCTCTCTTGGTGCTACTGGCGCTTACGATCACTAGTTCCTTGCAAACTGTCGGGATCATTTTAGTTATTGCGATGTTAATTACTCCTGGCTCAACCGCCTTCCTCTTAACCAAACGTTTCAACGTGATGTTAAGAATCGCGGTCCTTGTGAGTGTCATCAGTTCCGTTGTGGGGGCTTATGCTAGCTACTACTTTGATGTTTCTACCGGTGGAGCGATCGTCTTTGTCCAAGGGTTAATTTTCTTAGCGGTTTTTGTGAGCGACCTTTGGGGTAAGCGGAATAAGAAAGTTAAAGAAGGAAAGGGAACAATCTAATCTAACCGGGTTTGAAATTGGGGGAAATCTTCACTAGTACCGGTGAGGATTTTTTCGTGAGATGCTTTAAGTTTTTCGGTAATCGGGTAGCTTCCGTTACCGATATGTCTTCCGTCGATTTCTGTTATCGGAGCTACGAAGGCTGAAGTACCACAAGCAAATACTTCTTTGGCAGTATACAGTTCCGTTAAGTCGATTTTTCTTTCTACCACTTCCAGCGAAAGTTCTTTCGCTAACTGAATAAGGGTGTCACGATTGATCCCTTCCAAGATGTCGCTACTGCGGTCGGGGGTATGTAGGGTGTTACCCTTCACTAAGAAAATGTTAGCGGCACTCAGTTCGCAGACGTGACCCTCGGCATCAAGGAAGATACAGTCATCAAAACCACTATCGAGAGCGTCTTGTTTGGCTAAAACCGAATTAACATAAGCCCCGTTTACTTTAGCTCGGGAAGGGATGCAGTAGTCAGGGATTCGGCGCCAGACACTGGTTTTTACCCGAGCGCCAGTTTGGGGAATGATGGGGTTGGCGTCATACAAAAAGATACTAAGTTTTATTTCGATACCTTTGGCTCTTGTCCCCGGGACCAGTTCGGTGCCGTGAATGGTGATACGGGCAAAGACGGTTTTTTGTAGGTCATTGGCTTTTACTACTTCGGTAAGGGCGTTTTTAAAACGGGCAAAGTCCCAGTCCTTGGCAAAACGGTCGAGACCAATAATCTGACAGGAATTAATTAACCTTTCAAAGTGAGCGTCTAAACGAAAACCAAATTTACCGGCGGTGTTCACGGTGATTGGCAGGACGGTATAGACCGAAAGTCCGTATAAAACGGCCGAGGAGGCGATGCTGACATTGGCGTTAGAAAAGGGAATGATCTCCCCGTCAAAGAAAGATTTAGGATAGATGTACGTCATCTCATACATAATAGCAGAAAGACCAAGAATGGCTAATTTTAAGGCTATTTTGACCGGATGCTAAAATGATTACGTAATTAACATTAATATGAAAAAAAGTCATTATCTTTATTTAGGTTTGTTTTTATTCGCTTTTCTGGTCGGGTCGGCACCACGAGCCGAGGCCGGATGTTTGCTTAAAGATGGCACTCTTGGCTTTGGTGGTTCGGGAGAAAGAATACAAAGCTTGCAACTATGTCTAATTGCTGGTGGTTTCCCCATTCCCGCTGGTGCTACCGGTTATTACGGTGAGCAAACCAAGCAGGCCGTACAGAGGTTTTATGCTGATGAGCTTGGTCTTGGTAATTGGAACGGTCTATCGGTTGGTCCGTTAGGGAAGGCAAAATTGTCTGGTCTAGCAACGGCATCTGGAGAATACAAAAAAGCCGGTAGTGAAGCAGAGTTTAAAAAATATCTCGCGGAGTATGATGTCTTGAGTAAGCGGGAATTTGTTAATGACGGAATGGTGGCGGTAGAGTCAATGGGTCTTGCTGATAGTGCGGATGAGAAATCAGCTTCCACTCCAAGTCGGGTGAGCGAGACTACTGTCCAGGTAGCCGGGGTAGATGAGCCGGATATTGTTAAAATTGACGGTAAGAATATTTTCTACTCACAAATGAATTGGTTTTTGATTGATCCAATGCCGTTTGTTCGCACTGGTGGAGCTGAGTCGGATATGGTTGATACGTCTGACAAAATGTTTGCTCCTGTACCAGCCAATCCTGGTAGTACAAGAGTGATTGAAGCTTTTCCACCAGAGGATCTTAAGGTGGTAGAAAAGATCAAAGAAACTGGCGACCTCCTAATACACAAGAGTAGCAATACCCTAATCGTTTTATCTTATCCTGAAATTGTCGCCTATAACATCACAGAAGCTGATTCACCAAAGAAATTATGGGATCTAAAAATAAACGAGAATACCTCAGTGGTAACAGCCAGGATGACAAATGATAAGATTTATTTAGTAACCGAGACTTGGCTCTCTACCGATCGACCTTGCCCAATGCCACTTATCGCAGGAGCCGAGAGTATCACGATTCCTTGTGGTGATGTTTATGTACCAATGACAATTGAACCGGTCTCTCATACTTATAATCTTCTTAAGGTTGATCCAGTTTCTGGTAAGGTAGAGGATAAGCTTGCGGTGGCGAGCGAAGGGGGAATGACTACCGTCATGGTCTCTAAAGATAATCTATACCTCGCTACTCATGACTATAGTGACAATACCGAGGTAATGATTGAAGTTCTCCGCAAGGTAGCTGACAAGAGTCTTGATGCCGAAGTTAAAGCCAAGATTGCAAAAATTTCTAGCTACGATATTTCACCTTTAGGTAAGTTAAACGAGATTCAGTTAGTCATATCAAGTGCTTGGGACAAGCTTTCTTCAGAAGAAAGACTGAAGGCTGAAAGTAACTTTAATAACGCGGTAGCTAGTGAATTAGCTCTAAAACAAAGAGATCTAGAGACAACTCGTATTGCTCGTATTCCTCTTGCCAGCTTTGTCATTGCGGCGACCGGTAAGGTTCCTGGTACTCTCTTAAACCAGTTCTCGATGGATGAATATAACGGTGATCTACGAGTCTCGACGACAATTGGTGAAAACAACTGGTGGTTTGGCTGGGGAGCAAACAGTAACTCAGTAAACGATATCTATGTGCTTGGTAGTGACTTAGTAAAGAAAGGGGAGATTCTTGATCTTGGTAAGGGAGAAAGAATTTACTCGACTCGCTTTATGGGTGACCAGGGTTACGTAGTTACCTTTAGACAGATTGATCCGTTCTATGTTCTTGACCTCTCTAACCCTTCCGCTCCTAAACAAGTGGGCGAGCTCAAGATTCCTGGCTATAGTTCTTATTTAGAAAAGATTAGTGAAAACTTGGTTCTCGGAGTCGGTCGTGAAAATAACAATGTGAAGCTCTCGCTCTTTGATGTAAGCATCCCTAGTGCTCCTAAAGAAGTCTCGAAGTACTTACTCAAAGATGAGTGGAGTGAAGTTGAAGGAAACCATCACGCCTTTATGTTGGATGCCGAAAATAAAACTTTCTTTATTCCGGGCGGACAAGGTGGTTACTTCTTCTCTTATGACAATGACAAGCTCGAATTAGCTGCGGCCATTAGTCAAAACGGAGTGGCTCGAGCACTCTTTATCGATGACTATTATTACTTGGTCGGACAAGAAGCGGTTAAGGTAATTGACCTAAAGACCTGGAAGGAAGTAGAGAAGTTGGAGTTCTAGTTTAGGTACGAGAAACCAGACGGAAAAAGCCGGCGCTAGCGCCGGCTTTTTCCGTCTGTTTCTCTCCGGTATTGAGTTTGGTATACTTTTGGAATGAAAGAAAGATTCAATAAAGTTCCTGATAGAACACTAGTACGTCGGGAGCTACCAGATGGCTCATTTGTGCTGGTCCCTTATCATCAGTTATCGAAAAAAAAGAAAATAGAACATGAAAGACGTGTTGGAATGGCTGGATCTGTAGCTAGTTTAGCTGATGAGAAGCAGAAAAGAGATGATAAAACTGGTTCCGCCAAAAAGGAAACATTAACACAACCATCAGGGAAAAAAGGTGTAGATAAAAATCCCTCTCCACAAAAATCAGAGTCTAAATCAGGCGAAGATTTCATTGTTATTGTACCTGGAAAACAAAACAGGACTTTGGGTGGTCAATATGCGAAGGGGTCATATAAAATTGACGATGAACAATCAGAAGAAATAGGTACAGAACAGGTTCCTAAGGTTGTCGCAGAGGAAGCTATTGAGGGTGAGAGAATTGAGCGTCAACGCTCTAGATTTAATTTCTGGTTCAACTCGGTTGGTTTTGCGGCTATCGCTATAGGGATTGGAAATATGGTCCTTAAACATGATGAAAGACAAGATCGTATAGACGAAGCAAGAAGTAAATTATCAGTTACCCAAGTTGCTGCCAAGGTAGAGGAAAATGACAGAGTTGATATGGTGACGTCTCGCTTAACTCTGCCTGGAAACAACGAAAGAATGACTGCCAAGGACAATGGTTTCCAAGAAGTATACAGACCTGATTTACTTCCAGATGAAAATAAAAAAATTACCTCTGAAGAATCAGAAGGTGTTTTGGGTAAGATGTTGGATGGTGCTCAAAAATGGTTTAGTGGTTTTACCAAATCAGATGAAACAGTAAAAAAGTTGGAAGTTCCTCCTGAAACTAAAACAGTTGAAAAGAAACCAATGCCTTTAGAATGGCATCTTGCTCAAAAGGAGGGAAAGATTGTTGACTTGGAAGAAGTTTTAAAGGGCGAATTTCAATCAAGTCTGGATTATTTCAAAACCGCAGAGGGAGCTAAAGATTTGAACGCAGCGTATGAGAATCTGATGAACAAGGATCTTCATTTGATTACAAAACCTTTTACTGATATCGGTGTACCAAGTAGTTTAGTATATGCTTTACTGGTACAAGAAAGTCGAGCGCGGAATGTTACATCGGATCAAGGAGCGTCAGGTTGGTTTCAAATAACTCCATACCCCGGAAGATATTATGGTCTACGGATAGATGGTGAGGTGGATGAGAGAAACGATGTCTACAAATCCGCCGTAGCGGCAGCTAAACTCTTGGCTGACGAATTGGTGGCTTTTAACGGTGACATTGATCTGGCTCTCCATGCTTATAATCGAGGTCGTACGCTTGGGGTTGGTGATGAAGTTACAAGTTATGATGTAGAGGATAGAAATATTGATATCTATTACGATGCAGTTACTGGTAAATTAAATAAGAGACTTAAGAATATTCAACCAACTGTTATTAAGTCATATACTGTTAAGCCGGGTGATACCATAGGTAAGATAGCTGGAGAGCTCGGGTCCTCCGTTTCAATGATAGTTGACACTAATCAGATACCTGATCCTAACAAAATCTATCCCGGGGCAGTTTTTGAAGCCCCGACTTATTTTAATGTACGGAATGAGCTTAGGCATACATTGGAAGGACCTTTTTATGTAACCTTAATCAAAGCGGCCGAAAAGGCGCTAGAGGAAGCAGGACATTTAACTGCACTCGAAGAGAAGCGAAAGGCCGATGAGCTTAAACATCAAACGCGAAGAGCTTAATAATTATTAGCTTAAAGATATTTATGAAAGGATTAAATTTAGATCGAGTAAAAGCTTTCTCCGATGGAGTATTTGCTGTGGCCATAACCATCTTGGTGTTTGAGCTTAAGGTTCCTGAAGTAGTTGGAGGGTCGGTTTTTGAGGCTCTTTTAGAAATGGTGCCTGAAATCCTAATATATATTGCCAGCTTTGGCATTGTGGGTATTTTCTGGATTGCTCACCATACGATGTTTTCTTATTTTGTAGTAGCTAACCGCACTTTGCTCTGGCTCAATCTGGTATTTCTGATGTATGTCTGCTCTGTCCCTTTTGTAGCTGCCTTTTTAAATGCTTATCCGACTGATGCATCAGCGGTCATGCTTTATGGCTTTCACCTTCTTCTGACTAGTTTGTTTTTTGCTTTGATTTGGTACTACGGTTCATATAAAGGTAGATTAATAAGTCCAGACATGTCTCCCGAACTTCGTTCCTTGGCCAAGGTGGTGGTGTTTTTGCCTAGCCTGATTTATTTTTTGGCTATGTTGGTAGCATTATTTAGTCCGAGTATTAGTAAGATCTTATATACTTTGGTCCCACTTACTTTTATCATTCCCAGTCCAATTGATCGCTTGATAAATGGAAAGTAGCAAAAAGCGCATTCCGTAGGAATGCGCTTTTTGCTTCGCGAGCTAACGATACTTCTTTTTATCGCTAAAGAATGTGAGATGACCACCATTACCAAAGAGGAGGAGTAGGACAACGGCCGCGAAGTGTGGAAGATGGCCAGCTAATTCGATAGGTCCTAAGATAAATAATGGTATGGAGAAAATGACCGCTGTAGCAACGGCATTTAGTCGGGTGACCGAACCAAGGACAAAGATCAAGCCAAGAAGAAATTCTACCGATCCAGCCGATAACACGAATAAGAAGTTGGAGTAGTCTAAGCCTAAGTGTTGC
>JACCDR011703212.1_pt1 | contig 10814 bp, 11 predicted proteins | sample 7446431 | NCBI WGS metagenome assembly JACCDR01 (sample SAMN15323443, study PRJNA562643) | freshwater metagenome | isolation source: river surface water | place: USA:Blue River Watershed | collected 2017-08-17 | reverse complement strand
GGTTATTCCAGGCCCCATTGATACGCACACCCATCTTCGTTCCGTGCCTGGAAGTGTTTTTAGAAATGATTCACCGGAAGATATTCGCCGTCAGCAAATTGCACAAAACAAAGCTTATCTCGCGATCGGAGTCGCGACGGCGTTAGATGCCGCCGCACCGGAATCACTTTTTAAAGAGGTGGCCGAGGAACAAAATCCATCTCCACGGGTTTTAGGAGGTTCTCAGGTTTTTAGCGGGGTAAAAGAGAGCAGATGGGTCAAAAATTGTCCATCCGAGGTCCATATGTTTTGATTTTGTTTACAACAACATGATCAAACAACGGAGACCAAGGGATGGACTTCTCAAAACTTATCATCGAGTTTTTAGGCCTTCAAGATGTAACTTTAACAGACCTAAAGAAATTTAAAAAAGACCTTCGCATTGAGATCTTTGTGGAGCAAAAAAGATCAGAGTGTTTCTGCACCAAGTGTGGATTGCAGTTTGCCTCTGTTAAAGAGTGGGTCCACAAAAGACTTCAAGGAGCACCACTTGGTATCTATCAAAAAGTATTCATAAATCTTTGGCAAATGCGCGGGTATTGTCAGGACTGTAACCGTACCTCAGTTGCTCGACTCGATTGGATACACCCCAAGTTTGAGTCCTTAACTTGTGGCTTTGCTGAGGTGGCTGGAAGGCTCATGGAAGAAACGACCTGCGAAGCAGCAAGCCGTATTCTTAATTGTGACTCTAAAAAACTCTGGGAACTCGATCAGAACCGGATGGAAGTGATGCTTCAGTTTCTGCGCCTTCCCAAAGATATTGATGTCTCTTACCTCTGCGCTGATGAAGTTCATTTCCGGAGTATTAAGAATCAAAATCGCAAAGGTCTATTCAGCAAAAGATACTCCCCCCACTTCGTCACAAATATAGTCTCACCAAGTGCTGGCAAGGTCCTGTTTAACGCCATGGGAAGGGATTCTAAGGCCCTGACTACCGCTTTAAATGTCTTATCTCCGGGTCAAAAATTAGCTGTCGAGAAGTTTGCTGTCGACATGCATGAGCCCTTCATGCAGGCCATACGAGCTCAATGTCCAAACGCTCAGATTGTTGTGGATCGTTTCCACCTAGCCCAGCAAATTAACAAGGCTTTTGATCAAGTTAGACGGTCTGAATTTAAAAAAGCTAAGGCTCGTCAAGACAACTTCCAAGAAGGCATGCTTGAGCCCCACAGGAGATTTATTTTAATGGCAAGAGATGCCGACCTCTCAAAATCTGAAATAAAACTCATTGATCAACTCAGATTGGCAAACAAAGAAATCCAATGCTCAATGCTTTTAGTTGAGTATTTTCACAAAGCCCTGGATGAAAAAACAATCCCTGGATTTAGAAAGGTTCTCGCAAGGTGGTACCAGCTCTGCCGCAACACCAGGTATGAACCATTTCTAAAGTTTGCAAAGCTTCTCAGAAAATACAGAAAAAACATCGAAGGATATATCACTTCTAGAATTACGACAGCTGTCATTGAAGGACTTAACAACAAGATCAAAGTGCTCAAAAGAATGGGTTATGGATACACCAACGAAGTCAGCTTTATGAGAAAGATCCTTCAGAGGTGTGGGTACCTAAACCATCTATCTATAAACACTGACGAATTCTTTTTCAAATGGCCCAACCCCGCTTAAAACCGGAGAGGGCGTGAGAAAGGCCGTGTTTGGGCTCCTGTGGTATTTTTTTTCATTGAGGTCAACAATTTTGCGTCTCTTCTTGACTATAGTGGACTTCAATCTTGGCACAATTTGTGGACTTTGCTGCCTGGAATGTAGAAAGAGGCCTTATTTATGTCAAAAAATTATACAAAATCATTATTGGTGACTCTCGCTTTTTTGAACTTCTTGGCTTTGCAACCTGCCAATGCCCAAAAGTCAGATGCAAATTTTTACTCCTCGCAAGCCGAGGTCGAAAATGCTGATGCCAACCTGATTGAAGCTCAAGGTGGCTTAGAAACCAGCTCAGAAGAATTGCAAATGGCTCGCAATAATCATAAAGAGTTGACCCAAAAGAATATCGAGACAGCTCGCCGAACCCGCGAAGAAATTAGAAATTTGCAGGCACAACAAACTAGACAAACAAAAGAGACTCAGCGTTTAACATCTGAGAACTCAAAGCTATCGAAAGAAATTTCAAAAATGGAAGCCCAAGCAAAAAGAGAAAATGCGAAGGCAGAAAAGGTCTCTGCTAAACTGCAAAAAGTTCAGGGCCAAAATGACAGTCTCATTGAAAGGCATCAGCAAAATAGAGACCGGATTGCAACAACTCAGTCAGAAATTGCTTCTCAAAAAAAGTCTCTCGGCGAAGTACAAAGGCAATTGAAAGTGGCACAATCCAAAGCAAAGAAAAGCCATCAAATCCTTTTGAAAGCTCAGTCGGAACTGAAATCTACGTCGAAGAGAGTGAAATCAGAGATTTTACGACTTGAAAGAGCCACATCAAAAGCTCTTGTCCAGTCTGAAAAATTTGAAAGGCAAGCTGAGCTGGCCCGAGCCAAAAAAGAAGCCTATGAACAGCGCCTTAGAGAGAAGAAGGAACGTTATGCTCAGGCTCGAGAGAAACAACAAAAAGCTGCCCTTTCTCGAGTTAGCTCGAACTAGGTCTCTGGATGAGTCGAATATGAACTTTGAATAGTATCCTCGTGGTCTTCTTCCACGAGGACTTCAGTCTTTAATGCCAGTAAAAACTCATGCTGCCTCCACAAATAGTACCCTGCACCCATCAGGGCCCCCATCACGAAGCCAATTAGATGAGCTCGATAGCTTACCTGCGGATCAAAAGCAGAAGAAGGCATAAAAATGGCTAATGTCACTCCGAGAACTCGCAACCATCTTTGTGTTATAGTTCGTTGCTGATCTAAATTTAGATAGAGAATAAGCCAAAATCCGCCCATCCAATAGACAACACCTGACATGCCAATCAAATTCACACCTGGAGGATAAGTCATTAAAGACAAGAGCTGCACCAGTCCGCCCGCCAGTATGGCTCCAATTGGAAATACCCAAAGGCCAAAATATCCGTACAAAAAATATCCAAAGATAAAGAAAAGGAGGGCGTTTGAAATGAGATGCCCAAAATCAGCATGGGCAAAGAGGCCGGTCCATAGTCTCCAGTATTCTTGCTTCTGAAAAACCTGTTCTCCATTCGAACTCATTAAATGGGACAACGATGCCCAATCACGGAGATAGATAATAGCCGCGAAGGTTAAAAAAAATAGAGCCCAGGCAGCAACAAGGCCTGCACGGGCTTTAGGCTTTTGAGTCAACCAAGTGGAGCGCACAATGGTCCACGAACGAGGATTCAGCGGCATGTTGTGCCTCCTGTGCCTCTAATTTGCGACCATTACATCGAATGTCAAGCTGTGACAGCGGGACTATTTTGTCTCGCCTGCGGCTTCAAGCTTGGACTCTGTAGAGGCTTCAAATCATCTTCAACAACAAACAGCGAAGGAGTCGCTTCCTCTATTTTTGTTAAGACCTCTTCAGACTTAGTTTGATCTGTGTCACGCACGTTGTTCTTTGGGTCGGTGAAGAACTTTTTATTGAGCTCATCAATGACCTTCAACTTTTGCCCCTCAGATGAGTTGCGATAAGTAGCGGTCGGCTCTAGTTCTGGCATCTGACCGGTCCGTCGCATTTCTTCTAATTGTTTGCTGATAGTGACTCGATCTCCGAGTGAGTTTTTTCCCATCGGTCGCCCCAGAGCTAAAGCACCTGGTCGCGCTGGTTGCGCCGAGGCCACTTCGGCAGTTGCCGTTCGAGCACTTGCAGGTAGAATTCCACTTAACTTTTCCATACCTCACCTCCTGTGAGCTATTGAATACGACCGTTCTAGTCGCATACATTCGTATCGGACTGAAACGTACAAACTTGAGACAACAGCAAAAAATCTAGGCCAAGGGCGAGGTTATAAGAAGATTACCATGGAAAGAATTGCCAAGGGCTGACAGGGTGGCTGAGCAAGCGCTCGCAAATCGATTTGACCTGAGGGTCGTCTTGGCCTGACCAAAAAGTACGTCCGATAAGAAAACTCTGAGAGAACTCCATCCAATTGCTAAAATGACCCTCGACAAAAGGAGCCAATTTCACAATCCCCTTCCACGCTGTATCGGAATCAAGGTAACCCGAAATGAAACAAAGTCGAATTAGATGAATATAGCGAGCGGCATCCCAAGCTAAGATTCCAGACTCCTTCAGATAAGATTTCGATTTAATCATCCATTGGCCAAGCTTGATATAATCTTCGTCTGACATCTGAGCAGGAGTTCGTTCGTCAAAATCAAATTCAAAAATTTGCTGAAATCTCTGAAGTTGTGATGCACTCAAGGCGACCTCCCGCCCTAAAGTGGCTGCTAAGACATTAAACTTCGTGCGATGCCCCTGAGTTAGAATATTATTCAGACTTTGTTGCGCCGAGCTGGTATCTCGAACTCCCCAAAACTCTTGTAAAATACCTAGACAGTCCCCTTTGACCTCTGGGCCATAATTCATATCCAAGCGGAAAAATGTCTGGCTCAGCTCATTCAATACCAAACGAGATTCATCGGCATGGATATCCATATTATCAACCAGATCAGTCATCACGACTTCGTAAAGCTCATCCAATACGAAATTTTCTTCAATAAAAATTGCCCCTAAGCATAACATCTTCATTTCAAGGGGTGTTTCTGGTAAAAGACGTTGCACGAGTAACTCCCAATGGAGTTATTCAATTACTTTTCTAGTCAGGTTTCAATCATATAGTGATAGTCCTAGACAAGATCACCATCATGACGAAAGGCTTTTGATTAATGTTGAAGAAAATAGTCCTGACTATGCTGGCACTGAGCTTTATTGCGATCGGATCCTGCTCACTATTCGGTGGGTACATCCTGTTTAATCCAGAGGTTGCTGGCCGTGGAATTCAGTGGCTTACTTCTCAAGTGCTAAAGCCTCAGCCTTTTAATGAACAGCAAGACTACTTCTTACAGGGAGTTCGAGACATTACAATTCAAAGCTCTTCAGTTCCTATTGAGTTGGGGGTCTATGATGGAGAAGCGCTAAAAGTTGAAATTCGTGGCCAGGTCACTGGAGACATCATGTCTCTTCTGACCGAGCAAGCCGTTGATGAAAAGCTTTTTTTGCAAATTTTGAGCCCTGACTCTTTTACAAACTTTAATATAAGCATCAATGGACAAGAGTATAATTCAAACGAAAGACATACTGTGAAGGCAAAAATTCTGATCCCGAAAAACTTCAAAGATAAAATGACAATCCAAACACAAGAGGCTCCGATCGAGGCCACATTTTCTGATGACTTTATCATTCTTCTTAATCTTCGCTCCGAGACAGGTTCAGTACGCAGTCAGTGGAAGCCTCAGCCTCTACCAACAACGACAGATCCATCTGCATTGGGCACTCTTGATATTCAATCAGAACATGGTGATATAAAGGTTCGTGGCTCTAATTAAGAGCCTCTCATTTGCTCTAGATTCTTTTCTGCCAAAGCACTGAGTCGCACGCCTACCTCAGCTAATTGATCACGATTGACCTCACTTGGACAATCGGCCATTAAATCTGAGGCTTTGGCTGTTTTGGGGAATGCGATGACTTCGCGAATTGCATCTGTTCCACAAAGAAGCATCACGAGACGATCCATGCCCCAAGCAATACCACCATGTGGAGGGGCACCATATCTTAAAGCATCCAGCAAGAATCCAAATTTAGCCTCTTGCTGTGCTTTATCCATACCCAAAAGTCTAAACATAGCTTGTTGAAGTTCGGTGCGATATATTCGAATACTGCCGCCACCCATTTCATAGCCATTGCAAACAAGATCATAGGCTTTAGCAAGCATTTGTCCGTAAGAGGATTCCTTGCCATCGATCAAGTCTTGCATAAATTCATCTTTTGGCGAAGTGAATGGATGATGCCTAGAAACCCAGCGCTTTTCTTCTGGAGAGTATTCAAATGCCGGGAAGTCCACAACCCAAAGAAACCTATCTTGACTGGTATCGATCAGGTTGAGCTCTTTACCCAGATGCAAACGCAAGGTCGAGAGCGCAGCACAAGCTGTGTCAAAGTCATCCGCTATGATAAGCGCACAATCTCCTGGTTTTGCACCAACAGCTCTAAACATTTCAGCCAATTTTTCCGGAGTAAAGAATTTAGAAACTGGGGAAGTCAGAGACCCATCAGCTTCAGACTTAATCCAGACTAAACCTTTGGCACCCGCTCGTTTAGCCATCTCAGTGAGTTTATCGAACTGACCCCTAGAATAGGTGGCACCATTCGGTACAGCAATCCCACGCACAATGCCCTGACGAGACAAAACGTCGTCGAAGACTTTAAAGCCGCTGTTGGTCACTACTTCTTTTAAATTCGCAATCTCCATAGAAAATCGTGTATCTGGTTTATCAATACCGTAGCGATCCATCGCCTCCTGATAAGACATACGTGGAATGGGACCTACCTCCACACCTTTGATTTCCTTCCAGACATGTCTCAATAGGCGCTCATTGAGCTCCATGATGTCCTCTTGATCAATAAAAGACATTTCCATGTCGATCTGAGAGAACTCGGGCTGACGGTCTGCACGTAAATCTTCGTCACGAAAGCAGCGAGCAATTTGAAAGTATCGATCATAGCCAGAAACCATCAACAACTGCTTCAGAATTTGTGGTGATTGAGGAAGCGCATAGAATGTTCCCTGATTCACACGTGAGGGTACAAGATAATCTCGGGCTCCTTCTGGAGTGGACTTAAATAAAATGGGCGTTTCAACTTCCAAAAATCCATTATCTGAAAGGAACTGGCGGACCAGCTGAGCGACCTTGTGCCGCGTAACGAGGTGTTTAGTCAGGCGAGGCGATCGCAAATCCAAGTAGCGGTACTTAAGACGTAAGCTTTCGTTGACGTTTTCGTCATCGACCTGAAACGGTGGCACCGCAGCTTCATTTAAGATATCACAGCGAATTGCTTCGACTTCAATACCACCGGTTGCAATTTTATTATTTTTCATGCCTTCAGGTCGCGCCCGAACAACACCTTCTATGGCTAAAACAAATTCGCCCCGCAAGCTCTTTGCTGCTGAGGTTTCATTTTTATTAGGATCTAAAACAACTTGGACCACACCTTCACGGTCACGTAAATCAATAAAGACAAGACTGCCATGATCACGACGAACATCGACCCAACCCATTAAAACCACTCTTTTACCAATATGAGAAGAGTTCAACCGACCGCAATACTCTGTGCGCTTTAAATCTTTAACAAACTTCATAGGTGCAACCTTTTTTCCCTGGAAAATCAAGGGATGAGCTATAGGAACCAGACTGACATATTGTTGGAAGGCAGTCAAAAAGCATCTTTTATTAGAAGAGCCTGTTCTGTACTGACTTGGACTTTGCAAAGACTAGCGCTATACTACTTAGGAAGAAAGGATCTCTTATGCCTAAATTCACCATTGATCACATCAGCTCGCACTCGGCTCAAGACGCTTACAAAAAAATTAAGGAATTTCTATCTGAGGATCAGGACATTCGACGCTTCGATCCAAAACTTCAATGCTCATTCGACGATGCCGCTATGAGTGCAGGACTGAGGGGCTCTCAGTTTAAAGCCGACATGGCTGTGCTCTCTGCTGGCGCAGGCAGCAAAGTCGAGGTAACTGTCGATCTGCCGTTGATGCTGACTCCGTTCAAAGGTAAAGTCCAGGACACCCTACAAAGGAAGCTCGCAAAGTATTTGGGCTAGTTGACGATGGCAAAAAAGAAAGCTCCCGCAAAAACTAAAGTCTCAACCAAAAATGTGGTTGCAGAGATCGTTGATTCAAAGTCAGGAGATTTTCATCCACAGGCTGAGTCCGAAAAAGCTTATGCCATCCCTGCGACCGAGCTAAACCATGATGACTTGGACTCTGCCGAAGCTCTGGATTCAAGATCGATAGCTATTTCTTCAAGCAAATCCTTGGCCTCCACGGATCCCTTGGCTTTGTATTTAAGTGAAATACGTCGCTATAAAATCTTAACTAAAGAAGAAGAGACAGCACTTGCAAAAAAATATTTTGAGACAAAAGATGCGGCGGCAGCTGAAGCCTTAGTTAAGGCGAACCTACGCTTTGTCGTAAAAGTGGCTGCAGAGTACTCCAAGTTTGGCGCCAAGATGATTGATTTGATCCAAGAAGGAAATGTGGGCCTCATGCATGCCGTTCGGGAATTTAATCCTTATAAGGGAGCGCGCCTCATAACCTACGCCGTCTGGTGGATCCGAGGCTATATTCAGGAATTTCTGATGCGACAGTATTCTATGGTTCGAATTGGAACCACACAGAATCAACGCAAACTTTTCTATCAGCTTCAGCGCGAAAAAGAAGCATTAGATGCCATGGGCATTGAACCTAGTGCAGCTTTAATTGGAAGTCGCCTGGGGATCCCAGAAGATGAGGTTCGTGATATGGCCCAACGCATGTCGGGCCGAGATATCAGTCTAGACCGTCCTTTAGACGACGACTCGGGGACGAGTCTTGGAGATATCCAAAAGTCAAATAACGACGAGCCTCTAGATGAAATGCTTGCTCGAGAGGAGCAACTGGATATCTTAAAGCAAAAGATTGAAGAGCTCAGAAAAGATCTCTCTGATAGGGAAAAAATTATTTTAGATGAACGAGTCTTAAATGATGATCCCTTAACCTTACAAGAAATTGGCGAAAAATACGGCATAACTCGAGAAGCTGTTCGACAAATGGAAAGCCGTCTCATGAAAAAAATTAAAGCGAAAATGGAAGAAGTAAATTAGGGCGCGAAGGGGTACTAATCGTACTCCGCACAAGACAACGACGCAGCCAAGAAAGCCGTTCGCTATTTTGTTATACGATCTTAAAGTCTACTGCTTCTTTTGCTTTTTAAGCTTGGCGTCCGCGATGACAAACTTCAAGTAATCTTCCATATCTCTTTTAAATTTGCCTGCCGAATGATAAAAAGATGCGACCACTTGAGGCTCAAGATTTTTTTTACAGGCAACGCCATATTTTTCTACGTACCATGGTTTTGAATTGATCTGAAGATCTTTTATGTACCGCGCAAGCTCTTCTTCGGTTTCCATTGCATATGTAAAAACAAAGGGATCTGCAAAAACAAAATCGACGCGTCTATTTGCCAGCTGCAATAAACTGCTGACTGCATTCGGAGCACTCTCTAAGCGAAGAATATTTTTATCAATTAACTCTTGGACTCCCGGACGAAGCTCAACACCCTGGATATTTCCCGCAACAAGTCCCTTTAGTTCTTCGGGCTTATTCCATTTAATGGGCTTATCCTTGCGCTCTATAATAACCCAAGGACTTTGAAAGAAAAACTCCGAGTATCTAAAAACATCTTCATTTTCTCGCACTCTAACGGGTATTAAACAATCGATAGAATTTTGACTTAAAGCATCGATCTTGGCTCGAGTCCATGTAGGCGCAACAATGACATTCAACTCATACCCTTGCTTCTTCAATATTGTACGCAAAGTCGACATAACAGCGCCATCGCCTGGCATGTTCCTAGACATATAGGGCTCTATCTCATGGGTGATAAATGTGATTGGCTTAAGAGCTTTTGAAACGTCTTTGCTCTTTGCCTCGGCAGGGCTTGTTGCAGTCATTAAGAAATTAGCAAAAAGAATTAAATAAATACTCATTCGTGGCCTCTTAGAACTTTTATCGAAGCACCAATGACTTGGTCAAAGTAAAATCTACTTTACTAACACGATTGTAATGAATCTTGAGGTCGAGCCTAACTAGGTCACCTCAAGTTCTCCTGCTCCGATTGTTGCTGCCAATTTCGCTCGCAAACGAGTCACCGCTTGAGCATGAAGCTGTGAAACCCTAGACTCGGTGACTCGCAGAACCTGACCAATCTCTTTTAGATTTAGGTCCTCGTAGTAATACAGAGAAAGAACGAGTCGCTGCCTCTCAGGAAGCTCCTCGATAGCGTGAGCAACAACCTCTTTGATGTTCTTAACATTTAATTGATTGAAAGGACTATTTGTTCGTGACCCCTCCAATATGTCCATGATGGACTTTTTGTCGGTATTACTAAAAGTTGTTGCATGATCAATGGGCAATAAGCTTACTGGGCGCACCTGATTGACTAGATCATGAAACTCATCAATTGTAATGTTCAAAGCTTTAGCAATTTCTTCGTCAGTTGCCGTACGACCTAAATCGGCTTCAAGCTGAACAACTGTACGATCAAGAAGCTTGGCTTTATCGCGAATAGAGCGTGGAACCCAATCTTGAGCCCTTAATTCATCTAAAATGGCTCCACGAATGCGAAACTCGGCATAAGTTTTAAATTTATTATCGCGAGTCGAGTCGTACTTTTCAATCGCGTCCATCAAGCCAATAACTCCGGCAGAAATCAGATCATCAAGCTCTATGTTAGATGGTAACCGAACAGCAATTTTTTGCGCAATAAACTTGATGAGTGGCGAGTACTCCCGAATCAGATCATCTTTCTGATTTACAGCAAGCTTGCGCGGCTCGTCCTTGTACTTTTTCAAAAGTGCTGCTGATTTCGACATATGTCTCCCTCGTTACTCCATACTACCAAAGCGCTGCTGCCGCTAAAAGTCCAAATCTTGAATATCCGCCTAAGCTATGCCGACAACCTGATCCCAAAACATTTGCATGCCACCCTGAGTTTCAAATTGCTTTGAGGCTCTCTCGATCTGCTGAGAAATGAGGCGAATTCCTTTAGCTGATTCAGCGCTCGAGTCATATCGCAAAATGAGACGCTGCTGCTGGGTCGCCTTTCTCAATATAG
>JACCDR011913984.1_pt1 | contig 10816 bp, 11 predicted proteins | sample 7446431 | NCBI WGS metagenome assembly JACCDR01 (sample SAMN15323443, study PRJNA562643) | freshwater metagenome | isolation source: river surface water | place: USA:Blue River Watershed | collected 2017-08-17 | reverse complement strand
TATCGGAGTAATTTTTACTGGATTTCATAATGTCAGCGTAATCGACAATGACAATATCTGGATTAATACCGTTCAAGCGAAGCTTGTGAACGTGATGTTTGATATTTGCTACTGTCGCTTGACGGTTTGGGTATTTTCTAATAATAATCTTACCCTTGACCATATCCACGCAGTCTTTAACAAATGCTTTATTCTTCGCTAAATCATCAAACTGAACACCGCTAATTCGCGCATCGTATCGTTTTCCAATAATCGTTTCTTTTAACTCAAATGTATAATGGACAACGGTTAGGCCAGCTAAAGCGGCGGCGACTCCTAAATCAATTAAAGCATGAGATTTGCCAACGCCTGTAAGGGCCAGAATTACCCCTAATTCGCCTGCAGATAGGCCACCTGCTATGATTCTATTAAGTGGCTCCCAAGGCGTCGCTACGACGCTTCTACGCGCTTCCTCCATGCGTTCTTCAAAAGAAGTGTCGTAAACATGTCCGATATTTCGTTCGGAACCTAAATGAACCGCTTTTTGAATTTCGTTAGCAATCTGATCGAAATTACGCGTTTCTGCCAATTCCAGGCATTTTTCCATCGCAGAAAGAACTTTTTGCTTGCGACAGAATTCTAGTGCGTTACCCTTAACGTAATCGACGTCGCCATTTAATGGCTTGACTTTTATTCTAGAAAAATAATCCTTTATTTGATTACGGATTAGCTCGCTGGAATGTCCTTCATGTTTTGTAAGAATATCTTCCAACAACATAAGCGAAGGAAACTTTTTGTATTCGTTATAATAACTGATAAGCCGGTCGGCTATAACTTGTAAAGGAGCGAGCGTAAAGAAGTCAGGATCTAAAACTTCAATCATTTGCTCCGCATATGCATGATCGATAAGAAGCGATTGAACTAAGGCTTCTTCGAAATTCGGAGTATTAAGGTCATTAATTGACGAGAAAGATTTATCCATTTATTTTATTGATCCCTTGCTTATGTGATAAAGATAAAAACGTGTGAAAAAAGTATTCGTTTAAATCAGTGACACCTTCGCGCATCAGCTTAAGCCGTAGTGCGGTGCCTTGTAGTTGAGCATGTTCGTCGATACTTGATTTAATAGCAGAAATGCTGTATGCGCTTATCAAGTCAACATCCAAACGCATGATTTTGTAATTATCAGTTACAAGTTGCTCATTCTGTAAAATCAGTTTGCACTTTGCATTTTCACTTTGTCTACAAAATGCTAGAATATCCTCTAATTCTAGTTTATTTTCTTCGCTGAAAAGAGGAACAGATTTTACTAACGTTTTCAACCCGATACCTGGGATGCCTAAAATATTATCGCTTTTGTCTCCTACGCATGCTCTCGCCAATGCAAAATTGATAGGATGTATACGATGTTCTTCGAAACAGTCTTTCGCACGGTAGAAAATCTTCCGGCTTGGCTTATAGAGTTTTACGCTTTCTGTGCTGAGCAATTGATAAAAATCTGTATCATTGGATACTACGACCCGTTTATCTCGCCAATAATAGCGGACCAAATAGCTAATAGCATCGTCAGCCTCAATATCTGGAATATCGATTATACTTACAGGTAGAAATTCTAGATATTCTCTTAGCTTAGCTGCTTGATGCTGTTTAGATTTAATTTCTTCATTTGCATCTAATTCATAGGTTCGATTGAGTTTCTTCGGCTTGCGTCCATGTTTATATTCTTTATATAATTTACGCCGACGCACACTTCCATTTGCACCGTCGAAAACGACGATAACGGTATCTGCAGCCGTTAATTCGATTATATTCTTTAGGCTTTTGAGGAATCCGGTTACGCCGCCAAAAGGATTACCATTTGCATCCAGCGCAGGATTAGCGCTATAATGGCGAACGAATTCATTGGTTCCGTCAACAATAAGACGAACGGTCATAAATCGCTCAATTTGTTTTTCTTTTTAAGGCCGCCTAAGCCGCCGCCACCGCCCCAGGGGGATTTAGATTGAGGCTTATCAGGAAGATCCACGCTCGGACCTTGGGGATTATTGCCGCCAAAGCCAAGCATACGCGGACCACGCATTGTAGAGAGTTTACCTAACGTCCGGGCAAAAATTCCTTCTTTTTCATTACCAACCAGAATTTCTTTTCGGGTGATTAATTTTTCTCCGATAACCGCACGAGGATTATAACGGCGATAGGGATCCCAGCCACGAGGCTCAATAAAACCACGTACGAAACGAAGATAAAAATCATAAGGCGACGTAATATTTAGTGTATTCAAAAGCGGAAGCACACGTTGGATTTGCTTCGCTATACGTTCGTCTTTCGTTATAATATCAGCGCGAAAAGTGGGATTTAGTACCGCTTTTATATAATTAATCTCCTGTAAACTGAGGTAGTTGAAATTCAATCCGTGGATAAGCCCTTGCCAATTATCATGTAATACAAGGACTTTAGGATTAAGGTCGTGTACCTGCTTACCCTGAGAATAATTAAACTGTACTAAATCCCCGATTCGCATTTTATCCTATTTCCGTATCAGTATCATTCTCATCAATATGCGCTTCATAGGTATTGACGGGATTGACGGTATCATATTTTCTGACAAGCAATGATTCCAGGTAATCCAGAACCGCTGCTTTATTTTCTTCCTTGGAAAGAAATTGTTTCCACTCGTCATGAGCAAAACGAAACTCTTTCTCGCCAATCTTTAAAACGGAATTTCCCGCTGATTTAGTGATTAACTTCTTTTTATGGAGATAGTCATACCAGCTTTGTTGATCATCTGCCCCGTATCCAAAAATAATTGGAAACGCAGCGTTCCTAAAAGGTGGGCCTAAGCTGTTTTTTAAGACGCGGGTATTGCACAGGATTCCAATAACTTCATCATCAGAATCTTTTATTTTCTTTCCTTGGTCTATACGTACTCGGATACTGGCATAATAAGCCAGCGCTTTGCCATAGGGAGTCACATAAGGATCTGAAAATGGCATGGCTTTCATGTTCATTCGCAATTGATTAATAATAATCAGAGCGATAGATTCTGTTCCGATTGTCTTCGTTAATTTACGAAAACCACGATTGACCGCTTTTGCTCCAATGCCTATCTGAGATTGGGGATCATACGTCCCTTCAATTTCAGCTTGCGGTGGAGTAGCTGCTAAAGAATCCCAGATAATAGTAACAGGCTTTTCTCTTGCTGAATATTTTGAACGGACAGTAATAATTGTTTTTTCTATCTGTTCAAAACAGCCTTCTATTGTTCCGGGATTGGTGACGACAAGTTTCTTTGGGTCGATTCCCATACGCAAAAGGAAATCTTTTTCTAAACGCCTTCCTTCCGTATCCATGATTATGCCAATTCCACCTAGTTTTTGCGTATTGGCAATAATATGAAAAGAAAGCAGGCTCTTACCTGTGCTCTCTAATCCGTTTATTTCTGTTATTCTCCCGAACGGGATACCACCGTCTCTACGGTTAGAAATTGCATAATCTAACAACGTAGAGCCGGTGGAAATCCAGTAAGGGATATTTGCAGGATCTTCTTCGTTAAATCCATAAGCATTTTTTTCTTTCCTATGGTTTAACGCTGAGATCACATCCAACGTCAAATCGTCAGAATCATCTTCCGATTGTCGTTTTCGCATATTTTACTTCTTTGTAGCGCCAGCGCCAGGCGGCAACTTGGTACCATACTGAACAAGCACGTACTGCTTAAATTCCGTACCAGCCGATGCTTCACCTAAAAGCGTCACAGCAAGAATATCATACTTGTCTGCAATTTCTTGCAGCTTATCATCAATATCTGGCTGTAAAATTAAAATCTTAAACATTGTTTTTTTCTACCTTTGGAAAAAATTTTGAAAATTCTATGTTGTAATCACCTGAAATCGCAACTATATAAGTTCCTTTTTCGAACTCATTAACTTCGACATAGGCGCACGGCATAGTTTTTACATTGCAAAATTTCCCGTATGGATTTATATGTTCCTCAATCGGGGAAATTTTCTTCAAAAAGCCGGTCAACGTCTTGTGAAGTACCGACTGTAAATGCGGGGGCAGAATCTGAATTACCCTTGACAACTTCGGTTTCCTCTTCCCCAGCAGCTTCCTCGTCGGAATTGCTGAGACTTTGATGATATTCTTCCAGCTTCGCCTTAATCTCGGCCTCAGAAAGCGGCGTAAACACTTCCGTAACCGGACGCACGCTCTTTAAGATACTGTCAATATCCTTTTGAGACGCAGCTAAAGGCGATTCCTTGCGGCGAGGCTCGACATTTGCAGAAGCAAACTTTTTGCCAGGCACAGCTTCAATGGTAACAACTAAATCGACGCCTTCATGCACATCGATAAAATTCTCATAATCACCGCCATCTTCATCCAGCCAACCTAAAAACTTCATATAAAGGGTTTGAGAAAAACCCCAATACTTAGGCGTAGCGGTTTCATCGGCACGGTCAATCATGGTACCGTAAAAACGCTGACGAGCGAAGATTTTCTTTGAAAGTTCTCGATCTTTGGGATCGGAACTGTTATAAAGTTCAGCCGTTAAATCGCAAATAGCACAATTCGCGGCATAACCGTTCTTCTTAGGACAAAAAATGCTCTGCTTTGTTAAATTGAAGTGATAAAAATATTCAAGAAAGGGATCTTCTGTGTGCGGACAAGGAAACAACCGAATAATGGCTTTACCATCCTTCGGCGGCGTCCAGAAGTCATTGCTTCCACCGCGATTCTTTAAATTAGCTAATTTTTGACGGATACGATCTTTGTTAATAGGCATAATAAATAAATGATTCTCCTGAAGGTTAAAATTATATTTCTGAGTGACGCAAAATGACGTTACTGCAGGGATATAATTACTTGTTAGTAAACGATTCGGCCTTTTCAATAGCCATTACAAACGCTTTTTCGATGTAGCTGACCATGCCTGCACCGACCATATAAGCGACACCCGAAACGGTAATAATCCAAGCCAATGGCTCGATAATTTTTCTATTAAATTTCATTTTTTCTTCTTTTTTCGCTTGGAACGACGCGGAGGGACTTTGTTTATTTCTTCGACCGTATGAGTAGTATAGCTGACTTGAGAATATTCAGTGAAGGAATTTATTATTGGCTTTATCGGGTGAAGTTCTTCAAGGGATTTTTGCTGTTGCTCGAAATTTGTAGGCTTGTAATGTTTCCATAATTCTTTTTTAAATGTCATATTTCTCTAAATGAGCGTAGTCATCTCCTTTTTTGGTTTCGACCGGGAAAACACAGCGAAAGGTCTCTGCCCGGTAAGCATCTTCCATTAACCGCTTTATTTTTTGCGGCAGTTCTTTTTCTTCCTCAGAAATTTCACAAATGAGTGCGTCATAAAATGGAAAAAGCACACGACTCTGCGTATTCTGTAGCAATTTATAGACTTTCTCTGTCATCCCTAGCAAAGCATCAGCTTCATTGGAGGTAATATAATTCTGAAAAATTGTATGAGGCTGCGCATCGTCAGAAAAATACAGAGGACGTCCAAAAAGATTAGTTATATTTTGCTTACAAGCCAGTTCAAAAATTTTATTACGTAACTCACTGATCGGCCTACACTCCATTTCAAATTCCGGAAAATGGGATGGATTGCTACTGAATAACCAGTGAAGGAATCTAAGCTTCACTTCATTTCGATTGCCTTTAAAGCATGAGTATATGTCATGAGATAGAAAATCGTCTCTAAAATCCATATCGAAAGTGCAGGCAATAGCAATCCGTGGCTGACAGCTTTTTAAATCAAACTCCCATATCTTGTATCCAGGACGGGCTTTGATGCAATTGCGCTTTTCTTTCGGAAGTGTGTACGGATTAAAGGTTTTTTTCTTAAAAGCTAGACGTCCTGTCCTACTTCCAACAAAATTAAATTTTAACCCAGCATTGCGACCGATGGCATGTAAGGCTTTGATTTTATTAAATGAGCCTTCGTAAAAAGAAATAATATTATCGTATGAAAAGCGCTTGAAAAGAAGATCTGTTAAAGCTTCTCGCTCATTCACTATGGATTTCTGTATAGGTTCAGGAATGAAGTCTTTTTGAATAGGAATGCCGCATTCCACATAGCTGCGCAAATGGGCTTTAGCGCGCTTACAGAGACGGCTGTAAGCTTCTGTTTCGTATTGATCTAAAAAATCGTTGCAGAGACCGCTAAATGATTCTACTTTTAACCCAGCAAGCTGGTAAAGTATTTTCACATCATAAACGAATTCAGGCAAGTCTGAAATTTCTGAAATATCGTATACGATGTTTTTCATACTTCAAACCCCTTTCGGAAATTCAAAGTTTTGCGGTATAGGCATCAGTTCGCCTGATTCAGTTTTCCACTTTTTGCACATACCATTGTGAATATGCTCTACCCATGTCTTTTCTTTTAGATCGTCAAGAACATTTTCTTGAAGGTGATCGCCTACGTCTTCGCTAATGCCGCCGTATAAATAGCCATGGCAGCGTATCGACAACCAATTCGCAGCGACCTTGCAATGCAGGCACATTTTACTCGAATACATTTCACCATCGAATTTACCAGCACCGTAAATATATTTCTCACCTGGCTCAATAAATCGCCAACATTCTCCGCAAACATGCTGTTTACGGGCTTTTCTAACTTTTTCACTATTAAATTCGGCTTCGCAACCACTATCGGCCATACACATTTAATTTTTCCTTTCAGGTTCTTTTTTGCCTAAAACCCATTCCTTCCATTCAGAAGGGGTTATGCCAGAGAGGATAAACTCACGCTGTTCCGCTGTCAATTCCGGGAAAAACTTCTGAACAGGTGGACGCCGTTTAAGTTGAACTTCGTCCCATTTCTCCATTTTTTCTTCGCTAACAGGAATGTCCATTACGTTGATTTTTCCTGTAATAATGGACGTGCGGCGGATAAACATGCATACCTCTCATTGCTGATTAAATTCAATCCGCGTCGTGAAACCTTCGGCTGAAAGTTCATGTTCTACTGATAAAACAACGTAGACGGCATCTGCCAGGTAAATTCCTGTTGATAAATAGAAATGCCTCGTTGGACGCCAGTCTACGTGTCCTACCATATCCATCGTCCCACGTAAAGGCAAATACATCGGCGTCCCTAACCCATTGCGATCAAAATGACCTGGAATTAATGGGACACGCGGACTTAGCGTACTTTGCTCGTAAGTTCGCTTTACTAGCATAGTTTTCATAGTTTCGTCCGCTATATTATCCAGCGTTAGATTCTTTATAAAAGAATTCGCATGACCTAAACGAATAATCGGCGTACTGTGTCCATTTAATACAGCCGCTTCAATATCAGCTTGCGACGCTAAATTTCGTCCTAAATTACGAATTGCAGCGGTCGTTAAAGGCATATCCTTATAAGCATCAAATAACGCCATCTGGAAAACTTCATTTGGTCCGTCTAAATGAGAATCCATTGTTAAAATAACGTTAGGCGTACGGAAATTCGTTGTATTTGGAACTAAATTGTTGCGCCAGTATGCTTCGTTATTTAAATAATTGTACGTCAATATGCTAAGGATAGAATTAATCGTTGGAATTGGACGGCCTTTTGCTTTGTCGTTCAAATGACCCTGAAAAGAATTCCAATGAATAGGGAAATCTGCTACGGATGTATTTGCAAATGAACCGGCTTGTTCGTTAAACGCACCATAAACAAAACGAAATCTTTTATTTGCGGGTATCGCCGTACCTTCCAGCGCTGAAATAGTATCGCCACACAATTGTTTGACAATATCGTGAACCGTAACATATTGACCTGCGCGTACAGCGTTTCCGGCACGACGGCTAATTTCTCGGAAGTAACTGGCATTATGCGTTTTTCGTAAACGCAACCGATTCATGAAAGAAGCAAAGTTTCTAGCGATTAATTGTGACGTCCTCTCCTGCAGGCTCTTATACGTCCCTGCAAGCTTGTCCATCAAACTGACGTCTAGGGTACCCCCTGCATTCTGGCGTGCAGCCACGGCGTTCCTATAGGCTATAAACGCATCTATTTGCTGCTTGGTGTAGAACAATCCGCCAACGGTAGATTCATCAATTCCATTAGCTTCAGGCGGTAATTGTTGTGCAGTATCACCAACAAAAGTATTGCCTATGCTTTCTTTAAAGGAAACGCCCTGAATGATAAGATCAGCTTGCCCGGTAATGTCGTAATTTATTGAATACGAGCTAATATTAAATAACAATACCTCTTTGCGATTCAGAAAATCATTCGGGCTACTCCATCCATAAATCAACCGCATAGGCATACCCGGAAACAACAAAGTAATGAATGTATTATTTACAAGCGTATCCGGACGATGGAGTTTTAAAGTTATGGTAACATTTGTAAATCCGATAAATCCTGAGCCGCCAGCTAAATCGCTACGAATACGGACATTTTTTAATGAAATTGCAGGTCTTTCTGCATACCGTCCACCATGATTGATGGAATTCATATCGACGGCATTATGAAAGAACTTTAAATTAAAGTCATCTAATACGCTTCCGTTTAAGCTGAGAGAAGCTAATGAAATATAAGGTACAGATTGACCTAATTCTATATTGCTTACGGCCTGAAATCGCTGAATAAACTGTTGGCTGAAATTATAGATAGGATTAGCAACATCGGCTAACGACTGTATATCTCCATCAGGATGCGTAGGAGGTTGTTCACCCGCTGTCGTGCGACTGTCCCGATCTCCTAAATTTCTATTGCCGACGTAAAAATAAGAAACACTCATATTAATCTAAGAATATCATCTACATTGGTGGGAACTTTCATTATTTCGCCCGGCACAAAATCAAAAGCCCAGGCATAGTTGTTTACCATCGCTAAAATCCACCAATATTCACCAGCCCCTAGATAACGGAATGCTAATGTATCCAGACGATCTGCCGTACTGGTTCGGATATTAAATGTATGCAGCTTTGTTAAGTCAACTTTAGGAAAATCAAAGGTAGAATAATAACTACCGGATATTATCGGTATATTTTTATAACGAGATGACGCCATTATTCAGTTACTCCCTGCGCCGGGGAAATAGTTTCCATAATACCACGAATATCGCCATTTTTGACAGTTTGTTGAACGCTGCCAAGTAAATCGACATACGTGCTCATTGCGCCGAAAGTACGACGATCCGTAATATTTGTAATTTCTCCCGTATCACCACTAATATCGCGCATATCGAACGGATAAATACCAGGGTTACCGTCGTGAATAACAGTATAACCTAGCGTCACAGAAACCTTGCGAGGAATCTTAAAATCGGTCTTAATATTCCAAATTCCATCATCATAGGCAAAATCTAAATTCGTAATATAACCCGGTAAGCCTCGCTTTAAACCGTTTTGATTGCTAGCGCAGAAGAGATCGCCAACACGCATACGAATCATTGGTCCTTTATGTAAAAAAGCTTGCTCATCATAGCTGGGATACACCATAGACTGCAATTTATGAAGTTTTTTCCACATTAAAGGCAAATCTTCAGGCGCAAAAGCTACCACATCAAAACTAATATTTATTGTGCGTGTCGTCCCGACGTACGTAGGCACGGAATCGACACGTCCATAAAATCGTTCGGCATTCCATTCAGGTGCAAAAGTTTCCGTTAACCCTTCCTTTAAAAATGCACGAAAATAAAGAAATTTAGGTATAGGATCTCGTAAATCTTGGAATGTAAACGGCATATATTGCTGATCATCTGACGGCGCATCCGTCTCTGCAATTAAACCTTCCGCATCTTCGTGCGGAAAAGCCATACTAACGTCATTAGGAAAGCTTGCAGGATTCGCCGTAAAGCCTTCTGACTCGTTCTTTTTCGCAAGCCAGGTGTATTTTGCCGTGTCTCCAAATTTAATCCCTATTCCAGTGTCATCATCGAATAAGTTTGATAACTGAATTTGCTCATAAGACTTTTTAAGTAAACCGCCCTTGTCTAAAGAAGTCTTGGTTTCCTCTAATTGAGTTAAATCATTAACAGGAAAGCGAGAATATGGCTTATCAGGCGTATAGATATTCTTCTGAACCGCCAGGTTTTGAGCAAAAAAAGCTGTCGGGCCTTCCTGGAATACCTGTCCCTCAATAGAAATCGGCAGAGAGCCAGGTTTTTCTAACGTGTCAAGTTTTCCAGGCTTAGAAACTTCTCCATAAAATCCAGGTTTCGAAACAGTTAGTTTGGAAATGTCAGTGGCGTCCGTGGATTTTTTATAAAACCCTTGGGCCATATCTAACAAACGATCCGGCGCTCCTAAAGCTGCAGCCGTAGAATAAACCTCGCCATTTAGGGATAAAGCAGCGGCTGCATTAGGCGAACCTAAAGTAGTAGCAACGCGCAATAAAGGAATAGCAGCTAAAGGTACCGATAAAGGATTGTAAATTTGGTTTGCAACGCCGCCAACATTTATATCACCAGGATTAAATGCAGCTAAAAGAAATTGACTAGCAGCAAAGGTTATTCCTTTTGTTAAGCTTTCAGCACGATCACCGTTTGGACGGGAAATAACACCGAATTCATGCCCGATAGCGCGAACCCAATGCGCAATAGCAAAAACATCGAAATATTTTAAGGGGCCAGGAGCATGGACAGCCATAGGAGCAAACGTGCCTCCTATGGCAAATTCCTTGCCATTGTAGAGGTTGCCGCCCTGATAATCACCAGCAAGGTTACCGACGTTCGGAATCGTACCATCAGGCGCAGTTTCTCCTTTAAATTTCAAAGGACCGCCTAATGCCTGAGAATAAACGTTAGTGTCGTTATAGACATTCTTATCGATTGCTTCTATAACATAATTGTCTAATTGTGATAACAGATCTGCCATATTATTAATTAAC
>JACCDR011682613.1_pt1 | contig 10818 bp, 9 predicted proteins | sample 7446431 | NCBI WGS metagenome assembly JACCDR01 (sample SAMN15323443, study PRJNA562643) | freshwater metagenome | isolation source: river surface water | place: USA:Blue River Watershed | collected 2017-08-17 | reverse complement strand
TGGTGCTGAAGATCGAGGGCGCCGGTGGTGCCGCCTCGCCCGAGACGCCGGCCAACGAGACCGTCGTCGCCGGCTGGCAGACGCTGACCTGGACCTTCTCCACCGTCAACCCGGCCACCACCTGGAACAAGATCGTGCTGCTGCCGCGCCTGGGCACGGTGGACGCGCCCCCGGGGCAGGCGTACTACTTCGATGCCATGACGCTGGTGGAGGCGGCGGCACCGCCGGCCGCCGGCGGCACGGTGCTGGCGAACTTCGACGACGTCTCGCCCAACGCGGTGGGCTTCGAGGGCGCCGAAGGCAGCGCGGTCGAGAACGGCCCGGCCGGCGGCGGCTCCGGCCGCAGCTTCAAGGTGCTGCGCTCGGGTGGCCAGCCCTACGCGCTGGGCATCATCGAGACCAGCGTGCCCTTCACCGCCACGCGGCGCACGATCTCGGCGCAGGTGTATTCGCCGCTCGCCGGCATCCCGATGGTGCTGAAGATCGAGGGCGCCGGTGGTGCCGCCTCGCCCGAGACGCCGGCCAACGAGACCGTCGTCGCCGGCTGGCAGACGCTGACCTGGACCTTCTCCACCGTCAACCCGGCCATCACCTGGAACAAGATGGTCCTGCTGCCGCGCCTGGGCACGGTGGACGCGCCCCCGGGCCAGTCGTACTACTACGACAACATCACGCTGCTGGGCGCCGCCACGGGCGGTGGCGGCGGTGGTGGTGGCGGCGGCGGTGGTGCCGGTGCGCTGACCTTCTCGACCGGCTTCGCGGCGGGCAACCGCACCATCGAGGGTGGCGAGTTCGGCGGCTTCAGCGGCAGCAACTTCGACGGCTTCAACTGCGATGGGCAGCCCATCAACTGCGGCGGCGGGGGTGAGTTCGCGCCCGCCCGTGCCGCGGCCGACAGCTTCTTCTTCTACTACTACACGACGCCCTCGCCCGCCACGGCCATGTACATGGGCATCTACGTGCAGGCCCCGGGCGTGGTGGGCGGCTTCAGCCCGGCCGCCGACACCCCGGGCGTGACGGTGGGCTCGCAGACCACGCTGCGCTTCAAGCTCGGGCAGAACGCGGAGTGGTTCGGCAGCGCGACCAACAACTTCATGATCGTGATGGACCTGGGCAAGCGCTACCCGCCGAACGGCAACAACTGCCGGCTGCAGCTGCGGCGCGTGGTGGTGCCCACCGCGGCGGCGGCCTCGGACTACGCCATCCCGCTGAGCAGCTTCGCGCTGGTGCAGGACTGCGGCACCGGCTTCACCACCGCGGCGCAGGCCCTGGCGGCGTCGCCGATCTCGCAGATCGCCTTCCAGGGCGTGGGCGGCCAGAACGCACTGTCGGACGGCGTTCGCACCAGCGGCGCCAACCGCAACGTGCCCAACGGCGAAGGCCGCTACCCGACGACGATCGTGCTGCAGGGCGGCATCACCATCGACTGACGGCGTCCCGACACGGCACGCACGGCGTGCCTGCCCACCAGCGGCCCCGGCAACCCCGGGGCCGCTGTCCATAATGCGGCGATGACTGTCTTCTACTGGCTGATGGGCGTGCTGATCGTGGGCACGCTGGCACCGGCGGCGCTGTACTTCGTGCTCTACCTGGTCACCGGCGAGCCGGCCTGCGACCGCCGCGCGCGGGCCTTCTGGGCCGCCTCACGGGTGTTCGCGCTGCTCGGCTTCAACGTGCTCGTGTGGGGGCACGTCGTCTACGGCCTCTGGCAGATCTGGTTCCGCTGACGGCGCACCACGCGCCGCCGCGTTCACATCGGTGCGTCGTCGCCGGCCGGCGCGGCGCGGCGGATGCGCACCGGGGCCTTGCGGGGCGCAGCCTCGGCCGGCGCGGGCGCCGGGGTCTCGCCCAGGGCCTGCAGCACGGCATCCTCGCCGTCCTCGGGCCGGCGGCCCGGCACGGCCGCCGGCTCGTCCTTGATCACGCGCGTGTAGGGCGCGAGGATGCCGACGAGCTGGCCGAAGACCTTGGGGTTGCCGGCGACCACCTCGCGCTGGTGCAGGTAGTCGCTCTCGCCGGCGAAGTTGCCGATCAGGCCGCCGGCCTCGGTGATGATCAGCGAGCCGGCGGCCACGTCCCAGGGGTTCAGGCCCATCTCGAAGAACCCGTCGTACCAGCCGGCGGCCACGTAGCACAGGTCCAGCGCCGCGGCGCCCGGGCGGCGCAGGCCGGCGCAGGACTGCATCACCTCCTCGAACATCTTCACGTAACGCTTGAAGTTGTCGCCACGGCGGAAGGGGAAGCCGGTGCCCACCAGCGCGTCCGACAGCCGCGTGCGCTTGCTCACGCGCAGCCGCCGGTCGTTCAGGAACGCGCCGCGGCCCTTGCTGGCGATGAACAGGTCGTTGCGCGTGGGGTCGTACACCACGGCCTGCTGCACCTGCCCGCGCACGGCCAGCGCGATGCTGACGGCGTAGACCGGGAAGCCGTGCAGGAAGTTGGTGGTGCCGTCCAGCGGGTCGATGATCCAGACGTACTCGCTGTCGCGCGCGCCGTGCTCGCGGCCGCTCTCTTCCGCCAGGATGCCGTGGCCGGGGTAGGCCTCCAGCAGCGTCTCGATGATGGCCAGCTCGGCCTTGCGGTCGACCTCGGAGACGAAGTCGTTGGGGCCCTTGCGGCCCACCTTCAGCACGTCGAGGTCGAGCGCCGCGCGGTTGATGATGGACCCCGCGGTGCGTGCCGCCTTGACGGCGATGTTGAGCATGGGATGCAGGGTCTGCGACATGGTGGGCCTGGGTGGGGTGGGCGCGGCGGCGGGTGACAAAGAACGTGGCGCGGGACAATCCGGGGCCCCGATCCGCGAAAACCCTCGATTCTAGCCAGCCACCCCCCGATGCCGACCGCGCCCGACACCGCCGACGCCACCCGCTTCGTGCTCGTGCAGCCCAGCCACGCCGGCAACGTGGGTGCGGCGGCGCGGGCGATCAAGGTGATGGGCTTCGGCCAGCTGGTGCTGGTGTCGCCGCGCTGGCCCGAGGTCCAGCGGCACGACGATGCCGTGGCCATGGCCAGCGGTGCCACCGACGTGCTGGCCGCGGCGCGCGTGGTGGCGACGCTGCCCGAGGCGCTGCACGGCATCGACTGGGCCTGCGCCACCGCGATGACGCCGCGCGACTTCGGCCCGCCCGCGGTGGCCCCGCGGGAGCACCTGGCGACACTGGCCGGCCAGGGCCGGCGCGTGGCCTTCGTGTTCGGGCGCGAGCGCACCGGCATGGCCAACGAGGACGTCTGGCGCTGCCACGCGTGCCTGAGCATTCCGGCCAACCCGGCCTATGGCTCGCTGAACCTCGCCCAGGCGGTGCAGCTCATCGCGTACGAATGGCGCCAGGCCCTGGGCGGCTGGCCGGTGCTGGCGGCGGCACCGGCGCTGCGGCCGCAGCCGCGGGCCGACGTGGCCGCGGTGCAGGGCGCCCTGGCGCACTGGCAGGGCGTGCTCGAGCGCATCGGCTACCTGGACCCGGCGGCGCCGAGGAAGCTGATGCCGCGCCTGAACCAGCTGCTCAACCGCGCGCAACTCACGGCCGACGAGGTGCATGTGCTGCGCGGCATCGCCCGCGCCGTGGACGAGGCCGCCGCCGGCGCGCTGCCACGAACCCCTGCCGGAAGACCGAAGCAGGGTTGAGCGCGGCTGGCTACACTGCCCCGCATGTTTGCCCGCCTGCGTGAAGACATCGCCTGCATCCTCGAGCGCGACCCCGCCGCGCGCTCGCGCTGGGAGGTGCTCACGTGCTACCCGGGCCTGCACGCGCTGGTGATGCACCGCTGGGCGCACGCGCTGTGGCTGCGGGGCCTGCGCTGGCCGGCGCGCTTCGTGTCGCACGTGGCGCGCTGGCTCACCGGCATCGAGATCCACCCGGGCGCCACCATCGGCCGGCGCGTGTTCATCGACCACGGCATGGGTGTCGTCATCGGCGAGATGGCCGAGGTCGGCGACGGCTGCACCATCTACCAGGGCGTCACGCTGGGCGGCACCTCGCTGGTCAAGGGCGCCAAGCGGCACCCGACGCTGGAGGCGGGCGTGATCGTCGGCGCCAACGCGGCCGTGCTGGGTGGCTTCACGGTGGGCGCCGGCGCGCGCGTCGGTTCGGGCGCGGTGGTGACCAAGCCCGTGCCGGCGGGCGCCACGGCCGTGGGCAACCCCGCGCGCATCATCCAGGCCGAGCAGGACCAGCAACGCGAGGCGGCGGCGGCCCGCATGGGCTTCTCGGCCTACGGCCTGACGCAGGGCGACGACCCCATGGCGCAGGCCCTGAAGGGCCTGATCGACAACGCCGGCAGCCACGAGCAGCAGATCGCGTTGCTGTGGCAGGCCATCGAGAAGCTGTCGGCGCGCTCGCGCGAACTGCCGCTGGCCGACTGCGTGCCGCAGGAGGCGCGCACCGAGGCGGCGTTCGACGCCGAGCGGCTGAACCGCCTGGTCAAGTGACCTGACCGGCAGGCCGGTCGCTGGATCGTTCCGCCTGCCGGGCCACCGGCGACATGGTGTTCTTGGCCAGTGCGGCGCGCTCGTCGAGCTCGCGGGCCGGCATCGGCCGGCCGAACAGGTAGCCCTGCGCGTTGCGGCAGCCCATGCGGTGCAGCGTGCCGGCCTGCAGCTCGGTTTCCACGCCCTCGGCCACGGTGTCGACCCCCAGGCTGCGCGACAGGCCGATGATGGCGTCGACGATCTTCGCGCTCTGCGGCTTGTCGATGGTCTTCACGAAGCTGCGGTCGATCTTGATGCGGTCGAAGGTCATCTCGGCCAGGTAGCTCAGGCTCGAGTAGCCGGTGCCGAAGTCGTCGAGCGTCACCGTCATGCCCGCCTTCTTCAGGTCCATGATCACGGTGCGGGCGCGCGCCGTGTCGTTGACCAGCGCCGTCTCGGTGAGCTCGACGTCGAAGCGGGTGGCCGGCACGCCGGCCTCGCGCACGATGGCCAGCAGCTGCGCCACGAGCTCGGGGTTCTCGATCTGCTGCGGCGCGACGTTGATCGACAGGCGCCAGTTCGGCGCGAAGCGCGCCATGTCGTGGCAGGCGGCGCGCAGCAGCGCAAAGGTCAGCGGCCCGATCAGCCCCGAGCTCTCGGCGACCGCGATGAACTTGTCCGGCGGCACCATCCCGCGCTCGGGGTGGCGCCAGCGGCACAGCATCTCCATCGAGACCACGTTGCGCCGCTCCAGCCCGACGATGGGCTGGTAGAAGGGCACGAACTGGCCGGCGGCGATGCCTTCGCGGATTTCCTGCTCCAGCGTGTGGCGCTCGGCCATGAGCTCGTCGCGCCGCGCGTCGTAGCGGTGCACGATGCCGCGGCCGCCCTGCTTGGCACGGTACAGCGCCGAGTCGGCCTTGCGCAGCAGCTCGTCGGCCGTCTGCGCATCGGCCGGGAAGGTGGCGATGCCCACGCTGGCGCCGATGTTCACGCTGAGGTCGCCGAACTGCATGGGCTCGGCCAGGCGCTCGACGATGCGCTCGGCCGTGGCGCGCGAGCCGAAGGGCGGCGCACGCTCGGGCACCACGACCACGAACTCGTCGCCGCCGTAGCGGGCGCGCAGGTCCTCGGGCGCCAGGCACAGCTTCAGGCGCCGCGCCACCTCCTTCAGCACCATGTCGCCCACCATGTGGCCGTTGCGGTCGTTCACGGGCTTGAAGCGGTCGAGGTCGACCATCAGCACCGCGAGGGATTCGTTGCCCTTCAGGGCCCGCGCCATGCGCGCATGCATCGCGTCGTGCAGGCCGGCGCGGTTGTCCAGGCCGGTCAGCAGGTCGGAGCTGGCCATGCGCTGGATGTGCACCTCGGCGTCGCGCAGCGTGCCGCGGGTGTGGTCCAGCCCCTGCGACAGCCGCCGCCAGAGCACCGCGCCGGCCAGCAGCGCCAGCAGCGCGGCGCCGCCGCTCATCAGCCAGCTGCGGCGCTCCAGCCGCGCCACCTCGGCCTGCGTGGCGGCCAGCGACGCGGCGGTCAGTTCCTCGTTGGCGTCGCTCAGCAGCCGGCTGTTGCGGCCGTAGCGCTCGCCGTCGAACAGCGCCCGCGCGGACTCGTGCGCGCCGCTCTTCAGCGCCTCCAGCGCCGAGGCGCGCATGCGCGCGATCTCGGCCGCCGCCGCCGCCGTCTGGCTGCGGTAGCGTTCGGCCACCTCCAGCGGCGCCAGCAGGCTGGCATGCTCGATGGTCTGGCCGAGCTGGTCGACCAGGCGGTCGTAGCGGTCGATCCAGCCGCGGTCGCCGGTGAGCGAGGCGGTCTGCGCCGCCTGCAGCAGTTGCTGCTCGGTGACGCGCAGGCGGCCGGCCACCTCGTGCGCGGCGGCCTGGCGGGCGGCGGCGCGGGCCAGTTCCTCGGCCGACCACAGCCGCTCGGTCAGCAGCGCGGCCGTCCACAGCGCAGCGCCGCCCAGCGTGATGGCCACCGCGCGGCGGGCCTGGCGCATCGTCTGCTCGACGATGGACACCGAGGGCAGCAGGGGTTCCGCGGTGGGCTTGCGAGGGGCGGACGGCTGGGTCATGGGCGGCGCGGCTCTCACGGCGTTATCGGTACGCCGCCGTGCCGCTTGAGCCCGCCGCCCGGGCCGCTACGGACGGGCCGCCGGCGGGCGCTGCGCCGACTTCGGGCGGAAGGCGCGGCACACCGCGTCGTCCGTCTCCAGGTAGGGGCCGCCGATGAGGTCGATGCAGTAGGGCACCGCGGCAAAGATGCCGGGCACCGGCGGCGTCGCCGCGGGCAGGCCCTCCAGCGTCTCGGCGATGGCCTTGGGCTGGCCGGGCAGGTTGATGACCAGCGCGCGGCCGCGGATCACCGCCACCTGGCGCGACAGGATGGCCGTGGGCACGAAGGCCAGCGAGATCTGACGCATCTGCTCGCCGAAGCCCGGCATCACCTTGTGCGCGACGGCCAGCGTGGCCTCGGGCGTCACGTCGCGCGGGGCCGGGCCGGTGCCGCCGGTGGTGAGGACGAGGTCGCAGCGCGCGCCGTCGACGAGCTCCACCAGCGTGGCCGAGATGCCGTCCTGCTCGTCGGGGATCAGCCGCTCGACCCACTCGACCGGGTTCCTCAGCGCGCGGCCCAGCCAGGCCTTGAGCGCCGGCAGGCCCTTGTCCTCGTAGACGCCGGTGGAGGCGCGGTCGCTGATCGAGACGATGCCGATGCGGACGGGGTCGAAGTCGGTGTTCATGGGGCCGGGGTCTCCGGGTGGGGTGGGGGCGCGATGGCGCCCGGGGCCAGCGCCGCGTCGTAGGCCGCCAGCAGGCCCTCGGCCAGGCCGACCTGGTAGCGCACGGTGGCCTGCGCCACGGTGAGGATCTCGAGCTGCCGGTCCAGCGTCTCCACGCGCGCCAGGTCGGCCGGCAGGCGCAGCTGCTCGAGCTGCATCAGCACCTGCATCAGCGCGCTGCGGTCCTGCGTGTGCAGCTCCTGCAGGTGGTAGACGCGGCTGCAGGCCGTGAGCACGCCTTCGGGCAGCAGCACCAGCGCATCGGCCAGGCGCGCCACGTCCCAGGCGGTGCGCGTGAGCAGCGGCATGCGCACGTCCCAGTCGGCATCGGCCGGCGTGGGCGGCAGCGCGGCGGCGCGATCCGGCTCCAGCAGGTGCTGGCGCAGCGCGTGGCGGTGCTCGAAGTAGCGCGCCAGCACCGCGCCCAGGGCCTGCAGCGAGTGCAGCGATTCCTTCAGCCGGCGCCGGTTGCCGGCGTGCTCGGCCGCCAGCGCGCGCTCGCTGCGTTCGCGCAGCGCCGCCTTCTCGCGCCGCGTGCGCCAGCGCTGCACCAGCAGCGGCAGCAGCACGCCGAGCACGACGATCGACAGGTACAGCAGGTACTGCGACACCGAATCGATGGGCCCGAGGGCCAGGTTGGGCCTCACGGCGCGGTGTCGGCGCCGTCCTCGGGGGTGGCGTCGGCCCGGTCGGCATCCGGCCCGGCGGCCATCGCGGCCTTGACCAGCTGGAACAGCTCGCGGTGGCTCTTCGGCTGCCGGGCCTCGGGCGCCACCGCGTCGCGGCGCGCCGCACGCACCAGGCTGCGCAGCTGCTGCGCGTCGGTGTCCGGGTGCTGCTGCATCCAGCGCGTGAGGGCTTCGTCGTTGGCGATGAGCTCGGCGCGCCAGCGCTCGGCCTCGTGCAGCGCCAGCGTCTGCCTGGCCGAGCCCAGCTTCGCGGCGGCCACGGCTTCGCGCAGCACGGCCTCGTCGGCGCTGCGCATCAGCTTGCCCACGTACTGCAGCTGGCGGCGCCGGCCCTCGTGGCTCTTGGTGCGGCGGAACTCGACGATGGCGTCGCGCAGCGCCTCGGGCATGTCGGTGGCGGCGAGGCGCTGCTCGGAGAGCTCGGCGAGCTCCAGGCCCAGCGACTGCAGGTCGTGCGACTGGCGCTTCAGCGCCGACTTGCTCGGGCGCGCGTCGGCGTCGTCGGGATCGGCATCGCCGTAGTGGACATCGAGGCCACGGTGCGGCGCGGCTTTGCGGGGCATGGGCAGGTGGGCAGGGCGCGGGCAGGGCGCGCAGGGCTGCTCGTGGGGGCGGGGGCTATGATTGTTGCGCAGCTTCCACCCCGGCCCACGAATGACGTCCACCTTGCGCGACCCCAGCGGTTTTGCCTTCGAACAGGCGCAGTTCCAGCAGATCGTCGAGGACACGCTGAAGATCGCGCAGGGCCTGGGCGCCAGCGACGCCGGGGCCGAGGTGAGCGAAGGCGTGGGCCTGAGCGTCAGCGTGCGCAAGGGCGAGCTCGAGAACGTCGAGCGCAACCGCGACAAGAGCCTGGGCGTCAGCGTCTACCTCGGCCAGCGGCGCGGCAACGCCAGCACCTCGGACTTCTCGGCCGAGGCCATCCGCCGCACCGTGCAGGCGGCCTACGACATCGCGCGCTTCACGGCCGAGGACCCGGCCGCCGGCCTGCCCGAGGGCGACGACCTCGCCAGCGCCGCCGAGGCCGCACGCGACCTCGACCTGTTCCACCCCTGGGCCATCGACGCCGCCGCCGCGGCCGAACTGGCCCGGCGCTGCGAGGACGCGGCGATGTCGCTCGACCGCCGCATCACCAACAGCGAAGGCGCCGGCGTCTCGGCGCAGCAGGCGCACTTCTGGGCCGGCAACACGCGCGGCTTCCGCGGCGGCTACGCCAGCTCGCGGCACTACCTCTCGGTGAGCCCGATCGCCGGCAAGGGCCGCGACATGCAGCGCGACGGCTGGTACACCAGCATGCGCGATGCCACCGAACTGGCCAGCCCCGAGGCCGTGGGCCGCTACGCCGCCGAGCGCGCGCTGGCGCGCCTGAAGAGCCGCCGCGTCGCCACCGGCGAGGTGCCGGTGCTGTTCGAGAGCACCGTGGCCGCCGGGCTGCTCGGCGCCTTCGTGCAGGCCACCTCGGGCGGCGCGCTGTACCGCAAGGCCAGCTTCCTGGTGGGCTGCCTGGGCCAGAAGGTGCTGGCCCCGCACATCGACATCGACGAGGACCCGCACATCCACAAGGGCAAGGGCAGCGCGCCCTTCGACGACGAAGGCGTGCGCACGCGCGCGCGCCGCGTCGTCGAGGGTGGGGTCGTGCAGGGCTACTTCCTGAGCAGCTACTCGGCGCGCAAGCTCGGCATGAAGACCACCGGCCATGCCGGCGGCTCGCAGAACCTGGTGATGAAGAGCCGGCGCACGAAGCGCGGCGACGATCTCGATGCGATGCTGAAGAAGCTGCACCGCGGCCTCTTCGTGACCGAGCTGATGGGGCAGGGCGTCAACTACGTCACCGGCGACTACTCGCGCGGCGCGGCCGGCTTCTGGGTCGAGGACGGGCGCATCTTGCACCCGGTGCACGAGGTCACCATCGCGGGCAACCTGAAGCGCATGTTCCGTGACATCGCGGCCATCGGCAGCGACGCCTACACGCAGGGCAGCAAGACCATCGGTTCGGTGCTGGTGCCGGGGCTCAAGCTCGCCGGCGCCTGAGCGTTTCGCCTCGGGGTTTGCCCGCAACTCAGCGAACGTTCAGCTTCGCGCGAAGACACTCCGCGCCGCCGGCGCAAGACCCGTCGCCAGCGAGGCTTTTCGAGCGGGAAAACCCGCCCGGGCACCGCAGGGGCGACTCCTAGAATTTCGCCGTTCTCGCAGGCGGTTCTGCATGCCTGAATTCACCTTGTCCGATCCTGAGGAGATGATCACCATGGAACGTCGTTCCTTCGTTCGCAACGCGGGCCTGGCCGGTGTGCTGGCCGCCGGCGCTGCGCCGGCCGTCGTGCACGCGCAGGCCAACCTGCGCTGGCGCCTGACCTCGGGTTTCCCGAAGGCGCTCGACACCATCTACGGCGCCGCCGAGACCTTCTCGAAGAAGGTGCGCGAGATGACCGGCGGCAAGTTCGAGATCTCGGTGCACGCCGCCGGCGAACTCGTGCCGATGCCCGGCCTCGTCGACGCGGTGCAGAGCGGCACGGTCGAGATGGGCCACACCGCCCCGTACTACTACTTCGGCAAGAACGACGCCTTCGCGCTGGGTTGCGCCATCCCCTTCGGCCTGAACAGCCGCCAGATGACGGCCTGGCAGTACGACGGCAACGGCCTGAAGCTGATGCGCGAGTTCTATTCGAACTACGGCTTCATCAGCTTCCCGATGGGCAACACCGGTGCCCAGATGGGCGGCTGGTACCGCAAGGAACTGAAGACCGTCGCCGACATGAAGGGCCTGAAGTTCCGCGTCGGCGGCTTCGCCGGCAAGGTGACGGGGCGCCTGGGCGCGGTGTCGCAGAACATTCCCGGCGGCGAGATTTACCAGGCGCTGGAGAAGGGCACGATCGACGCCGCCGAGTGGGTGGGCCCGTACGACGACCAGAAGCTCGGCTTCTTCAAGGTCGCCCCGTTCTACCACT
>JACCDR012127252.1_pt1 | contig 10821 bp, 17 predicted proteins | sample 7446431 | NCBI WGS metagenome assembly JACCDR01 (sample SAMN15323443, study PRJNA562643) | freshwater metagenome | isolation source: river surface water | place: USA:Blue River Watershed | collected 2017-08-17 | reverse complement strand
GTATGGCTACACATATACCGAAGTAACATGGGAATAAACTTGATTTGGATTAAATTTAACATAATGTAAATTATGCGAACTTAGTTCCGTAGGTAGAAATTACTCAAAACTATAACTCAAACCCATGGCGCAATGAATAGATTGGTTAGATGTTACTATGTTGCTATAGATTCCGCCAGTTTTGTGCCAAGCCAAAGAACCTCTGAGAGCAACATTATCTGTCACGCCATATTGCACGCCGAACATAAACCGAGGAACAATGCCCTTTTCTTTGTGAAACAGCTCGGACGTCCTGGCTCTTACCGAAACAAGGGCTACCCCCATTCCAGGAACGGCGTATAAATCTTTTGCAAGAGGAAGAAAGAAAGTAAACCCCATATGCAGACCATCAACATTAGTATGGCCTTCCCTGTGGTTTTTTGACGTATTCAAAGAACGTGAAGCAAAACCGCCAAACTCAAATGCAGCATATTGCCCAATCCTATAACCGTTGTATACGTTCACATGTTGCCCAGGGTGCCTAAATTCTTCGTCTCTACCGATACAAAAAATAGAACCTTTGGTTAAAGAATGTCCAACCTCAACCCCAGCATATCTTGATTGACTTACAGCCTTTGATGAAACTAAAGATGTATAAGCAAAAACCGCAACAAGCAAGTATTACTTTGTATTCATGGTTACCTTCCCTTGGCTTATAATGACCTCCTTATTATAGCTCAAATATCTTCAATTTGCTCTATAATCCACTCTGTCAAAGTTTTGTCACTCTCTGCTAAATAAATCTTCAGCTTTCTTGTAAGCCTTGTTGGAATACTTGCATACAAACCTGTAACGTCTTCCCTAGAAACCTCATTCATGGCTTTTTGCTTATTCTTGGAAACACTTCTAGATACTTTTGCTTTTAACATATAAACCCCCTATTTAATTGATATATTAATATTAAAATATTTCTCTAGAGATATATTTAGCTATTATCTCTTCGATAAGAACATTGAATTCATGGCCGGCCTGACTCTCCCCTTCACTAAAGATGCTCTCCCCCTTAGACGCGGACTGCGCATACGCCACGTATTGACTCGTCTTGCCCATCAAAACAGGAAACCCGTAGTCCTTAAGGGCATCAGTCACATCTCGGCTTAGATGCGTATTTTTAATCATTCTGCTGATGATGAAAGCCGCTGTTGGCCTCCCCTCGGTCATGTCTTGTCTCTGTTTTATAAGATCAACTAAGTCAGCTGTTGCCCAGACATCATAAGGGCTAGGCTGAACAGGGATTAAAACCACGTGGGATGCTCTGATTGCAGCAGCTGCAAGCTTTGCTATCTGAGGTGCGCCATCTACAATGATTACGTGATACCCCTTCTGAACCGATTTTATGTCCGCTGGTAAAGTTTCTCTGTCTAATCCTATGCATGGCACTATCTGGGCATTGTTGGTTTCATGCCAGTCACGAGCTGATCCTTGTGGGTCCCCGTCTACCAAAAGAACATTAAATCTTCGCATAAGTAAGCCATGGGCTAAATTTGTGGCGATCGTAGTCTTACCTACCCCCCCTTTTTGATTTAATATACTGATGACGATTGGTTCTCGTTCTAACCTTTCCAGATAACTATATTCACGCATTTCTATGTCCATATACAAATATTGAAATATAATTATATAATAATATCTATAGGAGATGCAAGTGGATAATGAGCTTAGAAAAAAGTTAGACGAGTTGTATGTAAAGATAAGAAATGAGAGATATGGCGACCCAGCGCTTAAGCGGCAAAATCAATGGAGAACTCTTTGTATACGAAAAGGTAGAGGAGGGATTCCTCGTGCACCTAATAGATCGACACCTGGTTGTTTTATGTGGGACCCTAACGGATGTGATTAGCCGCGTTCAAGATATTTCAAAAAGAACCCCAGTCAAAAACTGGGGAATATTGGGACACACCGACAAATGGATTGGGACTCTCTAGACTCAATAGGGAGTAATTACAGCTTAGACCAAGAAGATTGACTGATCAACTAAGTTTAAACTAGGGTGTATGAACATTTAAAACAGGATTAGTTTTGAATGACAAGGGCCAGCCTCTTAACACTGACCCTATCTATTGGCTATCCATACCAAGCAGTGGAGTGGATTGTCCTAAATCGTTAACAAAGTGTCAAGTGCGGTTAAGAGCTTGAACAAAGAAAAGGATGGTTCCATGAAGTACGAGAATATAACAGTAGCTGACTCAAACTTAAAAAAATCAAACTTTACACTTATATCCAACCAGATTATTGATCACCCCTCACTTTCTCATTCAGCTAAGTTTTTACTTATCTACTTACTTAGACAATCCACAGACTGGGTTTTTCATGACTCCGTGATCATGAAAGCAATGGGTTGTCAAATAACTAAGCTTAAAGAATTGTTCTCAGAATTACGGGTAGCCGGGTACGTGAAAACTACCCCTATCAGGGGGGGTGTTAGGGGGGTGTTTAGGGGGTCTAAAAGGGTGTTTTCTGACCATCCCGTCTTCCTAACTAACAATCAAAAACCCTGTAAAAATGACCTAATAACCGAGAGCCGCGACGGCATACTCTCGGTCTCACCGAGAGCCGCCCCAGCCGACTGTCGGCTGGGCGACCGCATTAATAATACTAATTTTGTTACTAAGAACTCTGTAACTAACAACTTAGTAGTAAATAACAAACATACAGAAACAAACAAACAAGAGGGAGAGAGTGTTTGTTTGCTGTTGATTGGAGAGTTGTCAAAAATTGGGATAAACAGAAATACAGCAATTAGTTGGCAACGTAAGTTTGGAATAGAAAACGTTCGAAACAAATTGAGACTTCTTGATGGCGCCATCCAAAAAGGGAAACATATCCGCAGTAAGGCTGGATGGTTGAACTCGTCCCTACGAGAAGATTTCAGGCCTTCTGAGCCAATAAAAGTCACAACGCATGCTGCTCACGCAAACGCAGATGCGATAGTGCAAGAAGCTGAGCGCAGACAAGAAGCCTCATCAACACCAGAAAGTCGCAAAGCCGGTAGAGACGCCCTTAATAAACTCAGGGGTCGAAAAGGTGGGTAGAGTCGCCGGGACCATAGGGGGACTGTCGCAATAACGCACACAGGTATACGATTGGTAAGTTGCAAGAAAAGATTCAGGAGGACATATGTCTACACCCAAAGACGACGTCAAGAAACAAATTGAGAAGAATACCTTCCTCGTGAAGACCCCAGAGAAAGACGAGAAGCGCAAAAAAAAGCTCCTGGTGCGGTATTCTTCCCCGGCACCTGTCTTAGATACCCCCCCGCCATTAGAATCGCGTGGTGAGCTTCTATTTGCGTTAGACCTGGAGTACCCAGACCCTCCTTCCCAAGTCCCAAAATGCCCCACACCACACCCAACCAAACCAAAGTAACCACATACCATTATCGGAGTTCATTATGAGTCAATTAGAAACAGATACACAGCCAACAGCTGAAGAATTAGCAGAACATCAAAAACAGATGACAGAGATGCTGCTGGGAGTATTTAAGTCTTATCTGCACGGCTTTATGCAGCAAGACAATAAGCACACGTTCGGACCATCCGACCATCTGATCCGTAAACAGGATGATACAGGCATTATCGTATCCTTCGTAGTGTTGCCTTCCCACTGCATAGAGATGAGAACCGTAGTTCCTATGGACGCACTTACAAAGTACATGTCCTTTACTCCCGCTAGCGAAGATGACATAATAAACTAAGTGTTAGTATGACTAGATACGACATGATATTAATATATAAAAATATAAGTATATTAATATAAACTTAATAAGCGAAGGGGGGAACAAAGTGAAGTTATGTCAAAAAATAAAGAATCATATTAATCGGCATATTGTCTATCCGTTAATTAAAAAGTACTTCAAGAAAGAAACCTTTCTTATAGCAAAAGGTAATATTCAAGAAATTCATCATCAAAGCATCTTTCAGCACTGTCTTAGTTTTACTGATGGTTCTCAGTTTTACTCCAAAGGTTTTGAGGATGTCTTGTCTAAAGCTATGCTGAATGAACCATATTATGATTCCCAAATCATGAGATATAGGGTCTACGTGGCTTGTGTAGCAGCTCATATAGCTGAGTCATACAAAGAGGGTGATTTCTGTTTTATTGGAGTATCTTGGGGTGTTACACCTAAGGCAGTTGAGCAATTAGTAGATTATGCATCAAATAATAAAATTTGTTATTTGATAGATTGCTGGGATGGTAGTTTAACTTCGGATGGTCATCAGCTCGCAAATTACTGTTCCGATGTATCTCATATTCAATCTTCATTTAACGATCCATATTACAAAATCATTCAAGGATACGTTCCCTTTGCTTGCCATGGAGTAGAAAGTAGACTTGCATTTATCCATTTGAACACTGGCGATGTTCAGTCGGAAGTTGGAACAATATCTTTACTTAGTAGAATTCTTGCACCTAGAGCCGTTATGTTAATAGATAATTATGACTTAGATGGAAATGCGCGGCTTTATGATTTAGCATTAGAGACCATAATGAGGCCCATGACTAAGCTTTGTTTACCTAATGGGCAGTTAATGGTATTTATGTAGTCAGTGCACACTTTCTAAGGATTAACCATAATGGAAGCAGTTAACTTTTGGTTTATGATGAAGATTTTCGGCGCAGGTTTTTTTGTTGGGATTATTTTTGTTTTTGCTGTTGGTATATTTAGTGTGTGGATTACTTATAAATGAAAAAATTAGAGGATTAGACCGCTGAATGCAGGTAAACTGGATTGGCGAAATATTAGATACTGTATTTTCTCTTTTGGGTAAATATGGTGGATGGATGAATGCTAGGGGACATAGGATTTGTTTTGTCATCTGGAGTATTTGTACGGCCTACTGGGCGATTAGAGATTTCAATATGGGACTTTATTCTCAAGGAATATTTTGTAGTATTTCCTTGGTTTTAAATATATATGGTTATAATAACTGGAAAAAGAAAGGCATCAATTAAGAGACGAATCTTGAGTATTATATAAACAATTTGAGTTAAAAATATTTCCCCGATAGCTCAGGGGTAGAGCAAGACACTGTTAATGTCTGGGTCGGTGGTTCGAAGCCATCTCGGGGAGCCACTATTCTCTCATGATAAAACCCCAAAAGAACGCTACGTATCCCAATATAACTACAGTCTTAAAGACCGGGTTTCCAGGAAAGTAACGAGAAGCCATCAGGAAGAGTATAAGTGAAATCAACCAAGATATCTGTTTATTCATGATTAAGTGCCCAACAGTTTTCTGGTGACCAGCTATTCGTAATCTTTTGAACTTCATCAGCTACCAACAAAGCATCTCGATAACCAAAGCTCATAATAAGATAGGCCTGGTAACAGCGGCGTAGATACTGGACTTGATTAAACATGTGTAACTCCATATAGTTATATAAAAATATAAATATATAATAATATTTAACTATTGTCAATAGGTCTTAGCAAATCACCAAATACTAGTTTACTGAAAAAGCTAAATAACATAGGATGCTTGACAAATTATAGATAAGTGACTTTATACTAAGTAAGTTAGATTTTTACGTTTCATACGAGCTATATGAATGGATGACTTAGAATATCCCACTGACCCAAATGAGTCTATTGAAGACAAAGCTGTAAGAATATCTAAGAGGATACTTTCTGGGTGTCCTGTTAAGTATCGTCCTGATTATCATATTCCGATGTTAATAAGCTTGTTTACTTTAGGTAATGATATAGCTTGTTTCTGTTCAGCTGCTGAGGTTTCTAGAAAGACTTTTGATAACTGGGTTAACAGTTTCCCTGACTTTAACGAAGCGTATGAAACTGGCTTAGAGATGGCTAACCTTTTCTGGGAAAAGTATGCAGATACGCATGGTGACAGTCCAGACTTCAATACAAAACTATGGTCAATCAAGATGCGTAACAGGTTTGGCTACACTGACCAGAGAAAATTAAAGATCAAAGCATTGAAGAATGCTAAGAACGCTAAAGAACAGATGGACTGCATAGTTGAGGAGATATCTGAAGGTCGCCTAACAGGCTCTGAAACGAATCAGCTTGGCAGCTTTATTAAAACTGCTATCGATGTGGATACTCACATTGAGGTTAAGAAAGATATTAAAGCGTTACAAGAGCGCTTAGGGGTTCAACAATGAATATCAGAACAGCGGTAGATAAGTTAATAAAAATTGAGAAAGAACGCTACCGAAAACCTAAGATTGTACTAACCTTTACTTTGGATGGTATTACAGATTCAGATGACGTCATTATCGTATATATGAATATAGGAATATAAATATATGAAACTAGGTAGAATGCTTGGAAAGGTCGCACAAGTTGTATCGCCGGCATACGGTGCATACCGCGGTGCCAGAGACGCTAAGAAAGCTGAACGTGAAGGCATGCGACAATATGAACAACAGCAAAACGCTATTCGTCAACAAGGGCAAGCTGCGCAAGTTGAAAGAGATAGGGTAGCTTCACAAAGAGCCAGAGCAGAAGCAAGACTTCGTGCAGGTTCTGTAAGAGCCAATCGCCGACGTGTAAGGGGCGGCTTGTTCGGAGAAGGTCAGGCTCAAGAAAACATTAATCCAAGGCTTGGCTAATGCGTGAGCTAGACATCTACAAGCGTAGATATACTCGTGCTCAGTCTGTAGCATATCAATGGTGGCCTATGTTACAGGCTGCTTATCATTACTGTGTTCCATCTAGAAACCTATATTACTGGACTAACCAGGTTCAAGGCGCTCAAAAGAACGTACAGGTTTTTGACACTACTCAAGTAGCAGCTACGCGTTCGTTTGTGTCTAAAATGCAACAGGCTCTATGTCCTCCGCAGATGACTTGGGCTATGCTGGAGACGGGTGCTTTTGTTCCTGAAGACCAGCAAGAGCAAGTGAACCTACAGCTTCAAGAGATTACAAATACTATATTCACATTCATTAGAGGAAGTAACTTCGATGTTGCTATCAATGAATGCTTCTTTGATTTAGCAACTGGTACAGCTGTTCTTTGTATCAATGAAGGAACATCTGATGATGAGCCATTAATCTTTGGCTCCATCCCGTTAGCTCAGGTAGCCCTAGAAGAGTCTATCTATGGTAGAGCAGAAAGCTGCTACAGAGCTTGGGGTGATGTAAAGATATCTGACATCAAGATGATGTGGCCAAAGGCTCGCCTCACTCAGATGATGGAGCAACTGGTCAAAGAAGATCCTTCAGCTACCTGCAAGAACCTAATTGAAGCGGTTGTTTACTGTCCTGAAGAAGCGTTGCCTTACAAGTATGTATTGTGGAATGAAGATGATATCTTGTTACAAGAAGAAGACGTCACAAGCCCATTAATCGTATTCAGAATTTCCAAAGTTAACAATGAAGTCTTTGGACGAGGCCCTATCATTGACGCTCTGCCCAGTATCATTTCTTTACAGACTGTTGCTTATTATGAATTAACAGCTGCCAATTTAAATATATGTAAGCCTTATATGGCTTATAGTGATGGTGTGTTTAATCCTTGGACATTTGTAATTGCACCTAATACTGTGATTCCCGTATCTCCAACAACCAATGGCCAGTTTCCTATTCAGCCTATGCCAGACGTTGCTAATCCAGCGTTCATGCAGTTGGTATCGCAAGACCTTCGAATGCAGATTAATAAGTTAATGTATGCAGAACCTTTGGGTCCTGTTGATGCCCCAACCAGGACTGCTACAGAAATGTCGATTCGACAACGGTCTCTAGCAGAAGAAATCGGACCCATGTTCACACGATTGCAGCAAGAGTTCCTGGCGCCTACATTAAACCGCATTATCCATATCCTTCAGAAGCGTGGACTTATTCCTAAAGTGATTGTAGATGGTAAAGAAATTACTATCAGATATAAGTCACCTTTAACACAGTCTCAGGGTCAGCAAGAGGTTCAAACCTTTATTCAGTATCAACAAATCATGCAAGGTATTGTGGGTCCAGAGAATGCGATTCCATATATTAATACAACTAAGATTTCTTCATGGCTTGCTAACAAGATGGGTGTTGATGTCAGCATCCTTAATACTGAAGAGCAAATGCAAAAGTTTATGAGAGAAAAGCAAGAAGAAATGATGATGATGCAGGAAGGAGCAGCGAATGAATCTGGGGCACAATCCGCAATTCAATCAGGATTCTAATCCATTAATAGATTTACCTAACCCATATAAAGAACTTCAGTCCAGCGTCGAAGAGCTGGCTAAGATGCATCCTGTCCTCTTCGAAGATGATCAGCTTTGTTATGAAGTGTTTATTAAAAATGAATTTGGAGTTCGCTTAATGAAGAAGTGGGAAGAAACCATTCTAATGGGCGGAATATCAGATCCGTCACACCCTCAAGCACCTCAAATAGCCTTGCACGCAGCAGCTATAAAGACATTCATTATTAAGATTAAAACACACGCAAACAACCATCGAATGAGGATAGAGGCCACATGATTAATTCCATAAAGGATGAAATTGAAGCCATATACAGAGCACAGATGAATGATATTGAAGAGAGGCTCGCGACTTATGGGTGTGAAACTATAGCCTTTCTATTAGATGGTAGTCGAATGTTTACTAGGCAACTGTTCTTTACCCTTAATCCTCACGAGGATTTAAAAGAATTTAGCATAGCCAAGGTTCATAGGTTAGCAGAAATAGAATTTAATTACCTAAATTCATTAGCAGACTTTTTGGAAGTTTATCGTAAAGAAGGAGTAACTGATGTCCGGAATGATTCAAGCTGTATCGACACCTGAGGCACAAGCATCCGTGGAACATGTTCCACATGGAACCCAAACAGACCATGCGCACAATCATGAAGCACAATGGTTTTTAGATGAAGCAACTCCGGGACAAGGGCAGAGACCTGAATGGCTTGACCCTAAGTTCAAATCAGTAAAGGATGTAGTCCAATCTTACAAGGAATTAGAAAAGCGACTAGGCGCAAACCATGGGGCACCAGAAACTTATGATCCGAAAGAATACGCAGAAATGTTTGCAGAGTCTCAACTCCTACCGAATCTTACTAACAAAGCGAAAGAACTTAAAATGTCTCAGGATGCGTTTGAAGGGGTACTGTCAGAGTTTGCGTCGTATCAAAAGTCACTAATGCCTAATATAGACGAGGAAATGAAGAAGTTAGGAGATAATCCCCAAAGAAGATTGGATACTATTAACCAATGGGCGACCAACAACCTATCTCCTAAGTCAATTGAAACTATTGGTAAGATTAGTTATACAGCCGAAGTGGTAGAATTGATGGATGAACTAAGACAGATGCATTTCAGTGTCGCAAGTAAGGTACCAACAGGTGCCCAAGCGCAAGAGAAGTTTAAGGTGATGTCTACAGCTGAAGTGGAAGCAGAAATGACGGCAAACTATAGCCGGTATCAGGCGGACCCATCATACAGAGCTGAGATTAGTCGTAAGTTTGCTCAAGCAGTAGGAGATGAATAACGTTGCGAACTCAGTTTGTTGATGTTAGCATGCGCGAATGCAAAATCTTACGCGTATCAACACTCGAAATAATGGTTATTATCTTGTAAAAGCGCCAGATGGGTATCCTGGAAAAAAGTACTCTGGTATATACACCTATGAACACAGAGCTGTATGGTGGATGGAGAAAGGATACTTGCCTCCTGATGGCTATCATATCCATCATATAAATGGCGACATAGAAGATAATAGGATAGAAAACTTAGAATCGATAAGCGCTAAGGATCATGTTAGTGAAAGGCATCATGGCGGAAAAGAAGTGGCTGAGAGAGTGCAATTAAGCTGTCAAGAATGTCTTGTTGATTTTGAGCAGTTAAAAAGAACTGTTAGTTATAGGTTGTCCCAAGGCCAATCTAAATTCTATTGCTCTAAAAGGTGCCAGGTTATATTTTGTAACAAGAACAGAAAGGGGATAAAGCTTAAGTATCCTAAAAATAGAAAATCTCGAAGCAAAGCTTGCAAGAAGTAAGATACTGTTCTAATCTTTAAATGATTCAATAAATCTATCGATAAGCGGATAATCTAGTAAGGCTGACCCGAAAGGACAATCAGCAAACCTGGACCCTCTGATGAAAGCTAAGGACCCGAAAGGACAATCCCGAACTCTAATCACGAAGATGAATGAAGCTTTAGTTTTTGCGTTTAAACGCAATGCTTGGTTAATTTATTTTTAAAAGGGGGAACATATAGTATGTCACTTAGCTTAACCAACGTACAACAGACTGAATTTGATGCATTAGTCAAAATTGAATACCGCTCACGCGGCTTCTTATTAAGAGATACTGTAAGATTAAGAACTGATATCATTGGTAATACATGCCAGTTCCGACGAGTCGGCCAGGTAATTGCCAACCAAGTCGCATATCAGAATACAATCGCTATTCAAGACCCAGGTTTTGCCGCTGCAACTGCGACACTTTTAAAGTATGCAGCAGGTACTGCGGTCGATGAAATCCAAGATTTAACTGTTAACTTCGATTCTAAGCGCGAACTAGCAATGGTCGTAGCAATGGCCGTAGGCCGTCGTTCTGACCAAATCTTAATTGATGCATTTAACCTTAACCCTGGTCAAACCATTCTCAATGGTGGTACCAATGTTACGTACGCTAAATTAAGACAGTTATTGCAGTTCTTCGAAGAAAACGCAGTTCCTATCGAGGAAAGATTCTTCGCTATGTCTGGTAACGGTCTACGGGCTTTAATGGCTGATGACCATATCGTTTCACGTTTCTATACCTCAAATGATGCTGTGGCTGTTGGAACATTGAACTTCCGTGACTTGATGGGCATGAACTTCCGTATCATC
>JACCDR010104555.1_pt1 | contig 10821 bp, 11 predicted proteins | sample 7446431 | NCBI WGS metagenome assembly JACCDR01 (sample SAMN15323443, study PRJNA562643) | freshwater metagenome | isolation source: river surface water | place: USA:Blue River Watershed | collected 2017-08-17 | reverse complement strand
GGGCCGTCCCAGGTCTTGAAGCCGGGGTAGGGCAGGTAGGCGCTGCTGGTCCATTCCCACACGTCGCCCAGCAGTTGCAGCGGCCCGGCGTGCTGCGTGGCCACCGGCAGCGGGTGCAGTGCGCCCGATTCCAGGAAGTTGCCCGCCGCCAGCGCCGCCGGGGTGTGCTGCTGCGCGGCGTGTTCCCATTCAAATTCGGTGGGCAGGCGCGCTGCCGGTTGCCCCGGGTGCTGCGCCGACCACCAGCGCGCAAAGGCGTCGGCTTCAAAGTAGCTGATGTGCGTGATGGGCGTGTGCGGGTCCAGCGGCACCAGGCCGTGCAGCGTGAAGACGTGCCAGTCTTCGGCGGCGCTGCCTGCGCACGCACCTGCACTGTCACGCCAGTACAGCGGCGCTTCGATGCGCTGGCTGCGCACCCAGTCCCAGCCGGCCGACAACCACCAGCGCGGGTTGCGGTAGCCGCCGTCTTGCACAAAGGCCAACCATTCGCCGTGCGTGGTCAGGCGCCGTGCCAGTTCAAACGGGTGCAGCAGGCAGCGGTGGCGCGGGCTTTCGTTGTCGAAGGCAAAGCCGCTGCCGTCGTGGCCGGCCCACGACAACTGCGGAACAGCTGCCACCTGCAGCAGCCAGCTTTGTGCCACCGGTGCCACCGGCGCCAGCGGCCAGCGCGGTTGGTACACCGGCGACAGCGGGTTGCACGACAGCAGGTACAGCAAGTCGGTGAGCATCAGTTCTTGGTGCTGCTGTTCGTGCTGCAGGCCCAGTTCCACCAGCGCCTGCAAGTCGCCGGTTTCGCCCGGGGTGTGCAGCTGCAGCAGCGCTTGCATGCGGTGGTCCACCGCGTGGCGCCAGGCCAGCACCTCGGCCAGTGAGGGCCGTGTCACCAGCCCGCGCTGCGCGCGCGGGTGCTGTTCACCCACGCCGTTGTAGTAGCTGTTGAACAGCACCCGGTAGGCCGGGTGGTGGGGCTTGAAGCCGGGCTCAAAACGTTCGAGCACAAAGGTCTCGAAAAACCAGGTGACATGCGCCAGGTGCCACTTGGTGGGGCTGGCGTCGGGCATGGGCTGCACCTGGCAGTCGGCTTCACTCAGCGGTGCGGCCAGCGCCAGCGACTGCGCCCGTACGGCCGCATAGCGCGCGGCCAGGGTGCCGGCAGGTGCGGGGGCTAGGTCAACGGGCAGGTGGGCTAGCGGTTTCATGAGGGCGTCTGGGAGAGGGATCAGCGTGCTGCATCAAGGCGCCGGCGGCGTCCCGGCCAGTCGACCGTGCCCGATGTAACCCATGCCCAACTGCGTGGGCTGCCAGGCAAAGTTATCGCAGCGCGCCTGCAGCAGGCTCCAGGGCTGCCACAGGTCGGCTGCCTTGGCGTTGTAGGGGCGGTTTTTCAGCCAGGCCAGCAGGTTCAGCGGGCCGGTCCACCAGGGGAAAAACTTCATGCCGGCCACGGCCACGCGGGCGCCGGGTTTGCACTGGCGCACGATGTTGGCCACTGCCTGTGGCGTGCGGCTGATGTCGTGCACGTAGTTGAACAGCACGGCATCGGCGGGCTCGGGCAGTTGCACCGTCTCGGCCGCTTCGCAGGTGTGCCACACGCGGTGGGCCCAGCCTTCACGCTGCACACGGGCCCGTGCGTGGCTGTGCATCTCGGGGCTTTGTTCAAAAGCCAGCACCCGACCCTGGGCGCCCACGGCCTGCAGCAAGGGGGCGTAGCTCAGGCCCGTGCCGGCGCCCACGTCCAGCACCACCTGCCCAGGCTGCAGTTGCAGCAGCGCGATGGTGCGCAGGCGCAGCGCCATGGTGCGCTGGGCGCTGGCGTCGTAGCCGGCAGCGCGTTTGCGGTAGCGCTCGATTGACACCCGGTTGTCAGCGGTCAGGCTCATGGTGGGGCGTTCAACAAGCGGTTTAACAAGCAGTTCATCAAGCGATTCAAGGCGCCTGGCGCGACGCCAGGTGCATGCCCATCACACCCAACACGACAAGGCCGGCGCTGGCCATTTTCAGCGCCGTGGCCGGCTCGCGAAAGTACAGGTAGCCGATGAGCGCTGTGGCCACCGTGCCCACGCCCGACCACACGGCGTAGACCACGCTCAAGCCCAGCACCCGGATGACCATGGTGTTCAAAGCAAAAGAACAGGCATAAAAGACAAATATCAGCACCGACGGTGTGAGCCGCGAAAAGCCTTCAGACAGCCGCATGCACACCGTGCCGGCCACCTCAAAGACGATGGCCAGCGACAGCACCCACCAGGCCTGGTTTGTGTTCAAAAGGGGCATCATGGGCCGATTGTGATGCCCGGTGCAGTCGGGCTGCCGCAGGCTTTCTTACAGGCAACGGGCTGCGCCCCTTACCGCATCAGCAGCCGCCGCCAGCCGTAGCTGCACAGGTCCACCAGCGCCACCAGCAGCAGCATGGCACCCAAAATGGTGGCGGTTTTGCCCATGTGGAACAGCCCCATGTGAAACGACAGCAGCTGGCCCAGGCCGCCCGCGCCCACCACACCCAGCACGGCGGCGGCGCGGATGTTGTTTTCCCAGCGGTACAGGGTGTAGCTCATCAACTGCGGCAGCACCTGCGGCAGTGTGGCGTACAGAAACACCCGCAGCGGGCCCACACCTTGTGCGCGCAGCGCGTCGGCCGGGCCCAGGGGGGCGTTTTCCACCGCTTCGGCAAACAGCCGCCCCAACACGCCGGTGGTGTGCATGGCCAGCGCCAGCGTGCCGGCAAAAGGGCCCAGGCCGGCGGCAATGAGCAGCAGGCCGGCCCACACCAGTTCGGGCACGCTGCGCAGCATGTTCAGCAGCAGGCGTGTGGGCGCGCGGCCGCGCGCCGCGTCTTGTGCGTGCATGCGGCTGGCCGGCAGCGCCAGCGCCAGCCCGGCCGCTGCGGCCAGCAGCGTGCCCAGGGCTGACATGGCCAGCGTTTCCCAGGTGCCCTGGGCCACCTTGCGCAAAAAATCAGGGCTGGTGTCGGGCGGGAAAAACTCGGCCACAAAACGGCCCATGCTGCGCGCCGCTTCCAGCGACAGGAACTGCCCCCACTGCAGGTTCAGGCTCCAGAAACTGGCCACCACCAGCGCCAGCACAGCGGCGGCAAACCAGCAGGCCTTGCAGCGCGCGTTGAACAGCGGCGGCGGCAGCTTGAAAGGCGCGTTGGCCGCGCTGGGGCGGGTGTGCGGGGGCTGCATCGTCAACGCCTGTTCAACCCAGGCCCTTGCGCAAGGCCGCGCTGACACGGTCGGCAAGTGCCACCAGGGCCATGAACACCAGCAGCATGGTCAGCACCTCGCCGCCGTTGAACATCTTCATGCTGTTGTCCATCTGCTGGCCCAGGCCGCCGGCGCCGACAAAACCCAGCACCACGCTGCTGCGGATGGCACATTCCCAGCGGTACACGGTGTAGCTGGTCAGCTCGGCCGCGTTCTGCGGCAACAGGCCATAAAAAAAGGCCTGCAGCCGTGAACTGCCGTTGCGCAGCAGGGTTTCGGTGGCGTGCGCCTCACCGCTTTCCAGAATCTCGCCATACACCTTGCCCAGCATGCCGCCGTAAGTCAGCGCAATGGCCAGCACACCGGCGGTCGGGCCCAGCCCCACCACGCGTACGAACACCAGTGCCCACACCAGTTCGGGCACGCTGCGCAGCACGATGAGCAGCGCGCGCACCGACTGCCGAAACCAAAAGGGCCCGCGCGCCATGCGGCCGGGCAGCGCCGACACCGACAGCACGCGGGTGGACAGCAGCGTCAGCGGCACCGCCAGCACCAAAGCCAGCGCCATGCCGGCCGTGGCAATGGCCACCGTGCGCCAGGTTTCCCGGGCCACCATGAGCATGAATTCCAGGCTGTAAGCCGGCGGCAGAAAGCTGGCCAGAAACTGGCCGGTGACTTTGAGGTTGTCACGCTCCAGAAAGATCCAGGGCCTGAACTCGGTGGCCACCAGCATCGGCCACAGCAGCACCAGGCCGGCGCTGCACCAGAACACGCGCGGCAGCCAGGCGGGGTCGCGCGTGGGGGCGGGGCGGGGGCCGGCGGCCAGGGTGTTCATCAGGGGGCAGGGCCGCTGGGTGGGTGTGCGGTGTTCAGCGGCAGTGCATCACCACCGGCGCGGGCGCGGCCGGTTCGGGCTCGGCGGCCGGGGCGGTTTCACCACGCAGTTCGTTTTCGTGCTGGGCGTACAGCTGCTCCAGCAGGCCGCGCCCCACCTGCGCCGTGGGCAGGTCAAACTGCAAGCGCCCTTCGCGCAGGCCCACGATGCGCGGGAAGTGCGCCAGCGCCATGTCCACCTGGTGCAGCGTGGCCACCAGGGTCACGCCGCGCTGTTGTGCTTGTTCCACCAGCGTGACGGTGGCTTGCCGGGCGCGGGTGGGGTCCAGCGCCGACAGCGGTTCGTCCACCAGCCACAGCCGCGCCGGGGCCAACAAGGCACGCGCCAGCCCCACGCGCTGGCGCTCGCCGCCCGACAGGCGGTCAACGCGTTCAAACAGCTTCTCCGCCAGGTCAAAACGCTGCAGCGCTTCATGGGCGGCCGTGATGTCGTGCGGGTAGAACAAAGAACGCACACTGGCCCACAGGCCCAGCGCCGGCAGCCGCGCCGCCAGCACCGAAGTCACCACGCGCTGGCGCGGCGGCAAGGGTGGCACCTGCGGCGCCAGGAAGAGCCGGCCGCGCAGCTTTTGCAGCGCGGCGGTGGGCAGCAGCCAGGGGTTGGTGTCGTCCAGCAGCACACGGCCCTGGCTGGGGCGGTGGGCGCAGGCCAGCGCCTGCATCAGCGTGGTCTTGCCGGCGCCCGAAGGGCCAATCACCGCCAATTGCTCGCCGCTGGCCACGGCCAGGTTCAGCTGCTGCAGCGCGGGCTGCGCACCCGGCCTGGCGGCGGGGTGGCGTGCGCTCAAGTCTTCAACCCGCAGCTTCATGGGCTGCCGGTCGGTTCGTGTACCAAGGTCATCAGATCAGGCCTGCGCTGCGGCCAGCGGCCTCCAGGCCCTTGTAGTTTTCAGGCTTGGTCTCGATGTACCGTGTGGCGCGGTTGAGCTGCAGAATCTCCTTGCCCTCGGGCGTGGACGCATCCAGGTCGAGCAGCGCTTTCTTGACACGCTCGCGCAGGTCGGCCGGCATGTCGGCGTGCACCGACCAGTTGTAGTTGAAGAAGGGCGGCGTGGTGAAAAACACGTCCACGGCCTTGGTGTCGACCTTGTTTTCGCTGACGAACTTGCGCCACACGGTGATGTCCAGCGCCGCCGCGTCGACCTTGCCGCTGACCACGCTGGCGATGGTGGCGTCGTGCGCGCCGCTGTAGGCGATGCGGCGGAAGTCTTTTTCCGGGTTGATGCCGGCGTTCAGCAGGTTGCTGCGCGGCATCAGGTGGCCCGATGTGCTGCTGGCGCTGCCAAAGCTGACCTGCTTGCCCTTCATGTCGGCCAGGGTCTTGATGCCCGAATCGGTCTTGGCGATGAACACACTCTGGAACTTGGTGTCTTCTTCGCGCTGCGCGATGGGCACGATCTTGCCGCCCGAGCGGATTTGCGCCTGCACATGCGTGAAGCCGCCAAACCACACCAGGTCCACCTTTTTGTTGACCAGCGATTCCACCGCTGCCGGGTAGTCGCTGACGGGCGTGAACTCCACCTTCATGCCCAGGCGCTTTTCCAGGTAGGCGGCCAGCGGCGTGAACTTGCGCACCTGCTCGGTGGCCGCTTCTTCGGGGATGGTGGTGACGCGGAAAACAGTCTGCGCCTGCGCCGTGGCACTGAAGGCCAGCACCAGGCTGGCGCCGGCACAGGCGTGCAGCAGGTGTTGTTTGAAGGTCTTGAACATGGCGGGGGGGCTCCTGGTCTGTAAGTTGTGGTGCCGCGCGGCGACCCACGCGGGCAGGCCGTGCAGCAGGGGCTGCAGCGGCGATTGAAACCGATTTGCACGCTGCTTGCTGGCCGCTGCTACATTGTCAGCGCGTCGTGGGCCTTTGCCGGCGGCGCGCACCACACACAGGACACCGGTCGATGCCCCAGGCAGAATTCTTACAGCTCCACGAATGGGCCCCCGACCGTGTCGGCGCCGAGGCAAAAGCCGGTTTGCTGCGTGCAGCGGCCGCCTTGCCGCCCAAGTTCTTCTACGACAGCCTGGGCTCGCGCCTGTTCGACGCCATCACCGAGCTTGACGAGTACTACCCCACGCGCACCGAAGCGGCCATCTTCGCCGCCCACCAAGCCGAGATGGCGGCGGCGGTGCAGCGGCACCTGTGGCGACCCGGGGCAGGCCCCGGTTTGACGCTGGTGGACCTGGGGGCCGGCAACTGCGCCAAGGCCGCCAGCCTGTTTGGCGCGCTGCAGCCGTCGCATTACGTGCCGTTGGATATTTCGGTGCACTTTTTGCACGACGCCGTGAACGCGCTGCAGGCCCGCCACCCTGCTGTGCGCATGACCGGCGTGGGGCTGGACTTTTCCAGCGTATTGGCGTTGCCCAGCGGGCTGCTGCAGGGCCCTGCGTTGCTGTTTTACCCCGGCTCCAGCATCGGCAACTTCAACCCCGACGACGCGCTGCGCCTGCTGCAGCAGGCGCACACGCTCAGCGAGGGTGGGGGCCTGTTGATTGGTGTGGACCTGGCCAAACCGGCGGGCATTCTGCAGTCGGCCTATGACGACGCGTTGGGTGTCACGGCGGCCTTCAACCTGAACATCTTGCGCCACCTGAACCGGCTGATTGGCAGCAACTTCCAGCCCGCGCAGTGGCAACACCTGGCGCTGTACAACCTGCCCGAGCGTCGCATAGAAATGCACCTGCAGTCGCGGCTGCAGCAAACGGTGCAATTTGACGGCGGCGTGCGCGAGTTTGCAGCCGGTGAGCGCATCCACACCGAAAACTCCTACAAATGGCAGCGCAGCGACTTTGAAGCCTTGCTGCGTGACGCCGGCTTTGCACGGGTGCAAACCTGGACCGACCCGCAGGGCTGGTTTGCCGTGATGCTGGCGCTGGCGGATTGAAGCCTTGCGGCCTTGTGATGGGTGCTGAACGGCCGTTTGCAGGCCCGACGGCAGCGAGTCCGATGCCTTCAAACCGCGCAACTGCGAAAGCCGGCAAAGATGTCGTTGCGCTCGGGCGTGTAGAAGTTTCTGTAGCGCCAGTGGCGCAGCCGCGGTTGTGTGGCCAGCGACGCGCCGCGCAGCACCTGGCGGCTGCCAAACCAGGGGGCCGAATAGTCGCGGTAGGGGTGGGCGACAAAACCCGGGTAGGGCTGAAAGGGGCTGGCCGTCCATTCCCAGACGGCGCCCCACTGGAAGCGGCCGGGGTGCGCCTGTGCGGCACATTGCCACTCGGCTTCGCTGGGCAGCCGGCGGCCGGCCCAGGCGCACCAGGCCTGGGCCTCAAACAGCGAAAGGTGGCAGGCCGGCTCGTCCAGGTTCAGCGTTTGCCAGCGGCCGTGGCGCCACTGTTGCCAGGGCTCGCCGGCCGGCGCTGCACTACCGTCGCGCCGCAGGTAACGCGGCAGGTAACGCGGCAGGGTAGGGCCCGCTGCCAGCCGCCAGGCATTTGCACGGCCCGGCCACCAACGGGCCTGCGCATAACCGCCGTCTTCCACGAAGGGCAGGTAGTCGCGCCAGCGCAGCACCTGGCTGTCGATGCAAAAGGCCGGCAGGTCTTGCTGCAGCGTGCCACATTCGTTGTCGAAGTTAAAGCCGGGCGCGGCGGGCCCGCCCAGGGTGCAGCGCTGTGCCGTCACCTGCAGCGGCGGCGCGGGTGGTGGCAGCGGCTGGTGTTGCCAGCGGGCGTCAGGCAGTGCGATGCCCAGTGCCTGCGCCATGTACACGGCGGCCTCGTGGTGCATGTCTTCGTGTGCCAGGCACAGGCGGTGGAAGTACAGCGTGGTGTCGTGGTCGGTGCTTTCGCTGTGCAGCAGCTGCAGGCTGTCATGCAGCGTGGCAGCCAGTTCGTCGCGCGTGGCCTGCGCGGTGGGCAAAGGCAGGTGCCAGCGCGCGGCATGCGGCACGGTGCTGGAGTTGTACAGCGCATCGGCGTCGGTGGCGTTGCCAGCTGCGCAGCGCAGCAGCCGCGCCGGGTGGCGCGGCGCAAAAGGGTCGGCGGCCACACCGCGCAGGCGCTCGGGGTTGCGTGCCAACCAATGGGCCTGAAACCAGCCCACGTGGCCCAGTTCCCACAGCGGCGGGTTCAGCGTCTCGCTGTAGGGCACGGCCAGCTGCGGCTGGTCTGGCGGGGCCTGCAGCGCGGCTTCATAGTGCGCGAAGGTGGCCAGCGTGTCGTGCCGGCTGTGCACAAGCTGCTGCGCCAGCAGGGCGGGGCCGGCGTGGCGAAAATCGGTGTGGATGGCCATGCCCGATGGTGGGTTTGCTGCTGCTGAAGGATCGGTGTGCAACGCCCCTCCCTGGTGATCGTGACGCCCGCGCTGGCCGATGCCAACAACGGCAACTGGCAAACCGCGCAGCGCTGGGGGCGTTTGTTGCGGGGCCATTATCGGGTTCGTCTGGCCGCCGCTTGGCAGCCCGGTGCAGCGGGCGCCCACGCGGGGCCAGACGACATCATGGTGGCACTGCACGCGCGGCGCTCAGCCGCTGCTGTGCAGGCCTGGCACGAGCACGCCAATGGCCGGCCCCTGGTGTTGGTGCTGACCGGCACCGACCTGTACCGCGACATCGACAGCGACGCCGCCGCCCAGCGTTCGCTGCAATGCGCGCACCGGCTGGTGGTGCTGAACGAATTGGGCCTGCAGCGCCTGCCACCCGCGCTGCGCAGCAAGGGCGTGGTGTGCCTGCAGTCCACAACCGCGCGCCAGCCGCTGACCAAAACCGGCCGCCACCTGCGCGCGCTGATGGTGGGCCACCTGCGCGCTGAAAAGTCACCACAAACCTACTTTGCCGCCGCGCGGCTGCTGGCCGGGCGCAACGACATTTGGCTGGACCACATCGGCGGCGCGCTGGATGACGGCCTGGCCGACGAAGCGCGCAAGCTGATGCTGCAATGCCCACGCTACCGCTGGTTGGGCGCACACCCGCACGAGGCCACGCGCCGCCGCATCCAGGCCGCGCACGTGCTGGTGCACTGCAGCCGTATGGAAGGCGGCGCACACGTGGTCACCGAGGCCATCACCAGCGGCACACCCGTGCTGGTCAGCCGCATCGACGGCCACTTGGGCCTGCTGGGCGCCGGCTACAGCGGTGTGTTTGACTGGGGCGACGCCACAGAACTGGCCACGTTGCTGCAGCGCTGCCGTGATGATGCCGCTATGCTGCCGGCATTGGCCGCGCAGTGTCAGGCGCGCAGCGCGCTGTTCAGCCCGGCGCGTGAACAGCAGGTGTTGCTGGACCTGTTGGCAGGCCTGTTGCCCGCCCCCCTTTCAACCCACCCAAGGACCCCATGAACGCCCCCGAAAAACCCGTTGAGCCCCGGCTCACATCGCTGTCGCACGGCGGCGGTTGTGGCTGCAAGATCGCGCCCGGTGTGTTGGCGCAAATCTTGAAAGGCACAACCGCGATGCCCATGCCCAAAGAGCTGTTGGTGGGCATCGAAACGGCCGATGACGCCGCCGTCTACCAGTTGAACGACGAGCAGGCGCTGATCGCCACCACCGACTTCTTTATGCCCATCGTCGACGACCCGTTTGAGTTTGGCCGCATCGCCGCCACCAACAGCATCAGCGACGTTTACGCCATGGGCGGCCGGCCCATCCTGGCGCTGGCGCTGGTGGGCATGCCCATCAGCGTGCTGTCGCCCGAAACCATAGGCAAGGTGCTGGACGGTGGCGCTTCCATCTGCCGCACGGCCGGTATTCCCATTGCCGGCGGCCACACCATCGACAGCGTTGAGGCCATCTATGGCCTGGTGGCGCTGGGCCTGGTGCACCCCAAACGCGTGAAGCGCAACGCCGACGCGCAGGTGGGCGACCTGCTGGTGCTGGGCAAGCCCTTGGGCGTGGGCGTGATGAGCGCGGCGCTGAAAAAAGGCGCGCTCAGCGCTGACGGTTATGCGCAGATGATCGACAACACGACGAAGCTGAACACCCCCGGCCCCGACCTGGCCGCGCTGCCGGGGGTGCACGCGCTGACCGACATCACCGGCTTTGGCCTGGCCGGCCACGCGCTGGAACTGGCCAAGGGCTCGGGCCACCAGGTGGCCATCAACTGGGCGCAGGTGCCGCTGCTGACTGGCGTGCGTGCGCTGGCCGAACAGGGCTACATCACGGGCGCCTCGGGCCGCAACTGGGCCGGTTATGGCCAAGACATCATGCTGCCTGCCCACTTTGCCGCCGTGGACCAGGCCTTGTTCACCGACCCCCAGACCAGCGGCGGCCTGCTGGTGTCGTGCCAGCCGTCGGCACTGGACGAGGTGCTGGCCATCTTTGCACGCCACGGCTTCGAAGCGGCGGCCGTGGTGGGCGAGATGCGAAGTGCGGTGGTGGGCGGGCCGAAGCTGGTGGTGGGCTGACAGGGGCTGAACAAACCGCAGGCAGCAAAACACTTGGCCCGAACGACTACCGCCGTCCCTACCGTGCGCCTGTCTGCGACGGGGCGGGTCACGATTCCCAAGCACATCCGCGTCGCTGCCCGGGTGATGCCGGGTACTGAGCTGGCCTTCAGTCTGGAAGGCAACCGCATCGTCATCACGTCCCTTACAGCGGCTGTCACGGAGGACCGGCGGGCCCGGCTCCAGGCCGCTGCGGCGCGTGTGCGAGCGAGCCTGAAACCCGAGCTCAGGTGCCTGGGGGCCAACGAGATCATGGCTTTTCTGCGCGGTAACTGAGCTGCGCCGGCACCGGTCTGCCCGGCACGCCGCCAGTGCCTTTCATCGCCAGGGGTGACCCGCCCGGGGCATGACAGTT
>JACCDR011198900.1_pt1 | contig 10822 bp, 23 predicted proteins | sample 7446431 | NCBI WGS metagenome assembly JACCDR01 (sample SAMN15323443, study PRJNA562643) | freshwater metagenome | isolation source: river surface water | place: USA:Blue River Watershed | collected 2017-08-17 | reverse complement strand
AATGGTTGCAGCCTCTGTGATTATAAGGGGTTTATTATTATCTAAGTAAAATGCGGTAGTGGCTCAGTCTGGTAGAGCACCACTTTGCCAAAGTGGAGGTCATGGGTTCGAATCCCATTTACCGCTCTGGGGGTATGGAGTAGAGGCTATACCCCTTTCCATCCTCTACTGGAAAGAATTAAAATGAATACAACAGAACAAGGACGACTTGGCGAAGCTGCGATTGTAGCAGAATTAGTTAAGAATGGATATGAAGTATTTCATCCACTATTCGGAAATACTAGTTGTGACTTTATTGTTTTACGGCAGGGCATTTCTGAACGAGTTGAATGTAAAACTTCAGATTTAAAGCGGGGTCCATCCTTTGTAGTTAGCTTAAGATCTGTTAGACATAATACAAATGATGTGGCCTATAAAAAGTTCGATTCAAGTAAATCAGAGATTCTAGCTGTTTATCTGATTTCAGTTAATCAAGTACATCTTTTAAGATCTAGAGATTATCACGGCAAGACTAGTGTATCTATTAGACCTTACTAGATGTCGAGTGCGGATGTAGCTCAATTGGTAGAGCGCCACGCTTCCAACGTGGATGTTGCGGGTTCGAGTCCCGTTTTCCGCTCATGTCCAAATTTAATTGTAGAGTCTGTCAAGATACAAATAAAATATGGAGTGCGTCTAAGAGAAAAGAAATTGCATGCCCTCCAGACATCCATAATAAGTATCCTGGTAGATAAATGCGGCTGTAGCTTAATCTGGTTAAAGCCCCTGCCTCGTAAGCAGAGAGTAGTCCGTTCGAGCCGGACTGGCCGCTCAAAGACATGGCTAGATAACTAAAGGCAGTTTCCATGTCGGCTGCCTACTTGCCGTCATAGCTCCAGCGGTAGAGCACTTTCTTGGTAAGAAAGAGGTCGTGGGTTCGAACCCCACTGTCGGCTCATGAATAAAGCTTGCGCTCAGCAAGGATCTGATATGCCTAAGAAACATTCAGGGAGTTGAGGTGAACCAGTAGGGCTGGTCGTGACAAATCCTAGCGGATATTTATAGTTTTGGGGTCGCTACCTAGGCTAGAGATATCTGCGCGCGTGCGGATAGAAGGTTACTGGCGGTAGCCGCAGGTCTGCAAAACCTGTCTTATGTCAGGGGTTCGATTCCCCCTATCTGCTCTCTGGTAGGTCTAAAACTAGATAAGAGCCGAAGGAAACAGAAAGCAATTTCTAAAGCGGAGAGTTTAGCGGCCAGCCACCTACCGATATCCCCTATACATTAATTCGTATAGGGGGTTTACTTTTATGTATGACTATCCTTCTGAAATACTTAATCTTGTTGATGCTGATACGATAGATATCATGGCTGACAAAGGTACAGATGATTTCAAGAAAATGCGTATCAGATTCGATAAGATAGACGCACCAGAAAGAGGAACACCTGAAGGTAAAGCAGCTAAAGCTTGGTTGACAAAATTGTTGACCAATTCTGATGGATCCTACAGGTATATCTATGTAGTTACCATCAAAGATAAAAAAGAGAAATACGGTAGGTACCTTGGCTTGTTCTGGCTTTGGGGAGAAGATCCCAATAAAATTCCTAGCGTCAATGATCGCATGGTTGAAGCCGGGCATGCTAAGTATAAAACCTATTGAGAGTCAATTCCAGGGTGGCTTAAGGCATGAGATCCTTATACCGCGCCACGGTGAGACTCAAATTCCTCAGAAAGGAAAATATGAAAGAGGATCTTATAGACCTGGATGAATTCTTATCATCCAGGTCTTTTGATGTGCCCGCAGAAAAGTTGAAGGTTTATGAAGCTATCTTAGCCCTCGTATTGAGAAAATATGTACCATCCAATCGTAAGATTGAAATCAATCTGTTCAGGGCGTATACTGATACTGTCATAGACATTTCACTGAGAACAGATGGAACAGCTAAAATAAGTTGGGGAGATGGGTAGATGCTACTCTCAAATAGAGGAATCGTAGAAGAGATAAGATTTGAAAATATCATCATTCAGCCTTTTGCCCAGGACCAGATTCAGCCATCAAGTTATGATGTCATTTTAGGTCCGGATTTTAAGGTCATGATGCAATTCGAAAATTCGGCTGATGCACCATATTTAGATCCTCAATATGATTCGTCAGACTATTTCATCGATGTTCATGTTCCTAAGGGCTCTGCTTTTGAATTGTCTCCTGGGGCGTTTGCATTAGGTAGTACATTTGAGACTATAGCTTTAGGCGCTAATGTGGCTGCACGTGTAGAAGGTAAAAGCTCTTTGGGAAGGCTTGGCCTAGTAGTACACTCTACGGCCGGGTTTATTGATCCTGGTTTTGAAGGACAGATTACCCTGGAATTGAGCAATGATGGTACAATGCCGCTTTTGCTGTATCCTGGAATGAAGATAGGTCAGCTATGCTTTTTCCTGCTGCCGGAGCCGACTACATTATTGTATGGTTCTCGTGCAGCCGGATCACATTACCAGTATCAAGCGGGACCTACTACCAGTAAGTCTTACGACAAATTCAAATTAAAAGATGTGTACTCGAAAGAAAGTTGAGTAAATGAAAAAGTTCATGATAGCGCCCTTGGTTGCTTTTATAGCATTGTTCGCGGCTCTGATGTTCATGCCTTCCAGTGCCTATAGTAAACTAGCACCTACAGAATGGCATGACAGGGTTAATTGTACAACTAATAGCACAGGTCATTGTACTCAAGTATATGGCCATAACTTCGGTGTAGTTCCGGTCGTTCAGGTTACATCTGAAGGTTTGACTGCATTAGTGCATACTTATCAAGTAACTTCTACTACATTTCGTGTACGAGTAATGCAGAATGCTACTACACCTTGGGCTAATCGTAGTTTGATTCTGGCGGTATCAATTTTTGCACCTACAACTATATCACCTACACCTGGCCCATCGGTAACCAGGACAACAGCTGAGCCATCTGCTACCAGTCCATCCCCAAGTCCGTCTGTTACTACAAATCCGCCAGTAGTACCTGATTATCCTACTAAGACTACTACAGGTGTTCCAGCTGGGACGACATTGACTAATTATTCAGGTAGTAATGTTATCACTACAGCCAATACCTTAATTGAAAACAAGAAGGTAAATGGTAATCTTGATATTCGTGCTGCGGGTGTAGTAATCAAGAATTCTGAGATCTCTGGTATCGTCATCAACGACAACATCTCAACTCATCATGCCTTCACTATTCAGAACAGTACAGTAGGCCCAGCCTCAGGATGTAGTACATGGGGAAATGGCGCAATTGGAATTGAGAACTACACTGCCAAAAATGTTTTGGTAAGAGGATTTGGCGATGGATTCCGTATTGCTGGAAGCAATATCCTTATTCAAGATAGTTATGTAGATCTGTGTACTGTAGACCCTAATGCCCATTCTGATGGAATTCAGGCTTACGGTGCAGCAAATGGAACAAATATTGTTATTGATCATAACGTTATTGATCAGCGCAATGTCATGGATGGCACGGCTACCTCACCTATCTTCATTCCTAACGATACAACAAGTCAAGGTAATCAGAACATTACTGTTACTGTAACGAATAATGTTTTGGCCGGTGGCGGATTCTCGCTAAGAGTATTTGGGGATCTCCCATGGTCATCGCCTTCTATTTCTAACAATAAAATTGTTGATGGCAGCTGGGTATATGGTCCGACAGATGTAACTTGTGCTAGGATAGCTGTTTGGAAGGGTAACATCGTAGCCAAGTATGATTTTGCCAAGGGTAAGATTACCGAGCAGGTCAGGTCTCTTGACGACAAATGTTGATATTTGAGATCATGGTATGCTAGCCTGGCGGAGGTTGCGATCTTTGCAGACTTGAGCTAGGCTAGCTGTCATGGCTAACGATATGACTCGCACGATCCGTTGCGAAAAGTGTAGAAAATCCACGCGGCTGAGACTCGACAAAGATGGGTATGATAAGTACCGAAGGGGTATGCCTCTGGATCAGTCTCTTCCAAACTTGAGTGCTGCACATAGAATTCTTCTTATGCTGAATATGTGCTCACCTTGTTTTGGTAAGTACCTCTGATCAAGGAGTTGACATCTCGTGTCATGGTGTGTAAGCTCTAACCATGACACGAGGTGAAGCACTTAAAGCTGCGGCAGAATGTTTGGATACAGTGAAGAATGCTCAATTAAGCAGTTATTCTAATTCTCAGTACGCTGAACTTATGCGAGCAAAGGCCGAAGCCGGTAGAGCTTATATTGAGCTGGCGCGAGAGCTTGACAAACTAAAAAGGACGATGTAGGGTCGGTGTATGAAATACAAGGTTTACACCAACGGGGCCGGAAATGCCCCTAAGATCAACATTGTCGTTGCTAATAGCGCAATCGCAGCAAGGATCGCTGTTGAGCAGACCTACGAAACTACTAAGGTTACTAAAGTAGAACTTGACAAGTAACCAAGGACGATGTAAGGTAGTAGATGTGAGCGAGTTGCCTTCCGCTGATGACGGGACAAGTGATCTTAGGATCTATACTCGCTTACAGCATGGGATCATAGCTCCAACTGGTAGAGCATCTGTTCGGCAGACAGAAGGCTGAGAGTTCGAATCTCTCTGGTTCCACGTAAGAATACACAGTAAATTACTTGTCCATGTGGGCGCTATTTAATGCAATGTTACTAGATGTGTTCTGACAATCAATGTAGTTAGAAGATCCCGGTCAGTACGGGAGATGGGGGAAGCTGGATAGTGGCCCCATCGCTTAGTGTAATGGTAAGCACGCTAACTACAGAACAATGGGTTTGTAGCTCCAACGGTAGAGCGCGTCACTTGCAATGACGAGGATGTCAGTTCGAATCTGACCAGATCCACGTTCAAGATTAGTGAGTAAATGGCAGTCTGAGGTTCGATTCCTCTGAGAAGATCTGGATGATCACCCCGGTTCAAGCCCGGTTTATAAATTAAGGCAGCAAAAAGGACGACGGTCCGCTGGTGAGGTTCAATTCCTCTCACTTGTTAACTTGACAAGTCTAACAGCAATGTAATAAACCGCATCGAAGTGAGCGTGCGTACAGTAAGGCTGTTGACAAAACACGTATGATGACTATAAGTTCAATGCTGTAACTCCCATGTTTTTATTAGCAGCGGAAGCAGTAATTACGGCAGCCTAGTCTGGCTTGACAGATAAAGCAGCCCTAAGTTATAGTTGAGACCCTGCCAGGATTCAAGTCGATTAACAACTGGTAGTTCATACAGATCCTAGAAGCATCTGGGGGTGGCCGAAGGGTTCGACTCGGGGACTAGGATTATTGCCCGCTTAGGTTAATGGGAGACCATCGCTCTTACACAGCGAATGCGAAAGTTCGATTCTTTCAGTGGGTACGTGGCATCCGACAGGCATCAGTTACCGTATTAGTCTGTGCTAATTTGCATTAATCGGGTGGGTAGCGGTTTCAATACGTTCACATTATTGGATTATGGAGCTATGGCTTAGCGGCTAAAGCATTTGTATGACACGCAAAAGATCGTAGGTTCGAGTCCTACTAGCTCCACAAAAGGCAGTTGCAACTGCCTTAGACAGTATGGCGGTTCGAATCCGTATGGTAAAACATACTGTTGAGCATAATACGACACAGACTAACACGTGCATTAAAAGTTGTGTGTCGGCTTGGGACAGTAGCTCAGAGGAAGAGCATCCGCCTCTTAAGCGGAGGGTCGAGATATCGTAATTCTCTTGTCCCACATGAGAAAAGCAAAAGATTCAAACGGGCAAGTCTTACATCCAAGAGACAAAGTATCCTACGATGGTAGTGTCTGGGTGGTAGATAGGGTTGCAGGAACACAGCTGTACTTGAGTTTTTCTGGGGCATTTGTTACAGTAGACTCAAGCAAGGTGAAGAAAGTAAAGTAACTTATGCGCCGGTAGCTCAGTCTGGTCAGAGCTGGTGACTTTTAATCACTAGGTCGGGGGTTCGAATCCCTCTCGGCGTACTTAAGATTGTATGGGCATACATATTCCCTTGAAATAAAGGGCATAACCTTTCCCAATAATCTTATTTAATGCCCTTGTATTGGCGGTGGCTTCTAACCACTATGCGCATAACGGATGAATGAGAGTTCGAATCTCTTCAGGGGTACTTGAGGTTAGTTGTGGTGGCTAACCTCATCCTTAACCACCACTAAGGAGAAAAATGAAAATTTGTATAGACTGTCAAGAAGAAAAACCCTTAGATCACTTTGTCTGGAAAAATAAATTAAAAGATCAAAGAAATGCGAGATGCAAGGTATGTTTACCTAAGTACAGACGTAAGCAGTATCTTGCAACTAAAGATGCACATTTGACCAGAACTAAAAAATACAAAGATAAGCTTAATCAATTTGTTAGGTCCACTAAAGAAAAACCTTGCACTGATTGTAAAATACAATATCCTTGGTACGTTATGCAGTTTGATCATTTAGCAGATAAAGCTTTTACTATTTCAAGATTAAATGCTTCCTGGGAAAATATAGTAAAAGAAATAGATAAATGTGAAATAGTGTGTGCCAACTGTCACGCTATTAGAACTTATAAGAGACGTAATAACTTGCCTCTGTAGCTCAATGGATAGAGCGTCGGGTTTCTACCCCGTGTGTTGCAGGTTCGAATCCTGTCAGGGGTACGCTTTGGTTATGCTCGGGTGACTTTCCGTGAGGAAACGGAACCTGAGGGTACAGTTATCCAAAAACCTTGGTGCCAGCCTTGGTTATTCTGAAAAGTACTGGCTTCGGCCGGGAAATCAGGGAGCTGTAATGGTAAAAGCAGGGCTGGCACCCTGTTATTCGTGACGTAGCTCAATTGGGTAGAGCCCTGGCCTTTAAGCCAGGTGAGTTGCAGGTTCGAGTCCTGTCGTCGCACCATGGTTTAAATTTGCTTCATATATAACTAATGCGCCGGTAGCTCAGTGGAAGTCAGCATCCGTCTTTTAAACGGAGGGTCCTCGGTTCGATCCCGAGTCGGCGTACATGCCTCATTATAGTCATAAACCAGAACCTGCCACCCCGCGTGAAAAATTGCAAAAAGGTAAACATACTTATCCTACCGGCAAGAAAATGAAGAAAGGTTCTCGTCTAGAGTGCCTTGGGTGTAAAGGGAAAAATCCTCAGTGTGGCGGCTGCGGAGGTAAAGGTTACTTTATAGTGTGATTGTGATATACTTGAGCCACCTGTTGAAAAGCAGGTGGCTACTTTTGTTTCAGTACACTTAATCTTTGGATGATAATGGACACTTTATCTTGTACATCTAGTAATTGTAACTTGCCAACCTGTCCTGATTGTGGTGATTGTGTTAAATTTTGCGAGTGCAGATGATGCCGAAGCATAGTAACAAAGTCAATGAGGCTAAATGTAAAGATCATGGCAATGCAGTCAAACAAAACCTGAACGGTGGCAGAAAGTATTGCCTGTCCTGTGGTAAGGAGGTTAAATAATGGCTAGAGCGACTACACTATGGGTAGTATTGGATGAATCTGGCAAAGTAATTGCAGGATTTACTGTTCAGCATAAATTGGGAAAATGGCTAAAGACTATTGATTATACTGTCAAGTTGGTAAAGGTAAGGGATGAGAATCCTGATGCTGAAGTAGTTTTTGTTGATCCTTCTGAAGTTAGGGACTACTGTTGATCGAGTCATTAAAAGCCATCAATTTTCAGAGTTTACACAATGTTGACATAGAGTTCGGAAAATTTACTGTCATTGTAGGTCCGTCCTCATCAGGGAAATCTGCGCTTACCCGTGCAATGAAGGCTGTGACATCAAATGCACTACATTCCGATTACATTACACGAGGAACAAAAAAAGCATCGGTATCTCTGAAGACGGAAGATACTACCATAACTATAGAAAGAGAATTAGGTGATAGCAGTGTTTACAAAATTGCTAAGTCTGGTAGCGAAGAATCCCGCTTTGCTCGCCTTAATCGTCAAGTTCCTGCCCAAGTTACAGCAGCGTGTGGCATCGCTGCGAGCACGCAGGAAGTAGCCTCAATAAATTTCGCTGGTCAATTCGATACACCTTACCTTCTTAAGGAAGGTGCTAGTTCGGTAGCCAGAGTTCTAGGAGAATTGACTAACGTATCTACGATTTTTGCTGCGGTAAAAGAAGCGAATAGACGAACTAAGAATGCTTCATCGTTAATCAGTTTAAGGAAAAAGGATGAGGCATCTTTACTTCAAGACCTGACTAAATTTCAAACAATAGCTCAAGATGCACAAGCAATAACTCAAGTTGAACAACTCTTAGCTGATTGTGCTGAGCTTGAAGCTGAGATAGCTCAGATGCAGCAGGCACTGAGACGGGCAGACGAGGCTCTGAGAGCTTTGCAGGCAATTAAAAAAATACCCGACCTGCCTGACCTAGCAAGCTTGCTTGAAACTTATCAACAATTCAATCAGCTTAAAACTATAGTTACTACAGCAGCACATAGCAAAAATGAAATAAATAACTATAGTGCACAGCTAGCGCAGTCTCGTAGCAATATTGAACAGGCTGAGAATGAATTGCATACACTGTTGAAAGAAGCGGGAACGTGTCCAACATGTAATCAAGAAATCTGTTAGAAGGTGCTGATATGCTAGAAGACAATCCCTCAAAACGAGGCATACGTGCCTCTAATAATTCTCCTGAATTCCTTTTGGAGTTCGATACTGCCGATACAGAATTTCACCGAGGATTTCAGTGCGGTGAGATATGGGCTTGTCTTATCGATGGTGTGCAGGAAGTAGCTTCTATCATTTCAGCTAATAATGCGGAGATGATTATGCGTATGACAGATGCAGCAGGTTACGCCTTTATCGCACGCCCTCTTACTTTCGAAGAAGCTGAATCGTTAGAGTTAGGTCCGGGAGATTGGATGGCTGTGCTAATGAGGCAACATGACTGAAGAAAGTAATATCCTAGACTGGGATGATCTTACTCCAGAAGATCAAGCTCGCGCTGAATCCTTGCTGGAAGAACTCAATAATATGTTCAAGAGATACAACAAGAAAGAGGACTTACCTTGCGACGATTCCACCTCAACAGATTAGAAGATGAAACTGGAATTTCCGGAACAGGCCGGGTCGCTAGAGGTATCGAATTCGATGATGGCTCAGTTATCATGGCTTGGAATACTGAAACTACGTCTGTAGCATTGTACAGATCTATCGTTGATGTAGTAGCAATTCATGGCCATAACGGTAGGACTATTGTAGAATGGATGCTTGACGAGAATTTTGATGTTCTGCCGTCGTTTGCTCTTGAATCAGCTGCACTGAAGTACTTGACAGCCTGAGTGTGATGCGTTAAGTTTGTGTCTATGAGCAAGTCACGACGTAAGTTTCTCTGTCTAGACTGCAATGTAGATACCGGCAAACTGGGTGAGCACTACATGCTGATTGACTCTACCTGGAGGTTGACAGGTCTGGGGGAATTTGGTATGTTGTGCATCGAGCATGTTGAAGCTCGTATTGGGCGCAAGCTTAACGCATCAGATTTCAACGATAGCTATTTGAATAAGCCTCGTACTGGCATTATCAGCGCTAGGCTTATGGACAGGATGAGGAATTGATGCTAGGGAAACGTCTTCGTAATGAACGTAGAAATACTTGCAAGTACGGATGCTGTACGAGAACCTATACATTTCTTCGTCGTACTAAGCATGAACGATCTCGTGACAAGCTGAAGTGGAAGAAAGAAATTGAAGATGTTGGATGAGCTGAAGAAAATTCAGCGAGAGCTAGAAAAGAATGGTAAGAAATATTCTGTTGATCAGCAAGCATCGCTACGATTGGCTGCAAACTCTATCGTAGCAACTGTTGCATCTAATAAGGTTAATAAGAATTATTCTTACGACGAAGACGACTGATTGTTTGAGGAGTTGACAATGGAGTTGATCAAGCCTAAGATGGATAAAGAAGAACTTCGTCAGCTCCTTGAGTTGCGTCGATCTTCTGCGGCAAGTAAACATCGTAATAAGAAGAAGTACAATAGGAACCTCAAGAAGGATAGGCACTATGAGTTCTAGTTCGTATAATTCTCTTAGGTGTGTTTCAATGGACGGATCGGGAGAAAGGTACTGTTCGCTTCCAGCCGTATGGAAACATTATCCTGTAAAAGCTGTGCCAGGTCACTTCAATTATCATTGCGCCAAACATGGCGATTTCTTAAAGGGTTACAGCGATACTGTGAAATTTACAGGCCGGTTTGAACGAATTGGTTTTGGTGAGGTAGCTTAAAGGTAAAGCACTGCTCTCATAAAGCAGAAGATGTCGGTTCGATTCCGACTCTCACTACTTAAGGGACTAGTTGTGGTGGCTAGTCCCTTTCCTTAACCACCACTAAGGAGATCAATGTATTATTGCAATTTCTGCGGATCAGAGATAATTAGACGTAAATCAGGATCACAGGATAAGCTTAAGTACTGTAGTATATCTTGTTCTAATTCTGGCAGGCAGCGAATTAGAAAGCCCAAACCAGTTAGACAATTAAAAACTAGATTATATGTTTGGGAAGATGTTACTCTGGCTGAATTACGAGCACAGATATCTCAAGCTAGTAGATATCATGCTAAGTTGCGTGGATACTCTCGTAGAGCCTATCAAGGGCCAAATAAATGTGCAGTATGTGAATACTCTATTCATGTAGAGATTGCGCACATAATTTCAGCTAAAGACTTTGATCCCGATACTAAACTTTCAGTAGTAAATGCATCTGACAACTTAGCAGCATTATGTAGAAACTGCCATTGGGAATTTGATAATGGTTATCTTAACTACGATGTTGACAACAAGGTATGGAAGGTGCTATAGTAATTCTGCGGGTAGGACAAGATAGTT
>JACCDR010493111.1_pt1 | contig 10823 bp, 10 predicted proteins | sample 7446431 | NCBI WGS metagenome assembly JACCDR01 (sample SAMN15323443, study PRJNA562643) | freshwater metagenome | isolation source: river surface water | place: USA:Blue River Watershed | collected 2017-08-17 | reverse complement strand
TAACGGATGTGAAGTCGAACGAAGATCAATTGGTCATTCGAGGTTTTGAGTCGCTCGAAATTTACGACACGCCTGCCAAAAATGATGACGCCATTCTCAAGTTTGTGATTCACAATTCTGATTCACCAGCAGATCAAATTGGACTCACTAACAGCCTGACTGAATTCAACAGCATCCCCGATTTCTTGGGCACGATTGCAGCCTTGGGTGGAACAGTAAAAGATGGTGCTTTTGCGCTGGCTGAAGCGCAAGCCTACAAAGCGGGCGCACCGATTGTTCAAGCGTTTGTACTCATGATGTTTGTGATTACTTTACCGCTGATGTTGTTTATGAGTTTGTACGACTTGGGAACATTGCTCACGCTAACCGCTGCTTATTTCTCGGTGGTGTTTTGGACATTCCTGTTCTCAGTGGCTTACTGGCTGGATAGTTTTTTATTAACAGCCTTGTTTGGCGATGGCTGGGTTGAGGTATTAACCAGTACCGAAGCCACATTAGAAATGGTGGTCATTACGTGGATTGTGAAGTTTTCGTATGTGGGTTTGCCACTGATTTTTTCGTTGTTGATGGGGTTAGCGGGTAGAGGTTTGGCAGTTGGAGTAGAAGGTAAAATGACTTATTTGACAGGCAATATCGGATCAAGCGCAAGAAAAATGCCGAACGCAAGATTACCGATACCTAAGAAAAAATAAACTGATGTCGGTTTTGAGGACTTTACTTATTTGTAAGCCTCAAAATCGTCAACTCCAGCAGCTTCACGCTCAAATTGCTCTCTCAGTCTAACTTGTACGGGATCGTTATCATCGTCGTCGCGTTGACCAGAAAAAATGCCAGCAAGCACCAGAACAAAGAGTTTACCGATGATAGCGAGAAGAATAATGCTGGCCTTCACTGCCAGTGCAACGAGGAACCAAAAGGCGACCCAAGTGGCCTTACCGACGGTAAGCCAAGCATTGTTTTTGGTGGTGAGTTGAGTAGCGGTGTTCATGATATTCAACCTAAATAATCGGGTATGTTCAAAGAATAGCACTCTGATGCTGAATTGTTAATGAACCGCTACCAAGCAAATGCTTGTTATAAGTGAATTGAGTGCCAAAATTTAAGGTTTATTGAGTGAGGTCATGAATTTGGCTATGGCTAGTAGTAACGCAAACGCAGCACGCGCCAAGAGAATAATCAGCATTTTTACCGGTTTGGACAACAGCCACACAAGATTCCAAATGCCTTTCAGGAAGGGTACCCAATTCAGCGGCTTATGGTCGCGATCAATATTGTCACTACGGTAAAGACGAGCATTGCAATGATTGCAAATAAAAACACGCCATTCATCATCGATGGTTCTGTGGCCCCAATTTTTGATACTTCGGGAATTACAGTGGCAGCATTTTATGCCGTGGCTGGTATGGCAATCGGGGTGCTGCTGCAAATATTCAGAAAGTGTCAATGTTTCTGCCAGATCAGTAGGCGGAACATTTAAGTTATGCAGAAACGATATGAACACCATCACCGCAAGGGCAATCGATACGCATGTAAATACAAGGCTAAAAAACGCTGCAATAGCTTGAAGCTCAATCATTATTAAGTTTTGTCCGTAATATTTTGTTGTCCGAGGTGCCGATGAAGAAAACCATTAGAAATATAGTACTGATTATTCTTATACAAGCAATGGTAATAGCACATGTTCGAGCCTTGGAACCACTTAGAGTGATTAACACATTCGGCGATGGTGCAGCCGTTCGCACTGTAATCAGCGACTTTGGCAGACAAGAAAATGTACCTGTCTCTGTAAAGTACATGCGGCAAGATGATTTCAAAACTAATTTGATGTTGCTCATCGAGAAAAGTGCGATCGCTGATGTTGTGATTATTCCCGCAGATCATTTAGGTCTGCATGATCTAGCGAATTACAGCGTAGTCGCACCGGATCGTTTTGATACCAAGATTGCCCCGCGCTTGTGGGATACCACCGTGAGTGATGGCGCTATTCGAGGTATCCCTCTGAATCAAGGCAATCATTTAGTGATGTATTACAACAAAGCGATTATCAATCGTCCAGCAAAAACGTGGGATGAATTATTAGATCAAAAAATGCTGTTCGATAAAAAATCGATTTCAACGATTCAGTGGAATCATGACGACGCATTTTATTTTCTTCCATTTTTAAGTGCTTTCGATGGATGGCCGCTGGTGGATGGAAAAATTCAACTCAATACGAATGCGATGATTGAGGCCTTGAGTTACTACAAAGTGTTGCGTGACAAAAAACTCTATTCACAAACCTGTGATTATGAATGCGCAGCGAGTTTATTTATTTCTGGGAAATTGGCTTACAACATCAATGGCACCTGGGCGGGTGAAAATTATTTTCGTGTTCTGGGCGAGAATCTTGGGGTTGCGCCATTGCCTGCCATCGATGGAAGACCCATGCTGCCCTCATTCTCGACCTACGTAATTGCCTTTCCCAATAACAGTTTGATGGGATCAAAAAAAGATCAGATTATCGCCCTTGTTAATTACCTGCTGAGTAGGGATGCGCAGTTAAGTATGTGGGCACAAGCGGGGGCGATTCCAACGGAAACCAGTGCATTTAAACATGCCCTTAATAATTCAGAGGGGTATTTACAAGACACCCTCAAGCAGCTCGATGCAACAAAACCATTACCGGCAGACCAGGCAATGACCTACTTATGGGATGCGATATTAAAAGGCCTCATGCGCCAAAACGTGGGCGTCATGGATTCAAAGCAAGCCGCAGAGTACATGCAAAAATTGGCTGAAAGACATGCGCGAAATTCAATGAAACGAATAGATCATTTGAATTAATGAATGTGGTTCAGCTCTCGATCTAGTTATGATTGGTAAGCGGTCACCGATGGTAAAAGCAACAACGCTTAAACTAGAACTTCTTAAAGTTTAGAGATTATGAATGAAATAATAAATAGCTCGAGCGTGTACTGTATTTGTCATGCGTATGTGCAAGGCGATAATTTTTTCCTTGCCAGAGGTAATGCTCTGGTAGATGCGAGAGAGGCTGCTTTATACATCCAATTTACAGCAGAAACCTTTCTGTTGGATGCATGGCTAAGTAATCATGAAATTGCTAATTTAATGATTGAATATTATGGATTTACATCGACTGATTCAGTTGAAAGTGCTGAAGTAATTGACATGTACGCCGATCGTGAATTTGCAACAACCACTGAAATTTATGCACCGCTCATGTCTAAGCCTGAGTTGCAGCGTGAGGAATTAACGGAGCGGATCAAATTACTGCTTCATCGTAGCAGCTCACAAAACCCGATAAGCTTAATTGATATGCCTGAGGATGATGACGTTAGTCTTGTTGATGAAGCTGACGTAGAGGATTCCGTCAACGATTTATTTCAAAGGGAAGATGCTTATTGCATAACATATTTTTACGGTGATGGTGGCGCACCTGTCTATATAAAAAGGGTAACAGGGAATGTGGATGCCAAGCGTGCGGCTATTTACTGCCAATTCAAGTGTGAAGAGTGGTTTGGACACGAAAGAATGCTGACCAATTTAGGTGTTGCTTCATTACTGATTACATTCTACGGATTTCAGTACCACCATGGTGGCCCCTACGACGACATCGATATGTACCACGACCACTCCGCATTTTGCGGAGAAAAATATAACGAACTTATGTTGGATGCAGCATTGCAAAGAGAAAAGCTACGTGAATATATGGAGCCGCACGTCATCATTTAAAAATATATTGTTACTTGATGAGAACCCACCTGCATAACCCTCGTTAATTATTGCAGGTTAACGTAGATGTAAAATGTGGAGTATTAATGAGCAATAACCAAGATTGTCGCCCCGAACAGATACGCATCACCCAAAAAGACGGGGAGATTGGCAGTGGCGAGAAAAGCGCTCTATGGCTAAGTGGATTTATAGGTCATGTTCTTCAGTATGCAGGCGAGAATCCTTCCCTTCGTATAGGCGCCTATAAGCATGGTTCTGCCACCTATTTTGCAATTGATGTATTTGCTAAAAATGATAGCGACGGAATGGTTTTAACGATTGGATTCGGTAAAGATTTATTGCTCTTGCCAAGCATCTATGATTCTCATATGGATATTGAATTGCCAGGTTTAATAGATGCCCTTAAAATTGTCTCGGCACTTAAAGATTCAACAAATGGCCAGATAACCATCATTACAGACTTATAGATTTACTCATGCTGTTGCGGATAAATAATTGGTTAACTTTAAACAAAACCCGAATTTACTCCATAGCTTTTCGATTGGAGTTTCAAATAACAACAGGCATCGCCTAAATTTTTTCTATATTTGCACCTTCAATAACAATAACTAAATTGTAATTTTTTTGACATTATTTATATCGAGGGTTTATTTAACTCTACAGTGATATGTACAATTTCTTCATGAATACTTAATTGCTGTTTGAAGTAACTCGGATTGACATCTTCGGTTGTTGAAAGAGATAGGATGCAAGCATATTTACACTTGGCCACCCTCCAAACATGTAAATCAGTAATCTCAGCACTAATGGGGCTGGCTGCAATAACATCACGAATTTCAGCCACAACCGGCGCATCCATCTCTGCATCAAGCAGCACACGGCACGTGTCCCGTAATAATCCATATGCCCATACTGACACCAACATTGCTCCCGCAATTCCCATAAGTGGGTCCAACCAATCTGCTCCCCACAGCTTGCCGCCTATCAGCGCTACAATTGCCAGCACTGACGTTGCTGCATCAGCTAAAACATGCAAATAAGCTGATCTCAAATTTAAGTCATGATGATGATCTGAATGAATATGCTCATGGTGCTCATGTTGATGATTGTCTTTTAGCAGCCACGCACAGATAAGGTTTACCAGCAGACCCACACCTGCAATCGCTATAGCCTGATCGTAGTGAATAGGTGATGGTGAAATCAGGCGCTCAACAGATTGGTACAGCATAAGACCTGCCACACCCAGCAGGAATATTGCGCTGGTATAACCAGATAACACTTCAATTTTCCATGTTCCAAAAGAGAAGCGAATATCTTGGGACAGACGGCGAGCTGCTGCGTAGGCGAATACTGATAATCCCAGAGCCAAGGCATGGGAGCTCATGTGCCATCCGTCCGCTAAAAGCGCCATACTGTTGAATAACCAGCCCCCACATATCTCGGCAAACATCATTATAAGCGTCACCAGCAATGCCCAGCGGATCTTTAGTTCAGCTAACGGATTGCCACTGTCAAAAACATGTGAATGATGGGAGGTGTCTAAATGAACGACGCGGGATTGCATTTGAAGTATCCTTTGGAAAGATTGAATATACTCCCCCCTAGTATACCTTTATGACATCAACGGTGCTCTATGACTCATACCTCTAAAACAAAAAAACCGTTACTAGCTCGCATACGTCGCATCAAGGGTCAAGCTGAGGCATTGGAAATGGCGTTGGCAAATGAAGCTGAGTGTTCAACAATTCTTCAGCAAATTGCATCCATTCGCGGAGCGGTTAATGGACTAATGGCAGAAGTTCTGGAAGGGCACATCCGCGAACACCTAGGCATAATAACCACATCCCGAGAACAACGGCATCAAGAGATTGAGCAGCTAGTAAAGGTGTTGCGAACTTATTTGAAATAAGGGCTGAATACATAGAGCGTGGATTTTCGAAAACTTATGTAGCCAAATGTAATGCAGTAATTTTTATACCCTGGTTTTCTGTGGAGACAATAACTGAAGTTCTGTAGTGCTCAAGCGCCGCACGAGCGTGAAGGCACATGTCTTCTAAAGAGCAAATATGTACGTCTACTACGCATTGGCGCCTATCAAGACTGAGGCATAATTTATTTTGCAGTACACGTTTTCGTCGAAGATGGCTCTAGTGAAATATCAATAACAATCGCACTGGGAAATAAACTACTGCTTTTGCCCAATCAATTTGATTCGCATATGGAGTTGGAGTTGCCTGAGATGATAAATACCTTAAAGGTCTTGGCGATTGTCAAAGAGTTTACAAATGGGAACATGGTGGTAATAACAAATCTGTAATCTAATTTTAGAAAACCAAAAAACCAAGACTAAAGATTGAAGTGATCGCCAGTGCAACAATCAAAAAACGATTAATTTTTTTCTGGTGAGCCAATAATTCTTTTAGCTGCTTTTGTTGATCTTCACTGTTGTTTCTCTCCTTGTATAGGTTTTGACGTATAGAGTCGTTCGCTTGAAGTGTTGCGCTTAAGTCATTTTGCAGCTTGGCGGCTTGATCCAACTCTGACAGTGTTTGTTTTATGAGATGGCCAAGATCAGTAGGCGTCAAAAATGATTGGTCAGCGTAATGGTCTGCAAGCGTTAGCCGGTGAGCATGGCCAAGTGCGGTATAAAAGGGAATGTTGAGATTCAGTAGCTCAGCAATAAACTCTGGTTTGTCCCACAGGCTGATACTGTCGTCATCACCACCACGCGTCAATATCACGGCCTTAGGCATTCGGCTTCTAATGCTGCCAATTATCTTTTCTCTATCGGTCATGCTCACTATTTCGCAAAATGCAAAATGGTGTGGATTCAAGGTCGATGTATTTCTGACATCATTCAACGCGGTCTGCGTACCAATAATTCCAATCGATTCTATGTTGCCAATTTCTGTGAGAAATTTCTTTATGCCAATTTTTGCAACTCTGTCTTCTGGGAATAGTGGTTTTTTTGCGGTTTCAGGAATATCGAATTCACCAAGACAATATCCAGAGAGGATAACTTCCAATCCATTCTGGCCTGAGAGCTTGTGTGGCTTAATCGTAAGCGTGCCCTCGATGACAGCCATTTGATAAGTGGCTTTGGGGGCACTTTCAGCTGGGCACTTAAATGTAATTGAACCACCACCTGACAGTGACTCCAATCGTCCGTAATACGTATGCGGGTTAGAGCGCGGATAGGGATTTAGCTGTGTCACTTTTCCTCGCACACGAATCGGAGTATCCGGTGCAGTGACTCGAATCATATCGAGTGCATATTCAGGAGTGTAAGCTTCCGTTTTCATGATGCTATTCATGATTAATGTCCGTTTAATTCAATATTCTTAGGGTTTATTGTTTAGTTCAGAATCCGACACTATTGCTGCAGTGTTTGTTCAGCTATATCGCTAAGCCATTCTTCAGTAGATACAGGTTTGCAATCAACGCCCTCATAGGTCAGATCGGAATAATCAACTTTTACCGAGTTGCAGCGCTCAATAAAATGCGCGCCTCCTGATCCGTCGAGCATAGTGTCATAACGCACACTCCAGAACTCTCCAGAGCTGCTTAATATCAATGCATCAAACAGATAAGAATCTGTGGGTATGCGAATTGAGCCGTAACGAAAGGGTATTTTTGAGTTAATCGATTGCTTAATGCAAGCCCGCGAATCTGCTACGGACATGTGCTTATTAACGGGATCATTTGGTTCTAACTTGTTATGGATGCCACAATTAAATGAGTTAGAGCCTGCGAGCCGATTAATTTTAGCTGCCATGCCTTTGTACCCAAAGGCTTGCCAAGCCGTCTTATCTGGCTCTTTTACTGTATGCGTCGTACAAGCGGCGAGAGTTGCTGCCGTTAATATCACTAAGAGTGCTCGCATAGTACGTGAGTTCTCCCTACATGCTGATTGCCAAATATCCGATTCACATCAGTCTTAAATTCGTATTGACCTTCGCCTAAGGTCGTCGCGCCGCTTGCTTTGAGATATCATCTTAATATTTTCTTATTACTTAGATATTAATTTCGTACATTTTGTGTCGATATCTGCAAAGGTCTTCAATTTCCTCCGATCTAAAACTGCTGAATTTTATAGCGCCCGTAGACAACGCTTTTGCTGCAAGTAAGTGAGCCGATTTTTCCATATCTGAATCAGACTCCCTTTCTGATTCGTTGTAACGTATGCACTTTGGTATATCTACTAAAATCAGTCTCTTGTCGAGCAGCGCCTGATTAACGCGATTGACAATTGACTCAAGTGTGCTGTGTGGATTTGACATGTTTCAATGGGTAAACACGCTTCTGCTCAGTAATAATCGCATCCATCTATATCTATATCACAACCATCCAAAGGTTCACTTTTAGTAAATACAATCCATACCTACCTGATCATGTAATTTACTCCATTTTTAATGTTTCAATAAATGGAGCTTTCTCTGCGCAAGGTTTGTACTGGGTGAAGTGCGTATGGTTAATGAAAAATGCGATTATACAGGTGCCGCAATTTTAGACCTGTCGACAAGACTATTATCGCGCCAATTTATGATCTTGCATCTGTGCAGATGCATCCCAAATCAACAAAAAATGGCCACTAAATCAAGCTAAACTGTTAATTCGCGATGAAAAATCTGTTGCTACGCGAGATAAGCCATCATCAACCCAGCTTGGAATTGACTTTAAAGGCGGAATTAACAAATCCTTTAGTGTTTTATTCGCTTGTCTACCATAACTGTATCGGAAGCGATTAGATCGAATGCAGGCACAGTAATATAGTTTTTGGCTGTCAGTCATAGGTACAAGCGCGGTTAAATAAAAAAGGTCTCGCCCAGAATAGTAAGGCTCATACTGAAGAAATGTGGCAAGCACCGAGCCACCTCCTGCCACAGATAAGGTTCCTGCTGGATTTGGAGTTATATCCGAAAGAGGTGATACTCGCGCCGTGACACCGTTATTTCGATCAGAACGGCCTACAAATGGAATCCCAGACGAATCAAGAATCATTCGGTTTAGCTCTAAATTTACACCGTAAGTTACGCTAAAAAGTTTAGAGAGCGGTACGAGTTTCATTCTACAACCTCCGTTGAATTGGCTTCAGTTTGCTCGCTACCTATTACACGATAGATTACATAGTCACGCACTGTACGTTCAAATTCAGCTTTATCAATTTTTGTGTAGTCTGTTTCCATGTAGGCCTCAGCACACCATTCATCATTTGCAGTGACATATTGCAAAACGCACTCACCTGCTTGTACCTCACGATTCCGAAAAGCTTCTACCCACTGGTCACGAATAATTGCCCAATCATCATTCTGATCACAACGGCCTCGATACTTGGTTTTTATAAAACCATCCGTTTTCCAAAATCCAAACCACGTTTTTCTACCTTCTGTCGCATGTGGTCGATGTGCAGTAAAAACCATAATGCAAGTAACAACTCCGACTGGATAGAAAAGCTCGCTAGGCATAGACATAACCGCTTCAAGCGTATGGTGAGTTAAAATTTCAGAACGAATGGAGTTTGCGGATATTGCGCATGACATAGGAACTATGGCTATACCTACTCCACCATCCTTTAAGCAATCAAGCATATGACTAACAAAACGCAGTTCGTGTAAATCGCTATCACTTTGGCTGTATGGCGGATTAATCATGCCAATATTACAATCATGTTTTTTTATAGCAGCTGTAATACCCTCATCAAAGCAACTACCTTGATATAAATTTGCTTTCCCATCACCTCGTAAAATCATATTTGACGCAGCTAATGCAAACATATTGGGCTGTTGCTCAACCCCGACCAACCCATGTTTCTTAATATTTTCACGCTCGTTTTCAGTTCGGGCAGTCTTAAACATTTTGTGCATAGCAGAAATTAAAAACCCACCAGTTCCCGCGCATAGGTCTAAAACTTTACTTGATTTATTTACGTTGGCGATGTGCGCAAAAAGTTCGGTAATATGCCTCGGTGTCAAAACAATACCCAGTGCTTTTTTGTCACCGCCTGTGTATTTTAAAAACTCACCATAAAATTGCCCCACAACATCAAAATCGTGATAGATGCTAATGAACGGCCACACTTTTGAGTTGAGCTGTTCTATTAATTCATAGAGCACACCTCTAGGATATACCTTTGTAGCTTTGCCAAGCTCAGGGTGTACTGCGATACTTGAATACGGCTGCGTCATATTATCTTTTTTTGCTAACGGAATATCGGCTCGCTGAATTTCTTCATTTATCACGCGCATCCATTCTTTTTGAAGTTGTGCAGGTGTATGCAGCCCAAATGATGCGGAGAATGCTTTATTTTTTAGTGCGATTAATGTCCCACTAACCAATAAAGGCTTTTCGCTTTCGGTAAGCTTGGCGTGATCCCTCATAAATTCATGCAAATTAGCTGCAAAGCTCATCAACTCATCAAATCTAAGTTTTTGAACTGTCGGGTCGAATGTTGCGTGTTCTACATAATCATTCCATGGAATAAAATTTGTTAATGCAGCCCCATCTTTAGCTCGCAACTCTTTTGGCTTTTGACCTCCTTTCGGCCAAAGGTATGTTGAAATAATGACAGACTTTAAACTCTCCCCGCTAACAGCTATGGAAATAACATTAAATTCTCGTGAAAGAAAATATGCGTAATGCAGTACACCATCAACTGCATATCGCTTTGTTCTTTTAAATTTCTCGACACTATTTTCAGTAAAAGGTTTTGTTCCGCTTATCAAATCTTTGACGCTTGAGCTACGATGATCTTTATTATCAGCCTTACATTCAACAATAAGTAAAAAATCTGGCGAGCTTGGTGAACTAATAATAAACTCCGGTGCGCCAATACCATTGCCACCCGTCTTACTCGCATTTTTAAGTAGGCGCTTAACAGATTCAATATTACTTTTTTGTTCTTCTACACTTAAATCGTTATTTCCATCGTAATAATCAAGGCCTCGAATAATATCTCTCACGATATTGTTGGTAATGTGCTCATTTTTAGTTTTAGTCTTTCTTGTTGTCTTTGAATTATTTATATTTTGTGTATCATTTTGGCTTGGCTTGGCTTGGCTTGGCTTGGCTTGGATTGGCTTGGCTTGGGTTTG
>JACCDR010875987.1_pt1 | contig 10824 bp, 6 predicted proteins | sample 7446431 | NCBI WGS metagenome assembly JACCDR01 (sample SAMN15323443, study PRJNA562643) | freshwater metagenome | isolation source: river surface water | place: USA:Blue River Watershed | collected 2017-08-17 | reverse complement strand
GAGGAGATGTAAACGCCAATCGTGGCGACCGTGATCGACTGGTCCCCGCCGCTGTAGTCGATGGCGATCGCTCCTTGCGGATCGAGAGATCGGTCGCGCGGCCCTCGGTAGGCTGATCCCGGCATCAGGTCTCTCCTGTTTGCATCTGCTGACTTGCAGACAACGAACTCTTGCTCAGTCGGGAGTTTACTCCCTTCGGCGCAGAGACGCTTGGACCTTTCTCCTCTTCCTGACGTGCTGAATACATATCAGCTTGCATCGTCTGGAATTCAGCAGTCATGACTTCGGAGGTATCCATCTGTAGGAGCGTCCCGACGTTGACGGAACGTTCGTAGTCGAGCGGCTTGGTGAGGGTCGCGATGTAGCGGCCCACCTCCGCCTTCGTCTGGGCGTAGACCTGCGGGTAGACCGCCGCGACGGCCTCCACCTGCTGGGGGGTGCCGTCGCCGTCGACGACCTCCCTCATCGCCTTCAGCGGGTCGGCACACGCGCGGGCGTACTGGACGAAGTCGTACTTCTCCGTGTCGCTGAGGTCGTCCACCTCGAGGTGGGGCGTGAGCGAGTAGGGGTCCGTCCGAGGCGGCGGAAGCTTGCTCTCGAGGAAGGCTTGGGCCCGGAGGGAGGACTGGAGGAGAGAGGCGTAGACGTTGGGCGCCTGCTGGGCCCACCCCTCCGCCTGAAGGCGGACCCGTTGCTCGATGATGAGTGGGTTGGCCTGGGCGTCCCGGACGGTCTTGCTGGCCCGCTCGAACGTGATCTCACCTCGCTTGGGCCGGTCTTCGGCCACCTTCTCCGGGGCCTGCCGGGCGTACCGGCCCACTGCCCGACCGGCGAGCTTGGCGATGCTCCCGTCGGCCGTGGCGATGTGGTCGGCGAGCGACCGAAGCGTTCGGGCGGCGAGGAGGTTGCCCTCTGCCTTGGCGGTGTGAGCCGCGAACCCGCCCACGAGAGACATCGCGGCCCCGGCAGGGTTTCCGTGGAGGAGGGAGACGAGGGCGCCCATCCCACCCATCGCCCCGAAGCCCTCCGACTGCGGCCTGGCCTGCACCCGGCGGAGGAGCGTGTCGACCGGCGTGGCCTTCTCGGCCTTCGGGAGGCCCTTGACCTCCTGGGCCTGGCCCTTCTGGAAGGCTCGCGACTCGAGGACTTGCTGCCTCTCGGCGGCCCTCGTCTCCAGCTTGGCGCCACGCTCGAAGTCGAGGATGGCCTTCTGGATGTTGTCGACGTTGCCGGAGGCCTCCTTGTGGGCCTTGTCGAGGCTGGAGATCTGCTCCTTGATGCGAGCCTGCGACAGGTTCTTCGCCTCGGAAACGCCCGCCGCGGTGGCCTCGGACGCGCGGTCAAACTCCGCCTTTGCCGCGTCCCTCATTGCCGAGAACGCCTTGGCCACCTCCGGGTCATTCCCCCAGCCGGAGACGACCCGTTGACGGGTCTCCATCACGTCGATCGACTTGATGAGGTTTTGCGTCTCCTTGAACCCGAGATGCGTCTTGCCCTCGAGGTTGGCGGCCCACTCCTGAAACAGGGCCTGAGCTCTCGGTGACGCTGGGGTGAGGGGGTCCGGCCGAAACTTCCCTATCGCGGTGTCGATGACGTTCCGGACGTTGACCTTCTCCGCCCCCTTCACCTTGTCGAGGTCGTCGGCGAGGCTTCGGAGCTGCCGCCGGGCCTGGGTCAGCTCCTCGCCCAACTTGACGGCGTTCGACGACGCCTCGCCGTGCTGGGTGGCCAGGGTGTCTCGGGCCTCCTGGTGCTTGACCTTCAGCTCCTCGAGGGCTGCCTGGGAGCGCTTGACCTGCTCGGCCGCCTCCGTGGACTGCCGGGAGATGACGGCCTCCTTCTCCCCGAGCGCCTTGGCCTGGGAGGCCTCGCGGAAGGCCTTCTGCTCCTGTACGAGACCCGTCTCCAGCTCAGCCGCCGACTTGGGGATGGCCCGGCCGCGGACCTCAGCACCGAACTCCCGAACGAGCGCCTCGTCAGAGAGCTGGCCTGCCTTCTTCCCAAGACCCTTGATCAGCGGGCCGAGCACTTCGCCGGCTGCCGTCCCCGCGCCTCCGAGGACGGTACCTGCCGCCAGTCCCACGCCGAAGTGCTTCGGCATCTGGGCGTATAGCTTCTCCCCGGCGAGGTCTGCGTTCCCCAGCGCCGTCTCGTTGACGTCGTGCGTGCTGCCGATGATGAGGTTCTCAAGACCTCCCCTGACGCCAGCCTCGGCTGCACCTTGGACGATGCGTCCACCGACCGATGCTGCCCTGGCGGGAGACCCGCCACCGAGCAGCTCTCCACCGGCGATCGTCCCAGCCACCTGGCCGGAGAGCTCGCCGTAGGCCGACGCCCCGGGCCGGTACTCCTTCAAGTCCTTCAGGTACTTTTGGACGTCTCCCCCCTTCCCGGCGATGTCTCCAACGGAGACCGCCAGCGCATCGGTGGGAATGCCGAAGGCCTCGCCGACGCCACGCACCTTGCCGATGGTCTGGGCGGCCGCGCCTGTCACGAGGTCCCGGTCCTGAGCGCGCTGGTCGATGAGCTGGACCGCCTCCGTGTCCGTCATCTTCTCCGCGCCAGCACGCCGTGCTCGGTCAAGCCTCTCCTGAGAGACCGAGCCCTTCTCGTCCGTTGTCGGGTTGATGACGTTTTGGTCTGCCACTACTTCTTCCTCGGGTCCTTCACTGGGCCCATCTCAGGACCGACCACCGGTGGCGCGTACGGCTTGCCTTCAAAGAGGGGTGTGGGCTGGAGCGCGCCGTTCTTGTCGCGCGTGTACGCCATCTTCACGTGCTGGCCACCCGCCCCCTGGACCATCCGGCCGGCCGCGCCGGTGACGCTGTTGTTCTGCCCCTGAAGCCGCTTCTCGACGTTCGCGCCGGGCTTCCACCAGTCATTGAACAGCACGCGATCGTCCATCGCTCGCTGGAACTCGGCTTCCTTCAATACGCCCTGCCCCTCGGAACTGGAGAGGTACGAGGCCTTACGCTGGCCCAAGTCCTCGAGCAGCTTGCGGTTGGCCTGAACACGTTGGAAAGCCTCAAAGTCTCCCTTCATCGCGAGCGGGGCGTCCCTCTTGATCTCCTTGATTCGCTCAAGCGCCTCTTGGTTGATCCCGACGATTGTGTTGGTGGCGCCGACCACCTCCGAAAGCTTCTGGTGCACGCCCTTCGGGACGGCGATCATCTGGTTCTTCTCGCCAGTACGGTCGGACCCGGGGACCGGGATGAGCTCCATCCCGTCCAACTTGCCAGCGGGCGTTCCTCCACCTCCGGCGTACTGGGCGTTATGCCACGACTCCGTGTACTGGCGATTCACGTCGTCAGTGCTCTGAAGCATCACGCGGTTGTCGGTGTCGCCCTTCTTCTCGAGGATGCCTCCGACCAGGTCCATGTACGCAGCGTCGTCCGCCGAGATGGCGTGCTTCAGCCGGTACTGCTCGGCCTGGGCGAGGATGTTGTCGTAGAGACCGAGCTTCGTGGCCTCGATCGCCCTCTCCTTGTCGCCGAAGTTCTGAAGGTGGAGGTTGTACAGGTTCTGCGCCTGCCCCAGCTTGTGCTGGGCGAGCTGGCGGTTCTGTACCTGAGCCTGGACCTCGCGATTGATGCCGTTCTCGATGAGCTGCATCGCAGTGTTGGGCCCGCCACGGAGCTTCGACGAGAACTCCCCCAGCGCGATGGCGATTGCGCCCACTACGCCCGCACCAGCCCCGCGGTCGGACCAGTACTTGTTCGGGTCGATGGCCGCCCCGGCCTGTTCGTTCAGCGCCCGCATCTCCGCCATGCTCTTGTCGACCATGGCCTTCTTCTCGGCCTCGACCCGGAGCCTGGCGTCCGCGGCCTCCTTGTTCGCCTGCAGCCGCTGCTGGATGAGGTTGGCCTCCTCAGCGTGAAGCGCCTGGTTGGCGCCTCGCATCTGCTCGGCCCCCTGGAGCCGCATAGCCGTTGCCGTGCCGTACGCATCGATGGCCTCTTGAGGAACGGGCCGCCCGACGTGAGCCTGCGTGGTGAGCGACTGCGGGTAGAGACCGGCCGGAGAGACCATGCGGCCCATACCGCCGCCCCGTTGGTTGAGAATGAGAGGCGGCTCGTCCTGAGGTGGCGCCTCAAGCGGGCCTGCCTCCGAGTTGCCTGGGGCGGTAGGTGGGGCGGGGTTCTTCGGACCAGGTGGCGCGTAGCCAGACGTGATGGCCTCGTTGGCCGCGATGTACCCGGCTGGACCGGCCGCGAGTGAGGCGCCGCCGAGAATGGCCGCGTTCTTCGCTGCCTCCTTGGTGATGGGCGGCGGGCTGAACGCCGTTCCGATGCCCTTCTTGATCCGCTCACCAACCGGTGCGGGCGCGTCTATGTCGCCCAGGTCGACCACCGCCGGCTGAGCCGGAGCGATGGACGTCGGCGAGCTAGGGAGACTGGCCAAGTAGTCCGCCGCGAACCTGCGGGCCTCCTCCTCGTTAGCCATGACGACCCCCGTACTTCAGTTCGTCAAGCTGAGACTGGAGACTCGCGATCCCCGCCGTGTTGGTCTTCAGCAGCTTGTCCGTGTCGATGAAGCGCATCCCGTTGGGGTCCCTCTTCACGGCCGTCGCGGTGATTGGGTTCTTCTCGAGCTCCTGGGCGCTGAAGCCGTAGTTCAGCTCGCCTGGCGCCTGGTCCGGTGGGGCGTACTCGGGCTTGTACGAGTAGGGGAAGCCGGCGCCCCGTCGGTTCGCGTCCTCCTGGAGAGAGGCGGTAGGCCCTGGCTTCTGGCCGGTCACGTCACGCGACGGCGGGATGCCCACCCTCGGGGGCAGCGACTCGGGCAGCTTGAACGGCTTCTCACCGTGCGCCTTCGGGTCGATACCGGCAGCCGTGGACGGCCCCGTCACCGTGAGAGACTTCTGCTTCGGCTGCATGAACTCCGGCAGCTTCTCGGGGTTCTCGACGCCCCTGACCTGCGAGTAGAGCTCCCCCTGCCCGTACGTGATGCCCTGGTTGAAGGCCGCACGTTTGGCGTTCTCGTCGCTGTAGAACGACTCGCCCGAGCCGTACGGATCCTCACGCTGGATACCTCCTGGCGTGAATGAGTACGGGTCCTCTCGCTCAATGGGCGGAGGAGAGTAAGGGTCGTCCACCTGAGCGAGACGATCCTCGTGCTCATCCTGTTGGACGCGCGCCTTCATCTGAACCTGCTCCGGGGAGCCCATCATCTGAGTCAGCCAGTTCGGGTTCGCCGCCTTCGGCTGCTTGCCCGTCGAGAGGAGGAGAGGAGCCGGCTGCTTGGCCCTCATGTCGGAATACGGCCGGTCGCCGTTGCTGTTGTTCCCCTGACGGTATGAATCGGCCATCTTCGACTGACCGGCGTAGTTCATCACGCCGCCGACGAGCCCCCCCGCGGCTCCCGTGGCGGCCCCGACGTACCCCATCGTCCGGTCTGCATCGCGCTGGTTCATCTCCTTGCCGAACTGGTAGTTTCCTTGTTCGAGGCCCGCGTACCCGAGCCCGAGATTCGCCGCTGCGTTGTTCGTGTCCCAGCCCAGTCGCTCGTAGTCGAGCGCTCCACGCTGGTTCAGCTCCCGCTGGCCCATCTCCATCCGACCCTGGCCCTCCGCCATCCCCGCCTGCGTCTGGCCGATCGTGGTCTGCCGGCCTGCGAGGTCGCCGTAGGTCGCCGCCATCCGACCCGCCTGGTCGGCAGCGTTGTAGTCCTGGCCTCGGATACCCGTCGCACCCGCCTGGTACTGCGCCCGCGCGCGCTCCATCTCGTCCGCCCTCAGCGCCGCCAGCTGGTTGGTCCCCTGCTGCTGGAACTGAGCCGCCCCCTGCTGCGCCTGCCGCTGAGCGGCCATCTGGGCGAGAGGACCACCGCGCGCCGACGATGCCCCGGCCAGCTGGGTGTTGAGACTCTGGCCGATGAGCCCACGGCCCAGAATCTCCGCCCTCGAGGGCGCGTTTCCCTGAGCGGCCTGAGCCTGTAGCCCTAGCGCCTGCCACTGCTGGCCGCGCGCCTGCCCCGCAAGCGCTCGGTCCCCATGCGCCAGGTCAAGGGTCTGCTTGCCGGTGTTGATCGTGTTGGTCGCTTGGCCAAGAGACTGGTTGGCCGCTCCGTAATCCAACTTGTATGTCGGCTGGCTGGCGTACGCGCTCGCGATCCCCCGATACCGCCTGACGTCCTCCTCGCGAGCGGAGGGGCTAAAGATGGGAGTGCCCGGCTCTCCGTTCTCGCCAGGCGTGTAGCCCTGGTACGTGGACGACTTGCCACCCCAGACCCCGCGCTCCTCTCCCTCCCCACGCACGCCGTAGCCGTACCCGCCCGGGTTGGGGACCTCGACATCCTGCTCCTTCGCTCCACTGAAAAACGGCATGTCACAACCTCTGCGCTGGGGGCAGTCGCCCGAGTCCCTTCTTGATCCCAACCTCGATGCCCATCGAGCTCCACATAGGGCCCGCTCCAGTCCCGAGGGACAACGGAGCCGCGTCCTCCACCTTGAAGCGGATGGATCGGCACTTACGTCGCGTGCCCACCCGGACGTTCCACGTCTCGATGTCAGACGCCGCCGATGCCGTGAACGCCTTCGGCCCCTGCTGGTACGTCGTGTTCCCGTTGAACCCGACAGAGATGTTGATTCCGTGTGCCGACGACGCGAGGCCATCAATCCGGAAGTGCCTCACCGCGTGGTAGGCGACAGGCCCCGCCGCGTGCACCCACGCCGTCTCGATCGTCGACGTCACCCATGCCCCGGCGTCGAGATGCGTCGTCTCGTCCTCCTGGTAGACGACCCCAGCCGTCGTCACGAACGTGTACGTGTCCTGGTAGATGACCGCGTCCGCGATGGCGACACCGTCGACGTACTCGAAGTGGCTCCACTGCTTCTCTTCGTAGTCGAATACGAGGACGATTCCCTCGTCGCCATCGTCGTTGTTGCAGGTGAAGCGGACGTGGTTCTTCTTGTGAACCAGCACCGCGCTCGTCACGTTCGGGTAGGCGTCGAGCAGGTCTTGGACAGGCTTGCCGACCCAGGACACCGAGAGCCCGCGGTCGAGAAGATGAATCTCGTTCCCGCTCACGAACATGATCCCGAACGGCGTAGAGACCAGCCCTCGCGCGTTCGTGCATGACACGTCCGTCTGGAGCTTGTTCGGGTTGTCGTACGCCGGAGGGTCCCCGTTCGGAGCCGGGCCATCGCCAGCCGTGTAGTAGATGGCGTCGTCGGCGAAGATGAACACCCGCTCGTCCATCACCTCCAGACCCACGAGCCGGTCGTTGAAGATGAGCCGAAGCGCTGGGTGGAAGCCCGGGGCTACCCCTGGATCCGAAGAGTGGTCCTTGCTGTAGGCCACCGTCTGTCGGTCGCCGAGAATCGTGAAGAGACGATTCCGATAGAGACACGTCGTCACCGGGAAGGGGGGTTGGATGTCCTCGAGCTCACCTCCGCCCGTGTAGATAGCCGGACGCGTCGACAGAGCGGGCCCGCTCGCGATGCCATCCGTGATGTCGCTGTCCGGCGCGGTGTCGGTGATCGCCAGCGGCGGGGTGGTCGCCTCGTTGTAGAGGACGTTGTACTGAGGCTCGAGCGTCAGTCGCTGAGGGGCCGCCTCGCCATCCGCAAGAGTCCTGTAGATGGGCACAAGCGCCGTGCTGGCAGTGGACTGAGAGGTAGCCCCGATGCTGAGAGGCGTGATGACGAGGTCCACGCTCCCCGTGGGGCCCGTCACCTCGTACGTCATCGGGATGCCGACTGGCCCACGGTGAAGCACGCCGACCGCCGACCTTCGCTCTCCCGTCACGTTGTAGGTGTAGTCGCCGTCCAACATGCTGCCGGCCGTGGCCGCTGCCGTGAGCGCGACGTTGATGTGGAATGGGTGAGAGAACCCGTAGGCAATGGGCTCGACCCCGTCATAGGCCTGCCCGGAGAAGTAGGTCTCTTGGCCAATCGACACGGACCGCCACATGTCGTCCGGAAGGGACGCCCCCCTGGTGAGCCGCACCCGCTTCACACCCTGACGGAACGACGCGCGCGAGTTTGGGCTCACGTTGGCGCCAGAGATGAACGGCATCGGCACCCACGCCTCCGTGGCGGACCGAGCGATGGAGTTGCACACGTAGCCGTGTCCCCAGAACCCGCCGACGAACCAATCGACCTTCCCGATCTCCCGGAGTGAGTGGTACGTCGTGTCGTCCAGCGAGCACTCCACGATGAATGTCTCGCACTGAGTGACGTTCGACGTGGCCGTCGTCAGGATGGATGAGGCGACGGCTACGTAGTACTTCGACCCGAGGAGAATGGGGCGAGATAGGAGCCGCGTCTCGAAGGCCGTGCACCCGTTCGTGATGACTCCTGCGTTGGTGATCGACTTCGTCCGGTACCCACTCCCCTCGTTGCCCTTCCTCGGGAAGGAGTAGGCGACGAGACAGGTCGTAGAACTCGACCGCTCGCAGGTGATGGTACCGTCGCCGCCTGTCACGCCAGTCTCGATGTCCGTCGGCGCCACCGTCTGAGCGAGCGTCGACGGATTGGCCGCCGCAAACCGAAACTTCGACCCGTCCTCGTCGTAGTAGGTGATGTAGAGCGTCTCCCCAGAGGCACCGCAGACACCAACAGAGTTGATGTCGTCCGAAGATTCGCTCGTAACCGTGTCCGTCGCCTGCTGGGCCGGGGTGGATGCGAAGGAGTAGCGGACAAGGCGGATCCCGCCAGCCTGGAGGGTGTACGCGACGACGAACTCGCTACCGATGACGCAGGCGTCCAGCGCGGCGAACTCGGTGCTGTTGCGAGCGTCCGTCTTGAGCTGCTGGTCCCCGCCCGTCGTCACGCACCGGAGGTCCGCCCCGTCCATGTACAGTATGACCCACGACGTCCCGCTCGTGAGAACGCGGATCCTGAACCCAGACGAGGCGCTGTTCGCCGTCGTCGGCGGCGTCAGGACCGTCCCGGTGGTCGCGTCCGTGATCTGGTACTCCAGCCGCCCGCCGTTCGTGAGGTCGGTCGCCGAACCAGACACCCACGCGCTCACCACCTTCCCGTCCGAGGTGATAGCCTGGTCGAACGAGCGCATGCCTCGGATGTCGTCTCGCAGCGTCGACCACTCTAGGCCCACCTCGGGGACCTCGCCTCGGTCGACCCATCCTCCAGACGATCGGCTGTAGAGCTTGTTGCCGTCGATGAGGGCCAACTCGTCGCCGCGGACGAGGAGTCGCGCGGCGGAGGAGATCGACCCCCCGCCTACGATACCTGTCGAGAGGGCGGTAACACCTTGCCGCTTCTGGAGTCGCCCCGTCTTGACCCACACGACGTTTTTCGCCGTGAGCAACGTCCCGAAAGGAACCTGCTTAGGGTCGACGCCCTCCTCCACTCCGAAGCGGAAGGGAGCTTGGACAACTTGGAAGTCCAGCATGGGGTACGAGTCACCAGAACCAGAGAGAGGCCGTGCAGTTCCCGCCTGCCTTGATGTTCACGAACCCTGAGTCGCTCGGTTGGGTGGCCGAGAACCCGACGGAGAAGTTGGGAGAGACCTTCACGACGATGAGCCCTCTGACACGTCGTCCGAGCCGATGGGCAATGGTCTTGTCGGTGACGCTGAGCGCCTCCCCCTCGATGAGCGTGCCGCTAAGAAAGGGCACCTTCTCAAGAAACGCCTCGATGTTGCGGATCCGGGTCTGGAGCCGCTCGAGCTGCTGGTCGTCGAAGTGCTCCCGGGCGCTCATTCGGCGGCCTCTTCGACGGGCGGCTGGTAGTGGCACGTCTCGACGTTCATCGTGCCGACGGGCGGCATGTGCTTGATGATCGTCTGGTAGAAGACGGAGAGAGATGCAGGCGCCTCCGGGCGTCGTGGGTCGACTTGCCGGGCCTTCAGGAGTGCCGATTCACACTCCTCGAGTCGGCCGAGTCGCCCGAACGCGCGCGCCGCCTCAAGCCACGAGCAGTAGAGCTCCTCGTAGTTGAGCCCCGGCCCCATGGCCGTCCGCTGCATGTACCTGGCTGCTGCCTTCTCGTCCTGCCCGCCGTCCCGGTAGCTCTGGGCGAGGTAGTAGACGTAGCGGGAGTTGGTCGGCTCATCGATGAGGGCCTTCTCGAGAAGAGCGGCGTCCCTGAGGTACTTGTCAGCGTCGCTTGACCTCGCGCCGTTTTGCGTCGTGTAGATGCTGACCTGGTCGAAGACCTTGTCCTCCCACGGCACGCCCGCCTTCGTCGTCGGGTACTCGTGGAGGACGCCCACGTAACGCCAATCGTCCGCGAGCCGCATGATGCGACGGGTGATGAACTTGACGTTGGGGTTTGGCTTGGCCCAAAGGCAGTAGGCGTTGGCCGTGAGGTTGTCGAAGGCGCCATCCGGAGCGTCCAGCGTCTCGTCCGCGTCGATGACGAGGGCGTAGTCGGCGTGGCCCTTGGCCAACTCGAGCGCCTTGGACCGTGCGTCTCCGAAACCGTTCCACTCGTGGCTGACGTACTGACCCGGGACGTCCTTCAGGGCCTCCATGGCCACGCCCATCGTGTTGTCGGTGCTTCCAGTGTCGACGATGACCCAGTGCTTGATGTGACGGCGAACGGAGGCCAAGCACCACCGAAGGATGTGCTCCTCGTTCTTCACGATCATCGTCAGACAGATGCTGCTCACGTCCACCACCAGTCCCCGGTCCACCAGAGGCCGCCGGTCACGTCGGTCACTCGCTCGGGGTGAGACGCGTCCCGCTGGGCGGCGAGCGCGTCGATGTGCTTCAAGATGCGGTCCTTCTGGAGCGCGTAGAACGTTGGATCGTCGCCGTCCTTCTGGAGGATCGTGGCGCACGCCCCGTAGATGGCCGACACCTCCCATCCGTTGAAGCCATCGACCACGTCCCCGCCGTTGACGAGCCTCGGGCACG
>JACCDR010802716.1_pt1 | contig 10825 bp, 7 predicted proteins | sample 7446431 | NCBI WGS metagenome assembly JACCDR01 (sample SAMN15323443, study PRJNA562643) | freshwater metagenome | isolation source: river surface water | place: USA:Blue River Watershed | collected 2017-08-17 | reverse complement strand
TTATTTAAGAAGAAGTCTATAGCTGCACTAGCAGAATTAAAAAGAAATAGAGAAGAGTTTATCTCTAATAAAGAGATGAGCGACTTTATAAGAAATAAATCTAATGAAAGTGCTCAACAAAATTCTTTTGTGTTTACTCCTGCATTGCCAGGACAAAAAATATCTAGTGAGTATTTTAGAGATATTTTTGAAAACATCTATATAGACTTATCTACTATATATCAAAATCTATCTAGTGCTAGTGTAATAAATTCTAGGACTTCTAGTGCTATAGACAGCTTGTTTATAGGAACTAAATCTTATATATCCAAAATACTTAATGATATAAGAATCTATCAAATCTTAAAAGTTAATCACAAATATAAAGAAATAAAAATAGTTAACTTCCAGGATTCTCAAAACAAAACAAAAGTTTCACCAAAAGCTTTTGTGGATGATAAATCTAAAATAATGAAGCTTCCTATAAATAGGAACAGTAGATATGGTTTAGATAGATTTAATTTAGACGGAGTAGAAGTAGAAACAAAACATTACGGAGGCGGCCTAAAAGGAGGAGATGAAAAGTTATTTGGTCCGAGCAATGCCCTAGACAGTAATCCAAATACTTTTTACATAGACTTTGTTCTTAGCGATGCAAGGCCGCATCATTTCATTGATCTGTCTTATTCTTCCAGTAAAAATATAGGCAATGGAAAATCTATAGGAAAAGTGTACGAGTCTAACGGAATAGTTTTTGAAACAGTATTTAAGTTTTCTAAAACAATACATCTTAATCAAATCAAGATATTTCCAATAGCTTCTTACCCTGTTAAATTATTAGATATTTGCTATAAAGTTTCAGACGATAGTTCTGATTGGATTACTATTCCTAACTTTGATCCTTCGAATTATCCAGAAACATTAGACTGGATAGAATGGAATGGTAAAAGAATATTTATTGCACAACTAAAAGTGTTATTTGAACAAGCTAACTATACTCAAAATATTTATCATTTGCCTAGTGATCAGCTAAACAATAATATACTTTGGTCTCAGATACTGGATTCTTCTGTACAAGAGTTAATTAACACACTGGAGCTTAACGAAACTCTTTCAGATAAGATTGCTTTAGATTCTTCTCAACTGCTTTACTTAAATGAGCTAAACAAGTTAGACAGAAATATTTCAGTATCTCTTGGATCAGATTTAGAAAAACGAGACTATAGCTATTCTGAACTAATAGAACAAATCACTACAAGACAAATGCAATTGGTTGACAGCGAAATTAAAGTCAACACCAGATACACTGAAGAAGCCGGCAAATCTTTAGTAGAAATAAGAAAGTTTCTATATGATTTCGGAATTAGAAGTATAGAAATAAATGACAATACATACGAACAATTTGGTTTCTATGAAAGTCAAAAGTTTGATATCAATTCTAATCCATTAGAAGTTTCTTTAACTACGAATGAAATTCATTCTGTTGCAGATGACATTATTAATATACAAAACTATAATAAAACTTCTATAGACTGGGAGATTCAAATCAGAGATGATCTTTATTTTTCTATAACTCCTGATCAATATTTATCAGGAGGATATGTGAATATCAGAGATGAATTACTAGTTTTTAATAATGTTACTTCTACTGCTATAACTAAGTTCCCTGCTTATTCTGATAGTGAGTCTATAATTATAAGAGAGAATGGAATTAGAATAAATCCTGTTGTTCCTAATTCTGTTTTCAGAAATAATGCTATAGAGTTTAATTACACCACAGAAAGAACTTCTGACAATAAACTTAAAGTTACTTTTAATTCTAAGTACTTTAATACTAAATCCAATTACACGATATCTTATAAAGCTACAGAAGCGGCCGTAACCATAAATCTGGATTCTCTTATAGATTCAAAAAGAACTTTAGAGCCAGAAGTTTTTACTAGAACAGATAAGAATAACAAAGTTTCATTAAAGTATTACCCGTATATTAATTACGAAATTATTAACGATCAAGAAAAATGGAGTTTGAGATCAGAAGAACTCAATCCATATTGGTATTTTAATTCAGAAATATACAATTATAGCTATGGCCAAATAAATATAAATTCTATTAATCCTTCTATACTTACTGGAGTTTCTACTTCTTGGTCTGGAAATTCTGTTAATACCTTGGTAACAGGTACACAAAACGGTATAAGCGGCGCCTATATTAAGATAGAAGGAATTGATAAGTTATATAAAATAACTAATATCACAGGAGAGTTAGCGACTTTAGTAGACAGAGTCGAAACCGGTAATCTTATATCTCTTAATAATCTAAACTACGTAATAGGAAAATGTGAAGAAATAGACGGAAGTATATATGGAATAAATAACATAAAGTATGAACCTATAGAGGTTTATGTTAATGATATTAAAGCTGTTAATAGAACTGACTATGTTTCTTTAAATCATGAAGCATTTGTTCCGGGAACTTCTAATTCAAATGTTTACGAATACATACAGGTTGGTAAAAACATCTATTTCAATTCCAACGTAGAAGGAAAAATAGAAGTATACTACAATTACTTAGCTGAATATATAAAAGTAAACGCTCTACTAAGATCTCATACTCCGGTATCTCCAAAAGAGACTCCGACAATAAGTGAATACATTGTTAAGCTAAAGACTTCAAAGATATGAATAAGTTAAAAGCAAACAACCGAAGTAAGCTCATAATAAATAGAGCTAAATCTTTATTTAAAAAAATAGAACAAGACTTAGACAATCAACAAAACAAAGATGTAAAGTTGAGGTTATCTAGAGTTCTGAGTTCTTTTAGAGATCTGTATAGTAATTTGGGTAAACCCTCTTTTGTACTAGAACCTTTTGAAGGAAGGTTAGCTCCTAAGTCCGCTAAGCTAAATAAGTCTTTAAGAGAAATAGAAGAAGATCTTAAGGTAGCTTACGAAGAATCTAGAAATCTTAATATTAGTATGGTTGAAGCTTTTAACTACGCTCAAGTATTATCTAACGAGCTAATAAGGTCTTCTGAAAATGCTTCTTCTAAAGTAGTAGACTTAAAACTAATTGCTGATCAGTTAGGGCAACAAGTTTTGATAGCTGGTGATGATTTTAAAAATCTATCTAAAATAGATGAATCTTTTGGGCTACAAAATGAAAGAGCAGATATTTTCTTAGATCAAGGAGTTATTACTTTAAAAAGAATCTCTTCTAAGAATATAGTAGATCAGTTTACTGAAATAAAAGTCATACCTGTATCTCCTTCTAATTTAAAAACAGTACCTACAGTAGATAATATAGATAGATTTTACGAAGGTAAGTTTTATGATTATATAGGATCTGCAAGACCAGAAGGCGGTAGTTTCCATTTAGAACAAGCACCTGTTGTCCAGCTTCAGAATACTGGATCGCAGTCTTATTCCGTTGTAGTGTCTAGACCTGATCCTGCGGGTTTACAGAACACAGTAAATCAATTACTAAGACAAGACGACCCTAGATCTAATCCTTCCGCGAGATTAAGACCAGAAGATATAATAATATTTGATAGAGGCGCTTCAGAAGAAGAGAAAAAGAACATAAGAAAGTTTTTGGTTGATAATAATCCTTCTACTTTCTGGGAATGTGAGTATGTAAAAACAGATACTTCTTTACAAAATATAGTAGACAACTCCAATATACAAGGAGCTAATAATACCACCCCAACTGTAAATAGTGATGGTACAATATCTCAAGAACAGTCTGCGATAGTAACTTTAGAAGACTTAAGACAATTAGCTCGTCAAAACACCGATTCTATTGAAGATGATTTTGTTATTGATATAGTGTTTACTTTTCAAAAACAAGAAATCGTAAACTGGATTTCTGTTGTACCTAATAATTTTAATGAAACAGCATGGATAAATGTTGCTGATATTAGTTATGCAGAAAACAATAGTAGCTCTTACACTACAATACCTTCTTTTAGTGATGCAATACACGACAACACTCTTACCGAAGATGCGAATGCAGAATTAAAAGAATCAGAAGTAGAAGCGGTGTTAGCTCCTACAAAGTTTTCTTATAGAGGTGTTGGTGTATGGAATTTTGACCCAATCTTAGCTAAGAGTATAAAGGTAAGATTAAAACAAAAAACCGCAGTACCAGCGCCTTATCAAAGATTGGCAATTAGGTTGCATAGAGTTTTTACACAAGTTTATACAGATAGTACTTCTTCTGGAGGTGGATTATGATTCATAGAAAAATTAAGTATGAATTTTGCGATATAATCGGTCAACTTGAATTTGATGGTTATACGGTTTATTTATTTAACTTTCCTGAAGACAGGAATAATATTGTTTCTATTGAAGATTCTAATAGGTCTGGTTGGGCTTACGATGATCTAGAAGATTACGAAGAAGAAATAATTGGCATAGAGGTACCTATTGGATACGATATTCAATGGCCAGTAGTGGTTAGGTATTATGAAGAAGATTGATTCGCCTTGCACTAGAAGGTGCGTTTTAGTACAGTCGGATAACAAGTCTGTATGTAAAGGCTGCGGAAGAGAAGCTGACGATATATTTAAATGGTACTCTTTATCAGAAGAGCTAAAAGAAAAAGCTCTTGAGAAGGCAAATCAATGGCTTCAACTCAGACAACAACAGTAATAGAAACAACTAGATTAGTTAGATTAAGTTATCTACAGACTATAGCGGCTTTAGACGACCAAGCACAATTATCTGCTCTAGCCGGAGAAACGCAAGGTTCTCAAAGCGTTAATTCTAGTTCTTCTCCTGGTAGCCCTGGGTTCTTAGGAACTGGTATAGGTGGAGAAGACGCTAGATCTCAGACTACAACGTTTAATGATACCGGCTGGAGTATATCCAGAACATGGCTGGAAACTTGGTGGGATAAAATTAGATGGGGAATAGGACTAAAAGAAATAGGTATATTCTCTTACAACTATGTGGAGTCATCTGAAATAATTAGCGTTCCTTTTATTTCTCCTAAAGGTATACAGTCTGTTTCTTTAAAGGTAGATGATCAGATACCAGAGTCTTTCCCTAGTAATCAAAGTTGGATTCAATATTTTATATCAGCTGATAACGGCAATCAATGGATTAGAATTAATCCTATGGATAAGCCTACTGTATTTCAGTCTGGCAGCGGTAGACCTTTGCCTAGAACTATAAGGTTTTCTGTTATTAATGATTCAGAAAACACCAATGACACTCAGTATCAAAGAGTTAATTCATTGCCGACTAGTATTAGATTTAGAGCTGTTTTACTTAGACCAAGCGGCGCAGAGAATCAAAATAAAACCCCTATCTTAAAGTCCTATAGAATGACTATTTATCCACAAGAGGGACTATGAAAAGAAAAGCACTACTATTAGCTCCAGGATATTATGAGTTTGGTGACTATGGATATAATGACCAACCTTATATGGGGTTATTAAAAATAGCTAGGTATTTTAAAAATAAAGGCGTCGAAATAGAATACCATGATTTTTCTCTTCCACCTTTAGTAGCTTCTTTTAATAAGAATCTTAAAGAACTTTACTCAGGGCACTTTAAAAGATTTATTCCTTGTGGTAACTTTGAGAATGAAGGAATAATGAAAGCTCAGAAATATTATGGAGCTCCTTATTCAGCTATAGAAGAGATAATAAAAAACTCTAATCCTACAGAGATATGGTTGTCTTCTGGATTAACTTATTACTGGGAAGCGGTTAGAGATGTTGCAATGATTTGCAAGAAGTATTATCCAGACGTTCCTTTATTATTAGGTGGAATATATGCTACACTTTTTCCTGCTCATGCTCAAAATCATATCCCCGCTGACTATGTTCATGTCGGACCTTTCGAAGATGTTGACGACCTTATGCCAGATTACTCAGTCGACGCACTTCGTTACAGGTCATCAATACGTACTATTCAAATAGCTAAAGGGTGCCACTTAAAGGTGCCTTGCACTTGGTGTGCTGTCCATGCGATGGATAATAAATTTAAAGGCATAAGTCCTGATCCTACTTTTGCTTACTTAAAACAAGAATACGCAAACGGCGTAAATCACTTCAGGCTTTGGGCTTCTCAACTTCTTGTTCCTCTCCCTAAATTTAAAGAGCTAATGAATAAAATAATTAGCTCTAAAATGAATATATCCCTAATAGCTTCAGAGGGAGTGCAGCCTTCTTTATTCGACCAAGAAGTCTCTGATTTAATGTATAAAGCCGGGTTTTCTTCTGTATCTATTCCTATGGAAAGTATAAACGAAAAGACCATAGAAGAGTTCAGAAAGCCTTCTACGTTTAATGACTATGAACAAGCCGTAATCAGAGCTCAAAAAAGTGGATTCAATAAAATCAAATCATTTGTAATGGTAGGCGTTCCCGGCCAATCATATTCTGATATGATCCACGCTATAGTAGATTGCTGGGCAAGAGATGTTTCTCCTGCTATCCATCAATATACTCCTATTCCCGGATCTAATGACTGGACTAAATTTCCTCAGTTTCACAATAAAAGTCCAGAAGAACTTCATCCTTCTTTATGGCCGGGTGCTAATTCTGGAATGACAGTTTCTAAACTAGAAGAAATAAAAAGAATAGCCAGACTTGGTATATATAATTTTGCTTATAAAGTTAAAGAAAAGAATGATTTTTTAGAAGATATTAAAGATATCTTTTATGATTGGTGCGTTAAATATGGTCTTATTAAAAACGGAGAAGCTGCAAGACTAATGCCTCTTGCTATTGATGGGTACGAATCATTATGGATGAAAAGCATAAAGTCAAAAAACTTCGTTCCGATGGCTCAAGAGAGTACTTCGAACGATCACTTGGAATCAACTTGAAAGACGAATTTGTTTCTATAATTATGCCTCAAGTTCACGAAGCTATAGGTGAGGCGTTTGGTATGATAAGAACTTCAAACTTAACTCACGAAGACGCAGAAGAAGTTTGTGAAATGATTTATAATAGTTTATCTAAAATAGTCCCTAAAATAGACTCTAACATAGCTTGTTATAGGGATCACGTAGATATACTAATTGGTCCAAAAGATCAAATTGATAAAATAAACGCTAATATTAGAGTGACTTTTAGATGAGCATTCTTGAAAAACAAATCAATTCAGTTTTAGAAAAAGCTCAGAAAGATTTATTGAAGCAAGGAAAATTTGTTTCTATAGAAAGATTAGCCGATTTACTTAAAAATAAAATCGCAAATCTAAATGGTGGAACTACACTAGTTCCTCCTACTTTTCAAAGGAAGGAACAATTTGATTTAAATAAAATCAACAAATCTTTTGAGTCTATTGATTTTGATTTGAAGATTGCTTACGAAATAATTTCTGAATATTTTGAAAATCTATTAAAGAACTATATAAAATCAGATGCTTCTTACAAAGCGCAAAGAGCTCAGCTTAAGAAAATTAACTCTGCTCTTAATGAATTATTGTTTCTAAACAAAGAAGGCGAAGATTATTTCTTTGGAGTTTTTGATGACTTCTCAGATTTAACTAAAATAGATTTATTTAAATCTCCAGAGTCGTCTATTAATTTAGCCGAAGGATTAATAGAGTTACCATACAATTGGCCTTCTACTAAAAAGGTCGACCTCTCTCATTTATTTAATATAAATGATGGGTTAGTTAAATCTAGATCATTAGATGGAACTAAGATATTCTCTTCGTTAGGATATCAGTCTAGAACCGCTACTCTGTTTGATGATATGGATACTATATGGAATTATATAGTTAAGACAGCGACAGATAAAGGCGCAGAAATAGAGATTACATTTCCTGTTTCTTCAGATGATTCTATAGAAAGAATAACTAAAGTAGAGATTACTGGTTATGGCGGATCAGAAACATTAGTAGATTTAAGAACTAGTCTAGACAATATAAACTTCACTAGACCACACGAAACTAATCAGATATCTATAGATGTAGAGACAGAAAAAGTTTCTTGGGACTTTCCTGATACTGGAGTTAAGTGGGTAAAACTTATACTGACAAAGAACTATCCGGACTACAGAGCAGACGATACTCCTAAGGTTCTTAGTAACCCTTTAAATCAAGAGACACAAGTTTCTTCTGGTAAGTTTAATTGGGTTTATGCATTTTCTGTAAAGAATATATCTTTGTATCAAATAGGTCGTTCGCAAGATACAGTAGTCTGTTCTAAACCGCTAAAGCCTATTAATAGCCCTTCTAGTCCCATTAATAAAGTAGGATTATACGTAGACGAGCTTATCGTAAAAGATTCTTCAATAGAATATGAAGTGGCGCTTTCTAATAAAGAAGGAACTTCTATTGGTAATTTCTTTCCTATTGCTCCTGCTGAAAGATTAGTATCTGATATACCTAGAGTAATTAATCTTAATCAAGCTTCTGGAGTATATATAGAAAGTAATTTAACCGGCATAGTTAGTGGGGATATTGTTACTAATAAGTATATAAACTATTATCCTGTGATGAATATTACTAGCGGCGACTATGTGTTTGGGACTAATAGTGTTTATATAGGTGAAGATCTTTGGTTACAGAATAAGAACCCTAGAGAAATTGATAAAACGATTAAAGGTAATTACCTTAACTTTAGCGACGGTAATAGAACTAAAGATTTATATTATTTTACAGAAGAGCCTGCTAATGTGAATTATTACGTTGGAGGTAATAGTAATTATTTTACTTCCTTAAAAGTACAAGGATCTATAGTAAGGTCCTTGAAACCAGCGCGCGAAATTAATGTAGACCCAAATCCAGGACTAGATGCCGAACCAGATTATGCTGTTGAATCAGTTAGTCATATAAAAAGTATATCTTCTGTAGAAGAATACAGCATTGCTCCTAGTGGAGGATCAGTTCTTATAAACGGGATTAATATTCCTGTTGCTTCTGTTTGGTCTAACATATCAAATAACGCTACAGGATCTACAAGCGGCAACGTAAGATATCCGTCTATTGGTGTTCCTATAGTTTATGAGGGACAGCTAGTAGAAGTTAATCCTGGTTCTGTTTCTCTTAGTTATGTGTCGGGCAGTAGTAATATAGCTTTTAGAAACGGAATAGATTACAGCATTAAGAGATCAGATGATCCTTTCTTTAGCTTGTTTCCTGGATGGAGCTCTTTACCTTTACATTGGCGGATAGTTGGTAGTGAAACTGCTATTGCTAATATAGTTTCTGGTTCTAATTTGTATAACCAGCTAGGAAGAGTTACTGGACAAGTTCCATTAAACTACTCTAATTTTCCACCGAGTATTATTAATGGAGTTACTATACCTAATAACGCCTCATTGAAAATATCTTATGAACTAGATTCTGATATAACTCATCGAGTGCTAACTATTAGTTATGACACAAACGAGATATTACTAGATAGTCTAATTAATATTAGTCCTGGCGATTCTATAATAGTTAAATACAAAAAGAAGCCAACTAATATAAATAGATCTGTTGTTATAGTAAAACAAAAACAAAGTTCTGCAAATCCAGGAACTATATATAAAGAAGGTGTAGATTACACGCTGGATGTTATTAACGGAAAAATAACGGCTTTATTAAACGGAGATATAGTTAACTCTTCTTCTAAGACCGTTTACGTAGATTATGATTTTAGGACTAAGATTCAAGAGACTCTTACATACTCTATATGGTGTTATTTCGGTAGCAATCAAGCTAAGGAACTTAAATATTCAAGCCTAAACTTAAGAACTAATCTTGGAGAAGGGATGTGGATAAGTTCTTATAATGGAAAAGAATACACCACAAAGAGAATTGATAATAATACATCTATAATCTTAACTAAAGGATGGCATTTCTTTAACGTCAAGAGTTTAGATCCTGCGCTTTTTCAAGACGCAGCTATACTTAAAGTCTTAAAATTAAGAGACATAAGTGGAAAATATGTCTTTATATCATCTTCTAATGGGAATGTATTCTTCGAAAGAATGACTGGAATGAGAGCTTCTCTTGGTGAAGTAGATTATTCTTATCTGATTAATGGCGTTCCTTCCAGTGATAAGTCAAAGTTCAGTATTAAGAATAATAAAATATATTTAAATTTTAATCCTTTAACTTCAGATATATTTTTATTAAAGAGATTGTCTAACGTCGGTACAATTGAGAATGTGACCAACTTTAATATTAAATTTGAAGGCAGACTAAAGTCTCAAAGCTCAATAGAAAAAGATCATATCATTCTCAGAATGAGACTTTCTAGAAGTTCTGGATCTTCCAGTGGAGTGACTCCTAAACTATATTCTTATAATTTAAGGATAGGATACTAATATGTTTAATCCAACAACTAAAAAAGTGAGTCTTCCAGAAAGAGGACCAACAAGCAGCAGAGTACTAAATGACTTCATAGATCAAGTATCTACAGATATGATTAGCGTTAGTTCAGAAGTAAATCAGATTAGCTCTGATTTAGCTAGGTCACTAAAGATATCTCTAGACGAACTAAGACATTTAAACAGAAGAGTCTATCAGCTAGAGCAAGAGAAGAGTTTTGAAAAGTATAATACTGCTTCAAATGGTTTAAGAGTTACATACCATCAGTCGGCTTATAAAGTAGATAATCTGGGATTCTTATCTTCCAATATAGCTTTAAGACCTGTTGTTAGCGCGCCTTACGGAATAGTACATCTTCCTATTAATTCAGTAGAATCTAAGTTCTTTAGCTCTGCTTTATATAACGGAGATATAATTTCTCCTCCTTCTTTAAGTGTACAGGTTAAAGGTAGTTTTATCCCAGAGAATGAATCTACTGCAACCAACTTTGAAAAAGGTGCAGTTAAGATTTCAGAAGGCTCGCCTAAAAATGAATTTAATGGCCATAATAGATCTTACTGGATAAG
>JACCDR010574485.1_pt1 | contig 10825 bp, 18 predicted proteins | sample 7446431 | NCBI WGS metagenome assembly JACCDR01 (sample SAMN15323443, study PRJNA562643) | freshwater metagenome | isolation source: river surface water | place: USA:Blue River Watershed | collected 2017-08-17 | reverse complement strand
CGGCGGGCGCCGTGGACTGAGCCGGCGTACGTCCACGACGAGATGCACTACGGCTGGACGGGTGACCACGAGTGGGCAAGGACCGTGCGGCCGAACCCCCGCTATCTGTAAAAGTGCCGGGGGACGTGACACTTAACTCCCCATGCGTTACTGTCGTCCATACAGCCTTTGCCGACAGAAACAAGAGGACAGCGCTGTGAACATCGAATTGTTGCGGGCCCCGTCCGGGCTCTGCGCGCACCACCGGGTGATGTGGAAGCAGGCGACGCTGCGGGGCGCGAAGTTCATCCCCGCCACCATCGTCAAGCTCTGCACCACCGGCCAGTCTGCCCGCTGCTCTACCGAACATGAGTCGGAGCGCTGACCGTGCTGCGCTACGGGTCGCTCTGCACCGGCTACGACGGCATCGGCCTCGGCCTGGAGATGGCGGGCGTCGACATCGACCGCCGGTTTTTTGCCGAGCTGGAGCCGTCCATGTCCGGCCTGCTGGCCCGCGAGTACCCGGACGTGCCGAACGTCGGCGACATCAAGACGGCTGACTGGTCACCGTTCGCGGGCCAGATCGACATCCTCTCGTCCGGTGACCCCTGTCAGTCGATCAGCGTGGCCGGTCGCCAAGCAGGCCGTGAAGACCCCCGCTTTTTGTGGCCATGGGTGCGCGAGGCGATCCAGGCGATCGAGCCGTCCCGGATCGTGCTGGAGAACGTCGAGAATATGGTTGCCCACGACGATGGCCAGACAATGGCAGAACGCTTCCGTCACCTTCGTGAGGATGGCTACTCAGTCCGGTGGGCAATCCTCGGGGCGTGCTCGGTCGGTGCGGCCCACCATCGGCATCGATGGTTCGCCGTAGCGGACAGGGTCGGCGGGCCGGTTCCTGAGGCCGTCCGTCTCGGAGGTCGCATCGCAGTGTGCGGTGCGCCAATGTCCGGCGGTCGGGCACTCATGCCGACGCCCATCTCCAGCGACGTGAACGGTGGGGTCCGTCCCGGACCGGAGCGCCGCCGTTCCCCGAATCTTCGTGACGTGGTCAACATGTTGCCGACGCCGGCTGCCCGGGATGCCTTGCCGCGGGGAATGCCGTCCCGTGAGGCGGCGGAGCGGCGGGAGGCGAACACTTCGCGATCTCGCAACATCGAGGATGCAGTTGCCCTGTTGCCCACGCCGACCGCGACCAACTCGCACGGCAACACCGTGAACAGCCGCGGCGAACCCCTGCTGCCCGGCGTGGCTGCCGAGCTGCTTCCGGCTCCCCGGGCCACCGTGGGTCCCATCGGTGGCCCGGGGAGTCGGGGGTCGTCCGGAGACCTGGCCATGCCGTCCGCCTGTCAGCCGCAGAACTGGGGCAAGTACGCCGCCGCTGTGGCGCTGTGGGAACAGGTCACCGGCACCCCCGCCCCCGCTCCGACCGTGCCCGGCCCGAAGGGTGGCGTCCGGCTCAACCCGGAACTCCCCGAGTGGATGATGGGCCTCTGCCGCGGCCTGCTGACCGACGGGCAGATGACCCGCAACGAGGCGCTCCGGGCCGCCGGGAACGGTGTCGTCCCGCACGCCATGGCCGCCGCATGGAACCTGCTGACCGACGAAGAGAACGGACTCCTCTGGTGACCTACGCCGACTTTCTCGCCACCAAGCAACGCCGAGCCGGATCGATCGGCCGGCCCGAGGTGACCGCCTCCGACGTCTCCACCGCGCTCAGCGAGTGGCAGCGGCAGGGTGTGGCCTGGGCCGTCCGCAAGGGCCGTGCCGCCCTCTGGTGGAGCACCGGCCTCGGCAAGACCCGCGCCCAGCTCGAATGGGCACGCCTGTCCCACGGCGACCCCTTTGATGTCGCCGGCCGCGCTCTGATCGTCGCCCCGCTGGCCGTCTGCGAGCAGACCGTCCGCGAGGCCCAGTCGATCGGCGTCGAGGCCTCCTACGTCCGCTCGGCCGAGAGTGCGCCGGACACCGGGATCTGGGTGACCAACTACGAGATGATCGCCAACTTCCCGCCCGAGCTGCTCGCCGCGGTCGTGCTGGACAAGGCATCGCTCCTCAAGCAGTCGGACGGCAAGACCCGGCGCCGCCTCATCGAGCACTTTGCCACCGTGCCGCGTCGGCTCTCCTGCACCGCGACCCCGGCACCGAACGACCCGGAGGAGCTGACCAACCAGGCCGAATTCCTGGGCGTCATGCCGCGGGCCGAGATGCTGGCCGCGTACTTCGTGCACGATCAGGACGGCTGGCGACTCAAGGGCCACGCCGCGGGCCCGATGTACCGGTGGATGGCGACGTGGGCCATGGCCATGCGGATGCCGTCCGACATCGGCTTCCCGGACGACGGCTACGTTCTGCCGCCGCTGCACATCCTGCCCGAGGTGGTCTCGGTGGACCTGCCCGCTGCCGACGGCGAGCTGTTCCGCGCTGACCTCGGTGGTGTCGGCGGCCGCGCCGAGGTCCGTCGTCTCACCCTCGGCCCGCGCGTGGCCCGCGCCGTCGAACTGGTGGCCGCCGAGCCCGCCGAGCCGTGGCTGCTCTGGACCGGCCTCAACGACGAAGCCTCTGCGCTGGCCGCCGCCATCCCGGGCGCGGTCAACGTGCTCGGCTCGTGGACGCCGGAGGAGAAGGCCGCCGCGTACCTTGCGTTCGCCGACGGCACGATCCGGGTTCTGATCACCAAGCCGTCGATGGCGGCGATGGGCCTCAACTTCCAGCACTGCGCCCGGCAGATCTTCGTTGGGATGAACGACTCATGGGAGATGTGGTTCCAGGCCATCCGCCGCTCATGGCGCTTCGGCCAGCAGCGCGAGGTGCGCGTGCACGCCGTGCTGTCCCACCTGGAACACCAGATCGCCACCAACGTGGAGCGCAAGGGCCGTCAGGCTGACCGGATGATCGATCAGCTTGTGACCGCCATGCGCCAGACCTGGATCGCCGACCGATGACCACCACGACCGAAAGGGTTCCCGTGACCACGAACAGCACCGACGCCCCGTACGTGACCGACGACGTGCAGGGCGAGAACTGGCACCTCCGCCTCGGCGACTCGTGTGAGCGGCTCGCCGAGGTCGCCACCGATTCGGTGGACCTGGCGGTCTACTCGCCGCCGTTCGCCTCGCTCTACACCTACTCGCCGTCCATCCGCGACCTCGGCAACTCGGGCAGCCGCGCCGAGTTCTTCGAGCACTACGGCTTCATCATCAGCGAGATGCTGCGGGTGACCAAGCCGGGCCGGATCAACGCCGTGCACGTCCAGCAGCTCACCACCACCAAGGCGACCCACGGCGTGGTCGGACTGACCGACTTCCGCGGCGAGGTGATCCGGGCGTACGTCGAGGCGGGCTGGATCTTCCACGGCGAGGTGACCATCGACAAGGACCCCCAGGCCCAGGCGATCCGCACCAAGGCTCAGGCCCTGATGTTCGTCCAGAAGAACAAGGACTCGGCGAAGTCCCGTCCTGCGCTGGCCGACTACCTCCTGCTGTTCCGCAAGCCGGGCGAGATCGCCGACCAGATCAAGACCGACGTCACCAACGACGAGTGGATCCAGTGGGCCCGCCCGATCTGGCGCGGCAACGACGACTGGAACGACGAACTCGCGCCCGCCGAGTCCGAGGGTCTGCCCATCCCGAACTCGTGCTGGTACGACATCCGCGAGACCAACACCCTGAACGTCGTCGAGGGCCGCGAGCAGCAGGACGAGCGGCACATCTGCCCGCTTCAGCTGGACTTGATCGAGCGTTGCGTGCGGCTGTGGTCCAACCCGGGCGAGACGGTGTTCAGTCCGTTCGCCGGCATCGGGTCGGAGCCGTACGTCGCGCTGAAGCTGGGTCGCCGTGCCGAGGGCATCGAGCTGAAGCCCAGCTACTTCGCCGCCGCCGTCAAGAACCTCCGCCGCGCCGAGGATGAGTCCTCCGCGCTCACCCTGTTCTGAGAAAGAGGTCACCATGAATCGTCTCGGTGTCGCGTCTGCGGTGACATTCGTTGCCGTGGTCGCGCTCGCCAACGTTGCCACCGCCCATCTCGGTATGGTCGAGCTGCCGTTCGGAGCGGCAGTCACGGCGGGAACCTTCCTGGCGGGAGCCGCCCTGATCCTCAGGGATGCCGTCCATGAGTTTGCTGGTCGTCTCGCGGTGGCCGGATGCATCGCCGCGGGGGCCGCAGCAGCACTCCCTGGCGCGCCGGCGCGCATCGCCATGGCGTCGGCCGTGGCGTTCGCCATCGCCGAAATGGTCGACTGGGCTGTGTATTCGCCGCTCCGGTCCCACGGGTACGGCCGCGCGGTGCTGGTGAGTAGCATCGTTGCCGCGCCGATCGACACGGCCATCTTCCTGGGTATCGCCGGGTTCCCGGTTGAACTCGGTTCGATCTCGGGTCAGGTGTTCGTCAAGGTGTCCATGGCGGTGCTTGCGGCGGTGATCGTTCGTGCTGTACTTCGCTACCGCGTCCGGCCCGCTGGTAACTGAGGCCATGGACCGCGGCGAGTTGGGCCAGATCATCACCCCCGCGTCGGGCAACCGGCTCGGCGCGGGGAGGGTGTGGATTGGCGACAACTCAGTGTTCGGTGACCGGTATCCCGGAGACGATGCCTACCACGCATGGGCCGGCCGCTTTCGTTCCGAGGCACGCAACTGTCGATTCGTGGTCGCTCCCGACGTGGTTTGCGATGCCGCGGCCACCATCGAGCGCAGCACGCCACATCTCGCTGCCATCCGCACGATGGGCTACCCGGTGGCGCTGGTTGCCCAGAACGGACTAGAGGACATGACGGTCCCGTGGGACGAATTTGATGTTCTATTCCTGGGGGGCGACACGCCATGGAAATTGGGCGCCGCGGCGCGCGCCTTGACCGTCGAGGCCAACCGCCGCGGCAAGTGGGTGCACATGGGTCGCGTTAACTCCCGCAAGCGTCTGATTTATGCCGCCGAGATCGGGTGCAGTTCAGTGGACGGCACATACCTTGCGTTCGGTCCAGACCGAAACCTCCCGAGACTGCTCGGGTGGTTGCAAGACCTGAAAGAGATCCAGGGCGGATGGCTCTGGTGACCCGCACTACCAAGAGAGGTTCCGCATGATCCAGGGTTCCATCACCACCACGCCGCACGCATTCGCCGCCGCAGTCCGGTGGGCCGCCAAGTTCCTCGACCCGAAGCCGCCCGTCCCGGTGCACGCTGGGCTCCTGCTGTGGGCCGCCAACGGCGAGCTGACCATCACGGCAACCAGCGAGACGGCGACCGCTCATGCGAAGGTGCCGTTCGACGGCGACGGGGCCGGCAACGTGCTGGTGTCCGGTCGCCTGCTGGACGCGCTGGTCGCCACCTTCCCGGACCAGCCGGTCACGCTCGACCAGGACGACGACGTGGCGCTGATCATCAACGCCGGACGATGGTCGGGCGAGCTGCCCACCATGCCCGTCGAGGACTTTCCGGACGCCCCCGGCGAGCTGCCCGCGATCGGCACGGTCCCCGGTGACGCCTTCGCCACGGCCGTCCACCGCGCCGCCGCGGCCCGGTCCACCGACGCCAAGCAGCCGATCGAGATGCATCTCATGCACCTCACCTTCGTCGGCGACACGGTGACCGCGCTGTGCACCAACCGCTTCCGGCTGGCTCGCGACATCGCCCCGTTCGACGGCGAGGCGGGCGGTGACGTCACCGACCAGCACGAGGCGACCGCGCTGGTGCTGGCTCAGTCCATGCTCGATGTGGCCGACAGCTTCACAGGCCCCGATGAGGTGCTGGTCGGCCTGTCCGACTCTTCGATCTCCCTGACCTCACCGACCCGTTCGGTGACGCTGCGGCAGATCGACGCCCCGTACGCCATGCTCGAGCAGCTGCGCGGCATGTTCGAACAGAAGCTGCCGGACACCGCGACCGCCCGCAAGGCCGACTTCACCGAGCCGTTGAAGCGAGCCGCCCTGATGCGCGACAAGGAGGGTCCGGTCGGCGTCCGCTTCACCACCGACCTGATCAGCGTGATCGCGGCATCCGGTGAGGCGAAGCGTGGCGGCACCGAGGAGATCGACGCGACCTACTCCGGTGCCGACCACGAGATGCTGTTCAACCCGCAGTTCTTCGCCGACGCAGTCCGCACCTCGCCGACCGACACCGTGGAGATCTCGTTCGCGGCCGGAACCGGCAAGCCCATCATCGTCACTGCGCCGGGTAACACGGCGTGGCGGCACATCCTCATGCCCGTCCGCAAGCTGAGCTGACCCGGAGGTCACCATGCCCGAACTCCCCGACTACCTCGCCGACGGCTTCCGCGAGGTGCTGGCCGACGGAGACATGACCGACGCCAGTCGGATCGAGAAACTGGAGCGTCGAGTCGAGCGACTGCTCGCTCTCGTCTCCGACGCCCTCGACGACGCGTCCGGCATCCGCTTCCGCAACACGCACCCGGAGGTCTGCGCCGACGCCCGCAACGGTCTCGACCTGCTGGTCCGCACCGACATGGACGGCGACATCGAGTCCATCGACTTCACGGGCGTCGGCAACGAGGGCGGCTCTGTCGCCGAGCTGTACTGGGGCAAGCCGTGAGCGGCCACCCGGTTCCGGACGCCAACTGCCACACGCTGCCGGACGGCTCGTGCAGCGTGGCGAGCCCCTGCATGCACGCCCCTGAGGCTGCCCGCGTCGACACGTGCGCGACCGACCGGTTCCCGTTCGCGGGTATCGCCGACCGCCCGTTCGCCCAGAGCCAGATCAGCGTCACGTGGTCCTACGTCAAGCCCGAGTGGGTCTTTCTGCCCGACCTGTGGCTCACCCAGACCAAGGTGACCATCGAGGGCCTGTTCGGCAAGACGTACTCCACCGACCAGTACCCCCGCGCGGTCAGGGTGCCCGACGGCAGGGTCTTCCTCGAGGACGGCCACCACCGGATCGTGACCGCCGCCAAGCGCGGCGAGCAGTGGGCACAGATCCGGGTGTGGGACTGGCCGCACGGGACGTAGGCCGATGGGCCACGTTCAGCGCGGGTTCGGCAAGGGCGGCGACGGGCCATGGAAGACCGGCCGTCGCCGCCGGAGACTCCTGTCGTGCGGCTGCGGTCGCACGGCGGTCCGCAAGCTGGGCCACCACCCGGAGTGCGACCTGTACCGCCCGGAGCGGGCGAGAGACCAGAAGAGCAAGCAGGCGGCCCGCCGCCGCATCGAAGAAAAGGAGGTCCATCGATGAGCTGGTGGATGAACGGCAGGCACGAATCGCGGAGCGGCAACCGCAACGCGTGGGGCATCACCCCGGACGAGCAGGACGCTGCCCGCCGCGAGCTGGAGTCGGTCGGCATCATCGCCGGACGGGCCGGAGGCGGGTTCAACTGGGGCGAAGCCGCCGACGCCACGTCCCGGGCCATCCTGTCGTTGGCGGATGGCTCGGGCTGGTCGGTTCGGGCGGTCGTCAACGGCGCCGCCCACCTGCTGTCCAAGGACGGCCGGCGCGAGCTGAAGCTGGTCGTGGAGTTCGAGCCGCTGCGGGTGGTGCATGCCATCACTCACGACGGCCGCGACCTCTCCCCCGTGGACGCCCTCGACTTCCTGGCCGGTGAGTCGTGACCGACATGCTGCCTACTCCCGACACGCTGATCGATGACGTGGCCGAGGCCTACCGTCGTGAATTTCTGGAAGTCGTCCACACGCCTTCCGGCCGCGACGTGTTCGTCATCGCCGGTCGCAAGGTGCTCGTAGCGGCGGAGGTCGACGGGATCGTCTCGATGCGGCACATCTCCGTCGGCCACCCACGGAACATGGTCTGCATCATCGACGACAGCGCCGAGTTGAGCTTCGATTCGTGGGTACACCAGGGCAACATGGGTGAGGTCGACGAGCCGTATTTCGTCCGGACCGGTGCAATCCGCGAGGTCCAGCGATGAGGATCTCTGGAGCCCGCACCGGCAACACCCGCCGCGACCGGCCATCCCTCGGCGCGCCGCGCACCGGCGGCCGCGACCCACTGGACACCCGCCGGTCCGCCGTCGACGCGACCACCGGGCGCAAGCCGTACACCCTGCCCATCCCGTGCGACCTCCGGGCCGCCCACGTGACGCGCACCGGATTCCATCACTGCAACATGTGCCACCATGACCGCCCGCGGTGGGACTTCTACACCGACCGGACCACCGGTGAGCTGATCGCCGGCTGCCGGGACTGCCGAATCAAGCGGTCTCGCCAGCCCCGTGAGCGGATCCCATCGGTGGCCGAGCTGGTCGACGGTCCTCGCCGTGCCGGCCGTCCGGCCATCGAGGTCCCCATGGTCACAGGGGAGCATGCCCACGCGCTCAACTCCCTGCCGCCCGCCTATCGGCAGGTGATGGTGGGTTACTACATCGACGGCGAGACCTTGCTCGGCCTGTCCGCCAAGCTGGCCGTCAGCTACGACACGGTGCGCATGCGGCACCGCCGGGCGATGAAGATGCTGGACGCCGGTATGGTGGCCGTGCTGCGTAAGGCCCGCGGGGGGGCGGCGGCGTGAAGGGCTCCCGGCACGTCCACCGTCCGGGCGGCATGTTTCATGCGGTGGTGCGCGAGCTGGACCGCAACGGTTCGTGGATGACCTCGGCGGACATCGCCGCCAAGTTGTTCATCTCGCCCACCTATGCCCGGGATCTGCTGCGGGACGCGGTGACCACCGGGTATGCCGAGAAAGACTCCCCGCTGGGCAAGCGCTGGCGGATCGTCCGGCGCGGTCACGCTACCAACCGCAGCCGGGACATTGCCCTCATGCTTTCGCCGGCCCAGCTCGTCCATGTGATCGATGCATGCACGGACCGGACCAACCGCATGATCGATGAGCCGTACGTACAGGGGTCTCAAGCCCGGCTGCGCGCGCTGGAGAACGCTCTGATCCGGATGCGTGAGGCCATGCCGAAGACCGGCAGATAGCGCACGAACGACGCCCCGCGAGTGACACTTATCTCGCGGGGCGTTACGTTGTCCATGTACCGTCCTGCCGACGAAAGGCGCAACATGACCATCGAATTCCGCGAGGGCATGACCCTCGCCGAGCTGACCGCGGGGATCCGGGAGAACAACGTCGCGAAGGGATGGCGTCCCGCCGAGGGTGGCCCCGGCGACAACACGTGGGGCGACTACGTGGCCCTGCTGCACTCCGAGGTCTCCGAGATGCTGGAGGCATACCGCGACCACCGCCTTACCGACGCCACCGAAGACATCAGGCTATGTGTCATGAGCGGCCAGCACCGCAAGCACCTGACTCAGTGCGGGCTTAGGCCCGAGGGTGTCGGCTCCGAGCTGGCCGACTGCATCATCCGGCTGCTCGACATGGCCGACGTGTTCGAGCTGAAGCTGTTCGCCGACCATGAGCCGGACATCCGGCTGGGCGACGTGCTACCGAGCCTGCCGTGGATGGATCCGACCAGCTTCGGCGACTGGATCGCTGAGCTGCACGTCCGGACATGCGTCATGTGGACGGGCCCCAAGCACGAAGCAACCTATGCGGCCGAATCCATGCTGGGCCTGCTGGTGATGTTCGCCGACACGTTCGAGCTGGACATGGACCGTGAGGTGGTCCGCAAGATGCGGTACAACCAGACGCGCCCGTACCAGCACGGCGGCCGGACAATGGCCGACCCGAAGTGAGTGGGCCCTACCGGATCCTCGTGACCGGCACCCGCGACATGCTCACTCCTGGCAACAAGGTGGCCATCAACCGGCCGATCTGGAGTGAGATCCGCAAGGCTCGCACCCAGGGGCGTCCGGTCATCCTGGTGCATGGCGACTGTCCGACCGGGGTGGACGCCCATGTCAAGTCATTCCGCATCGGCCTCGACGTGACCATCGAGGCGCATCCTGCCAACTGGGCCATGCTCGGCAAGGCGGCCGGACCGATGCGGAACCAGGAAATGGTGGACCTGGGTGCCGAGGTTTGCCTCGGATTCCCGAGGCCGGGATCGCGAGGCACGCACGACTGCATTCGCCGGGCCGAACTGGCAGGTATTCGCACAATCGTGGTGGGGTTGCCGTGAGCGCACCGTTTACCACCCCGCCGCCGCGCCGTGCGCTCGGCATGCCCGGCGTCCACTTCGCCGAGCTGAGCGAGAGCGGCACGTGCGGCAAGCGGCTGCGGGTCGGCAAAAGTGGTGTGCCGGGTCCGTGCGGGCTGAAGCGTGACGCCTCCGTGCACGTCCACTACCGGTGCCGGCGGGACGGCTGCAACAAGAAGGCGTGGTCCGTCGACATGCTGATCGAGCATGAGGAGGAGTGCCGTCGATGACCAGCAGCCGGGCAGCGAGGCTCCGTCGGTACGCACGGTACGAGCCGCACCAGCTGGGCGCCCGGTGCGTCGACTGCGGGGCGCCAGCGGGATCGACCTGCTGGGACATGCGGTTTCTGCCTGGCGTCCGCACCCGGACCGCGCCGCATCCCACCCGCGGCAGGCCCGGAGCCCGGATCTCCCGGCCGCTTGCCGCCAACGCCCGGGAGCGGTTCGAAGACAAGGCCCTCAATCCGGCCAACCGCGGGCGGGGCAACCTGACCGCACTCCAGCGGCTGATCCTCGATGAGATCTGCCACGGCGCCACCAACGAGACGGTGGCTCGCCGACTCAACATCGGATTGGAGTCCGCCAAGCTCCAGGTCAAGGATCTGCTCTGGCGTCTCAATGCCTCGTGTCGCGCACATGCCGTGCACGAGGCCTACCAGCGGGGGATCCTGAAGGTCGCACAACGCTGACCGGCACGCAGAACGGCCCGGACCATGATGGTCCGGGCCGTTCGTGGTTTGCGTCTCCGGGTCACGAGGCGGAGTACTCAACCATCGAGGTCCGGCCCTCCGTGATCGCATCCTTCCGCCCCGGTTCGCCTACACCGTACCTAGGTAGCGCAGACCCGCTTG
>JACCDR010016996.1_pt1 | contig 10829 bp, 16 predicted proteins | sample 7446431 | NCBI WGS metagenome assembly JACCDR01 (sample SAMN15323443, study PRJNA562643) | freshwater metagenome | isolation source: river surface water | place: USA:Blue River Watershed | collected 2017-08-17 | reverse complement strand
GCCAAACGGCATATGCGTTTCACCCACAAGAGGCGACAACGGAGAGTAGGCAGCGTTCAACAACTCAGAAATCAAATCGTCCTCGGATTCCCATACTCCAGAGTCGTTCAACTCGGCCATTTTTTCTTTACCTTGCATAAGATAGCCGACCATATTAACTCCTGAGTACGCTAACCATAAACTGGAAATATTCCGGGTCTTTCGTGGCGAATCCTACAGGGTCCGACCACATTTTTTGTATTCCCATCGAGACAATTTCAGTAGCGTCCCAATATTGCTTTCCGATGTAGTACGCGAAGATCGGGTTAAATGCGCGATCAAAGTCGTCCTTTCTACCCATCTCGTCAACCATTGAAGTAATGCCTGTGGCTTGGCCAATAGAAGAAAACTCTTCATTTCCGACCCGGTACGCCAAGAATTCTCTAGCCTTATCTTTAACTCCAGGCTTTGTGAACTCGATATAGTGTCCCATCTCGTGTACGTAGCTACTCTTGTTTTCATCCGTCATCTCACTACCGGTCATATTGCCAATATTGACCGTTTTCGTATGCGAAATATAGCAAGAACGCTTACTGTCGTAGTCAGTACAAATCTTGACATCAGGAGGAGATTCAAAATTTGAAACCCCATTAATAAAATCGTGAGTCTGGGATAATCCTTTTTTCTGTTCATCGCTCAGTGACTTGTCACCAGACAACTTACTCATCACGCTCGGAGCATTTATCTTCGCGACTCCACCGATTTGTTTTACGAGTTCAATGCGTGCTTCTTCGACCTGCTTAACATAATCCCTAGTTGCCGAGTAGTGGCTTTTAACCATCTCACGCATCGTATCGTATTGTTTCTTCATTTCGTCGCGTTTTTTGCCCTTTTTGAGCTTTGAGTACGCGATAAACATCGAAGGTAGCCTTGCCTCAATATCCGAGATCGTTTTAGCATTGTTTAACGCATCAACTTGTTCTGAAACAGAATCCAGGAACTTCTGGACTATCGCGGCATTTTCCGTGTCCTCGCGAATCTGTTTCGCAACAGGATGATCCGGATTGTTCTGCTTGTAATCAATAGCCTTTTTGCCACCCTGATTATTCGATGTATCTGATTCAGTAGCAGTCGCCGTGGTTTCTGGCTTCGTAGCTGATTCTGGCTTACTCTCAGCCGGTTTTTTACCAGACTTTTTAGGCTTACTTTCTGGCTTTCGAGACTTCACTGATTCAAGTAGTGAGTCAATACGATCCTGCTTCAGTCTGCCTTTTGCCGACAAATTGAACTTCTTTTGAAACTCGCCAAGTTGGGCAAGAGTCATGTTGTTTACATGCTTCGACAACTCACGCACTTGTGCGGCGGTCAACTTCTTGCCGTTCGAGGCTGAAAGTATCTCATTTGCACGTCCAGAAGCATCGCTGCTCACATCAGACTTTTTCGGCTTACCATCTTTTTTACTTGGCTTCTTGTCGAGTGTCGAACAAGGGACACGCTTACCATTCGAGTAGCAGATACGTCTTCCAGCGGAGTCTTTCCGCTCACCCGTGAAAGACTTGGCAACGTATTCTGCATCTTCCCAGAAGTCAATAACCATCGGTTCAAGAAGCGATTTCAGTTCGTCATCAGTCATTACATCCCTCACACCAGTCGAGTAGGCTGACACTCTTCGTCGTGTTGGTTTTCAACTTTTTCTTGATTGCCGACGTGGCATGTGCAACGACATGCGTGAGAATCTCGATAGTTGTCTGGTGGTCAAGTCCGAGATGGTGATGGAACTGGTCGAACTGCTTAACCGCCATCGTTTGCATGAATCCGTCGATGAAAGCGTTCACCTTGTCAACAGGTACACCCTTCTCGCGAACAGCATCAGACACCTTAACCGCAAGTTCCTGCGACTTCTTTTTCACACTTGCGGCTAGCGTTTTCAACTTCGACTTGACATCACCATCGTCACCGATCGGAACACGCTTGCCGTCCACGATCCGATAGCGTCGGCCCATCGAATCGACACCTTCCGACTGCCCACCAAACTCCTTCGCGAACAGCTTGCCAACGAGTATCTTGGCAGATTCCAGTTCGTCCGGTTCAACCTCACTGCCAAGAGCGTTCCGGAATTCATCGACTACGCTCTGCCCCTGAGTGTCGGTCGGTTGCTGTTGACCTGTTACGCGCGTAACAGCAGACGTGTCAGACGACATTCCTACCAAATCTTCAAGCGGAACCATACCCGGACTAGCCCACAGCATATCCGCTGCTGGATCGTCGATCGGTTCCAGGTTCAACAGTTCTTTACGGTACTCGTTGATCGTGACTGCCGGCCCAGTCGGGTACTGTGCGGCGGCCTCAAAATTGTTCCGCTTCTCTTGCGGGTCTTGATAGCCTCCCGCATCCTCGAAAATCACGCGAGTCTGCACACCGTATACCGGACACAGTTTCTCCGTGAGGACTGAGGCAATGTACTTTTGACGCGGCACAACGACGTTAAACCGGAAGTTCTGGCGTGCCACAGCAGGTGCGGCATAGCTCGCATTTCCGGCCTTTACCATCGCGTTATAGTCAAGATCGAATACTTCCCAGACACGCTCCCACGCTTGCTGTTCCGAAGCCGACAACGCCACCTCGCGGGACGAGTCAGATCGGTTCATCTTGAACCCGGCAGGCATCCACCACGGTTTATTCTGGTTATTAATCCCGGCGTATCGTTGCTGGAACTGGTCAATGAACCGTTGCATCACGTTCGCTTCGACGTTCACGTTCGGGTCAATCTCGATGACGGCACCCGCTTCGCCACCGTTCTGTAACGATGCGTAGCGTGCCGACTGGATCATGCCGAGCATGTCCACATCGAACCGGTGAGCGAACACCCGTGAATCCGGCGTCAACGCTCCGAGAGGCGAATCAACGGAGAAGCGGATAATGCCACCGTTCTCGAATTTCCCCTTCGGATTCGTGTAGTCCCACGATCCGATATTGGTTGCACCGACCGCTTGAATCTTGAAGTGGCTAATCAACTCGCCCGCTTTTGTGGTCGAGTCTCGCGGAATCTCTTCCACGAGTTGCGACGGCACAACCCACATGGCAGCAGGGATACCGGCACTGTCCGGCACCACCCACACGTAAGCCACACCACACAGATCGAGGTAGGCGTTAAGCAGTGGCCAGAACTGTTCGCCCGTCTGCGGACCATTCGGATCATTCAGTAGGCGAACTAGCGGGTGTTCGTTGTCCAGATACTCCAACTCTTCGTGCGAACGGACGTTGCCAGATGCTGCTTTCTTCTTCAGGTCAGACATCCAACGCGATGGCGGGCAGTATCCAGGATCGGAACCTTTGCCGTCCACGAAATGCTTGTAGCGGATCGACAACGAACGACGTGAGTACTCCGACTTCGTTCGTTCTTCCTTCGTGCCGACACGGACAGCGGTAGGAACCTGCCCGACTACTTGCGAACGGTAACGCACGCACGACGCAACAGCACCGAAATACTGGCTTACCTGAGTTTGCTTATCCGATCCAAAGTCGCCGAATGTACGTGTGGAGTACGACGTGCTGATGTTGAGAATCGAGGCTAGACCGCCGTTGACTGGCGACGGTCGTTCGGCCTTATCGACGAGTAAAACAGGCGGTGAAAAGGCGTATTGCGTCTCCATAGTCGCAATTGTCACGCATCAGGTGGGAACACTTGCCGATGTGTCTTTGATCGTCTGTTGTGGCTTATTGATCGTTTCCTTCACCCATTTCCTCATCGCCTTGCGTATCGAGAGTATTGCCACATCGCGTGCCTCATCGTCGGTTTCAGCCTTGAAGTAAATCACTCTCTGGTGGTTAAGATTTTTATTTGCGTGTGCAATCACGTCATCGTAGTTATCTACATAGTGCCTTAGTTTTGTGTAGATGACGTAAGGAATACAATCGCAGTTGACTCTTAAGACACCATCTGAGAAGTTAAAATTATTCCGGATGCTTCTCGTATCGGTGTATCGCATTGGTTCCGCTACTGGATCGTCCATCAGAAGGCATCTGTACGTGATAGTACTACGTGAATTGTACGTGGAAAAGTTAGTGAACCCGCGAATGGCGTCGAACGAACATACCCATCGCAAGAAAGTCCTATTACCTTGTGTGAAAGTGTATCGAACTGAAATGCGTCGGCCCGATCTTTCGATTGTGTGGGTGAAATTGTGAGGCACGAATGTTGACCTGTACGGTTCAGAGTCAAACCACCGATTCAACGTCGGCACCAATCGACGCCAGTTCGTGTCCAGCCATTCACCTTCCGCTCGACTGATCCGTTTGAGACTTCCACCCAACGAGTTACAGCCGATGCGGATGAACTCGCAACGGGCTAGGTAGTGGTCCGAGAACTCCTCATCTCGATAGGCGTTCTCTTCCAGCCAGTCCGCGAACACCAGACGATTAGTGTCATCGTCGGGATGCAGAACAATCGCGTTGATGAACGGAATCGCGTCCGGTTCGTCGTACAGTCGCGGAAAGGTCGTGATGCCGAGATTCATTACGGATTCCTCAAGTGGACACACACAACGCCACGAACCTGCACGGCTTGCCTGCCGGAATGCCTCTCAATCTCGCACGTGTGGAAGCAGTCCAACCGCAAGTGATGACCGTGTACAGTCACATCGACGTGAAACGAGATACCAGAATCCTCACGCTTCTCAGTACCGGAAATCACCTTGCCGTTCCGACAGGCACCGATCAAAGAACGTCGCATGGCGTCAAACGTCTTGAAAAACAGCCCGCACTGTTCGTAGAGATCGTTACGCAATTCCTTCTTCAAAACCAAGTATACGGTATTCGGGCACGTAGTAACCTGAATCACTTGGACACCTCCATTAGCCGTTTCTCCCTGAGTGCCGCACCGATTCGTTCGATTGCCTTGCGGTACTTATGACGCACGCTTGCCTTGTGCCTGCCTATGTTTTCGCCAATGTTGTGGTACTGCTCACCCTTCAGTAAGTGGCGGTAGACAACATCACGATCGGAACCAGAAACCAATCCGAGCATGTAGTCTACATTCTCGTCGTGTTCCATTGTGCTGCTATCGTCAATTTCTCCATAGATGTCGAAGTCAAAACCGTCTTTGTGAACCGATAGCGACATGGCAGTTGACATCACATCCAAGCGAACACGACTGTTTATGCTGGTTGTGTGACGCAACATGCAGTTGCAAGCAAAGGTAGAGAACTGGTATCCGAGCGATTCGTCAAAATTGCGTGATGCCTTCAGTAGTCCGTACATGCACTCGGATAGCATGTCATCGCTAGATAGGTGTGGCCAACGATGACTGTGAAGTCTAATGACGTGGAAGACGAGCTTGAAATTCTGTTCAACCAGTTCACGTTGTTCATCGGTCAGCGGTGTCAACCGTCTGCTTTTCGAGTTCTTCTTTGAGATCACTGGCATAGTTGACTTCCTTTCTGTTTGTTCAACTAGTCTACCATCTGTTACGCGCGTAACAGTGTACCAAAAAGACACGCCACGAGTGTTATCCCGTGGCGTGCTTGCTATCGCGGCGAGCATCACGATAGCGTGTATTAGTCCCTGGACTGGATTTGAACCAGTAACCGCATCTTTGTCAGTGCCGCTCTACCGTTGGCGTACCAGGGCCATCTATGCTGGATTGTAAGGCTATTTGTGGCCACCGGAAATAATAGATACTATGCGAGCGACAGACAGGGCGATGGAGACAGACATTACAAACGTAATCATGTAGCAGATCACGGTAACTAGCGTAGTGAGACCTAACTCGTCCAGTTTGTCATAGATAATTCCAAACGTACTCTTCGGATGCATGTAAACAGTCTCGCCGTCGCATGAAAGGCATTTCAGCCTTGCGAATGGTTCGCCACCGATAGTGAATGACTCGATTTTCAAATCTGTTCCGTCCGCCGAGTACGTCGTTTTGCAAATGTCGCACTTCCCGCGATACTTCAACTCGGACGGGTCTTTACCTCGACTTACGATATTCATAGGTATCCTCTCGTTTGGTTCAATACATCATTCGTCGTATACAAAGCGTCATCACCGCTGCGATGACCGCGAGTTCTGCGAGTGAGAACATGAAGTTAGTCACGTCCGCGTAGTCGTTTGGTTGATCGTCCATGTCTCACCAGTTATACGAAGACTTGTAGAAGCCGTTTAGCTTGATGATCTTCTGTTCAAGATGATGCTTCTCAGACTTAATGAACGAGTCTACCTCGTCGTGAGAGTATTTCTGAGCGTCTTCCAGTGTGGCAAACGATTCTGTTTCCAGACACTCACCTTCGACTTTGTAAGTCTTTTCAGCATCATACTTGAACCCGCATCGCTTCTTTCCAGACTCGCACCGAATCGTGATCCTGCCCACTGGCGACGGAAGTTCGCATTCCCAGTAGTCTTTTTGTGTGTTGTACCATCGTAGCGGTTTCAGTTCCATTGCTCACCTTGCCAATCGGTTACAGGAATTGTTGTTGCTCTTTCTCTTCGTTGTAGTCTTCCAATGCACTGGCAAAGTCTTTTGGGTTCCAGTTCTGGATTCGGCCAGTTGAGGAGATGTCGAGTTCGATGTAGTCGCCGAATTCGTTGGGTATCCATGACGGCACGTAGTCTTGCTCAACCGCTACGATGACATCATCACCAGAACTAGCAACGTACGTGCCTTGATTGGTCACTTTCAAGCAAAGATTCAAGGATGGAAACCCGTCCAGCCATCGCTTGATCTGTCCGGTATTCGGATAAACGTGTGCCGTCCATTCGTTGCCGAATCGTCCCGGATAGTCTTCCGGCATGTCGTCATCTTCTCGCACGGGCACACGGATCATCACATCGTCAATGTCAACTTCTCTCTTCTTCACCTCAAGAATCTTTACGATCATGATGCACCTATTGAATAGTCGCCGTGGTCGGACTCGAACCGACAGATGGTTAGCTAAACCACACAACACTTAGCAGTTGCGGCTTTAGTTGTTTACTTACACGACTGAATGAATTTTTGCTGGTGTGCTATTACGCTAAAGGGGATTCCGGCGGTTGCACGCCGCCATAACATGCCGACAACGGGTAGACTGAAACTCATCACTGAGAAACAATGGATTCCAGTGTCAGCACCATTGTTTTACACAGTCCCACACTTTATGGTGCAGTGTTGCATGTCACCATGCAACTATCTATCGCTTTTCGCGATCCCACTCCTTAGATGATGGCTGCTTCTAAGCCAACATTCCAGCAAAATTGGCCACCCACGAGTCGAACGTGGCACTACCGGTGTAATTGTCCGGCACTCTACCGCTGAGTTAGTGGCCCGGATACCTCAGATAGTGCTGAGGTGCCACGTCAATCCTGAACGACGAGTTTGCTTCGTCCCGATTGACTGACGCGGTTAGGTGGCAAATGAACACCGGATACTCACGCCTTACCCACGACTTTAAGGCTATACTCGCACGTATGGTGATGCGAGTAGTCACCGGGTAGTCGCCACCCTTGTATCAGACTGTTACTCGCGTAACATTTCTCCTAGAACGGGATGCCGTTATCGTCCGCTGGCGGTTCGTCGTACTGCTGTTGCGGCTCTTGCCGTCCACGTTGTTGGCCTTGACCACCACCCGATTGCCCGTCAGGTTTTTTTTCACACAACTGGAACTCGCTCACGACAACGACGTGTTTCGAGCGTTTGGCACCGCTATCCTTGTCCTGCCAGTTCTCTTGTGTTAGTTTACCGTTCACCAGGACCAGCGTGCCTTTGCGTCCGTAGGCGTTGATAGTTGACGCGAGTTTCCGGCCACCTTCCGAGTTGAACGCCTTGCAGTCGATGTAGATGGGCGAGTCTTCCCACTGCCCGGAATCCTTGTTCTTCTTCCGCTCGTTCACGACTACCGTGAACACGGAAAGCCCTGGCCCGACTGGTTTATACTCTGGATCACGGGTTAACCGTCCGAGTAGTGTGACCGTGCTAAATGATGACGACATCGAGAAACCTTTCAGTTAGTTGGTTTGGTTGTGTTAAAACTATTCTTCGTCTTCATCGTCGTCTGAGTCCGGTGTTTCAGACACTTCGATAGCCAAGACTGGATCAATAACAAGAGCATGCGTGAATAGGTAATTCTGCATTGCGTCGTTGTCTTTAATCATGTCGCATTGACCACTTACGTGATCGTAAAAGCTTCCGTTGACAACAACAATTGCACATTCGCCGACTTCCGCGTCGTCTTTGTACACGATAACTAGGCCACCTCCGTCTATATCAAACTCAATGTCGTATGGATGATCTTTTTCTGTATGTGCAGGTGAATTTGTGACTTCAGAACCTGCTGATTCGTCTTCGTCGTCGTCAACGAATTCTTCCTCTTCCATCCACGATTTTTCAAGTGCAACATCAGCGTCATATTCCTTTCTCGTTTCGGAAAGTCTATCGCCATCTACAATTGGCTCGTCTGTCATAACCCAGTCGTAAATAGTACCTCTACAGAGTGGATGTTTAGCACATACAATCTGGTCTTCTGGAGTGCAGGGTATCACCTTGCAATCGGCCAATCGAAATACGCTGTTACACACTAAGCATTTGCGGCGTTCGACACTGTAGTCAAGTTCTACAGGGCAATGATTGCGAAGGTACTGAATCTTGTCACCAACCGCAACATGGCAATCAAATCCGTCGTTTTCTTTAGGCGAGATGAAGAATTCGTACTCAAATTCAAGAAGTTCTTGTTCTTCGTCGCTCAATGTCCTGTGAAATGTAAACTCTGATACTATTTTTCCGTCCAAAACTGATCTACTCCAGTAGACTACTCCAGTGAATTTAGACATCCTCTTAAGGATTGTAGGCAGGTGTCTCCTGATCGTATAATCTGGATCGTCGTCCAAAGTAAAGCATTCGTATGAATCAAAATCTTCTTCGATGTCATCAGCATAAGAGTGCATTGTGAATTCACAGCCTGTTTCACATCGGTACTCTCGTCCGAGGTAACTGATTATCTCGTCAACTGCCTGCTTGTAGTCGTCGTATCGCTTCGTAGTAAACATTCCGATTAGTCCTCTCTGTTGTGTGGTGCTGTTACTCTTTTAGTTTACCGTCCGCTTTCCGTGCCGAATCGCCACTGTTACGCGCGTAACAGTTAGCTGTTGACCGCCATGATGAGTTGTGCGACAACCGTAAGCATGGCGAGCGAAAAGACGGCAGTGAATCTTGCGTACCACAAGCCAACCTGATCGTGTTGTAGAAATGGATCGTTTTTTAGCCTGCTGCCCGAATCGGCAAACGTCACGACAAGCCATGCGGCAAGTACAAATAGACTCGTGGTAATCATTCGTAGCATCTCCGGTTAGTGTTGCTCATCGCATGTTGACGACTGCGATAACGTAGCCCGTTCCGAATATCGACAGAAGCGATAACAGGAGAGAGAAGAACAGGAAACACCCCATCAGTGGCGGCGTACTCCTGTCATTGAACGCAAGACCGATGAACAGGCAGGTGTACACCAGTGCAATCAGTAATACCAGCACCGACAGAATCAGAATCGTGGTAATCATTTGTAGCCTTTCATGTTGGTGTTGCTCATCGCATGTTGACAATCATGATGATTGGAAAAGTAGCCATAACCGCGACGTAAGAGATGACTACACTCACGTACAAGTATACATAAATAGAGATATGTCGCTTTGCAAAGTCATCGAATTTGATCCTAGTTAGTGAATCCGCGTGCATCACAACAAACCACGGAAACAATATCGCAAGAATCGCGGTAATCATTATCGCTCCTTAGAAGTCGTCCCCGTCGTACTCGTCAGCGTTGGATATACACCACGCTGCGATTAGGATTAGGACAAGGTATGCGGCCAGAAGACCGGTTAGGAAGTAGGTTGAGGTATAGTCGATCATGTCTCAGTATTCTCCGTGAGAGTGTAGCCGAACTTGTCGGCGAGTTTGCGTAGGCGTTTCAATTGCTTTGTTTTCCGCTCGTCACCCCCCTGCTTCTCAAGTGCCAGACGGGCTTGATACTCTTCTTCCGTCTCTTCGCGGTTGTAGTCGAAAGTTGCCGATATCCATCGTCTGCCGTGGTCAATCACCATAGTAGATGTGAACTTATGTTCGACTGGAAGCAAAGCGTACTTTGACAATAGCCACGAGATAAACTTCTCTGAGTTGACGCCCCATGCGATTGTCTCAATGTCTGGGTAGTCGTTGTAGTAATGGGTTGTTGACACCGTCTTCATCTGCTTCATCTCGCACCTCGTTGTAGTGTTCGCATTAGTCTACCATTCACCTCCCCAGATGCCGGTTCCGTCGCAGTATTAGCACTCGACCTGATTCGTACCGTCTTCCGGTACCTCACCCGTACCGCCGCACTCCGGGCACGGTTCCTCGTACAGGTACTCGTGGGCGAAGTCGTTATCGTTCCACAAGTCGGGAAACTCTTCGTAAGGATCGTCAAAAACGCTCATTTCAAGCCTCTTTTACGGTGGGTGTTACGCGCGTAACAGTCTACCAATCGTCGTCCGTGTCGTCTTCCGGCTCCTCTTCTGGTGCCGGGACGTGCGTGGCATCGTCCGCATGGTACAACTCTTGGCGGGCAGCGTAGCGGGCTTCGTAGACGGCAATCCGCTCCTCTGTCCGTGGTAGCGTCGTAGTCGGTTCCGCTGCCGGTTTCCGCACTCCCCACGGTTCATCTTCGTCGTTGATGCCGTACAGGTCTGGGTCACGAGAGAATACGTACTTTTCGAGTTCAGCATCGTACTCGCGAAGTTCTGCATCTCGTTCGTCGTGTGTGTCGAGCCTACGGTACTCGTTCGGGTCGTCGAAGATGGATAATTGGTGTGCCATGACGGTATATTACCAGCGTGTGCAGGTGTTCCGG
>JACCDR011975924.1_pt1 | contig 10830 bp, 8 predicted proteins | sample 7446431 | NCBI WGS metagenome assembly JACCDR01 (sample SAMN15323443, study PRJNA562643) | freshwater metagenome | isolation source: river surface water | place: USA:Blue River Watershed | collected 2017-08-17 | reverse complement strand
TTATGGGCTGCTGCTGTGTGTAAATCTAGGGTCTTGAGCTCGAAGTTCATAATTGCGGTTTTCCTCTGTCGCTGATGTTATTCCATTCCTCTATTCGTAAAGAGCTGGCCCGCAGTTTTGGTGCCACACTCATCGTCTTACTCACCATTGTGATGACGATGATGCTCATCCGTACTTTGGGGCAAGCGTCAAGTGGGAGTGTCAACCCCGCCGAAATCAGCTTGGTGATGGGATACACCATGCTGGGCCACTTGCCTACGGTCCTGACCATGTGCCTCTTTATATCGGTGGTCGGCACTTTGTCACGCATGTACCTTGAGAGCGAAATGGTCATTTGGCTGGTCAGTGGCCGTGGCATTCGCTCGATCTTGGCACCCATATTCAGATTTGCATGGCCAGTCCTCATCGCCGTAGGCGTTTTGGTGTTATTCGTTTGGCCATGGTCAAACCAACGCGTGAGTGAACTCAAAGACCGCTTCGAGAGACGCGGTGACCTAGAGCGCGTTGCTCCCGGTCAGTTTCAAGAATCAGCCAACGGGCTACGCGTGTTTTTTGTCGACAAAGAAAGCTTGGACACCAAAGAAGGCAAGAACGTTTTCATTTCTTCGAGCGACCATGGCAAGCAAGCCATGACGTCATCAAAGAAAGGGCACATTGAAATCATCAAAGACGAGCAGTTTCTAATCTTGAACAACGGGCAGCGTGTTGAACAAGTCGTGGGCAACCAAGAACTCAAAGTCAGCCACTTCAGAGAATATGCCACGCGCATCAGCAAATCGATTCAGGACTCCGCCATCCCACCCGCCAAAGCGACCACCAGCTTGGGATTGATTCAATCCCCCACACCGCGCAACCTCGGCGAATTAGCTTGGCGCCTAGGCCTTGTCTTTGCGGCATTCAACCTACTGGTGATTGGCCTTGCCATCACCAGTGCGAACCACCGTGTGGGTCGGGGCGGCAACTTAGCCTTGGCTTTGTTTGCATTTGTGGTTTATTACAACTTCATCAACCTCAGCCAAAGCTGGATCGGCTCAGGAAAATTCCAGTTTCTGCCGCTGCTGATGGCCCTACATGGCGGCGTATTTGTCATCGCGATGACTTGGCTCGCCGCAAGACACAACAACTGGAGTTGGCAACAACTGTTTCGCCGCCCAACCCGTGAGGCCGCTCAGCCATGAAAACACTGCGACGACTTGTTTATGGCGAGGTTTTGATTGCCGTCGCATTTGTTTCGGCCTGTTTTTTGGCCCTGTTTTTCTTTTTCGACTTTGTCGACGAGCTGCAAAACGTGGGCAAGAACAACGGCATCTACGAGCTCAAACACGCTTTCATGTATGTGCTGTTGCTGATGCCGAGCCGCTTGTATGACTTGCTGCCCATCTCGGTGTTGATTGGCACCATTTTTGTCATGGCGCGGCTGGCCCAGAGCTCAGAATTCACCATTTTGCGTACCAGCGGCCTCGGCCCCACATTGGCGCTGCGCAATTTGATGGGTTTGGGCCTTGGCTTTGTGGTGCTCACATTTGTGGTTGGCGACTACATCTCGCCTTTGTGTGACCGGTACAGCCAACTGCTGAAATCTCAATACCTAGGCACCGAAATTCGTGTGGGTCAAACAGGTGCATGGCTACGTGAAACACAAGAGGATCGAAAAGTCTTTGTCAACATCAGCACACTCTCACATGAAAGCAACCCCAAAGGCATTCGTGTGTTTGAATTTGATGCTGATGGCAACTGGGTGGCATTGACCAAAGCCAGCCGCGCTGACATCCTAAGCGACGATGCTTGGACACTGCATCAAGTTGAGCGTAACCAACTCACAGATGAAAACACCTTGACGCGCCAACAAGTTGCACAACAGCGCTGGCCGACCGACATTTCAGCCGAAATGATTTCTGTCGCGCTACTCAAGCCAGACCGTATGCGCACGATTGACTTGTTTCAATACATCCGTCACTTGAGTGCCAACAACCAAACTACACAACGCTTTGAAATTGAGTTCTGGAAAAAAGTGTTTTACCCACTCAGCTGTTTGGTGATGGTGGTACTGGCCCTGCCCTTTGCGTATTTGCATTTCCGCAGCGGCAACATTGCCAGCCACGTGTTTGGCGGTGTGTTGGCAGGCATTAGCTTCTTCTTGCTCAACAACGTCTCAAGCTATGTGGGCAACATCAACGCTTGGGCACCATGGTTTGCAGCCGCAGCGCCCGGGCTGCTTTACACCCTTGCCTCGCTGGCTGCTTTTGGCTGGCTGGTCATTCGCCAATAAGGTCTTATGCACGCCATCATTTTGTTTGCCCATGGCTCTCGCGACCCACTTTGGCACAAACCCATCCAAGCGGTGGCCGAACGCATTGCGCAACGCTCGCCAAGCACTGTGGTGCGCTGCGCCTATTTAGAGCTCACCGAGCCCGACCTGCCCCATGTAGCCAATGCTTTGGTGGCCGAAGGCGCGACTAGCCTGTGTGTGGTGCCCATGTTTTTAGGCGTGGGTCGACATGCCCGCGAAGACTTACCTGAACTCATCACGGCTTTGAAGGCATCACACCCCACCGTTCACATCACATGCCAGCCAGCAGTGGGAGAGCAAGCCGCGTTGCTCGACTTGCTCGCCGAAATAGCGTTGGGCCAAGCCAACAACGCCGCCTAAGAAGCCTAAAAACGGCGCAAAGCCTTTAAATATCAAGGCATAAAGAAACGAATAGTTAGACGCGCAAGACATAATGACGCGGCAAATTACACAGCCACGCCATGAACCTACATCAGTTCCGTTTCGTCCAAGAGGCCGTCCGCCGTAACCTCAACCTCACCGAGGTGGCCAAGTCGCTCCACACCTCACAGCCCGGCGTATCGAAGGCCATCATCGAGCTGGAAGAAGAACTGGGCATTGAAATCTTCTCGCGTCACGGCAAGCGCCTCAAGCGCGTGACCGAACCAGGTCAGCACGTGCTCCGAAGCATCGAGGTCATCTTGCGCGAAGTGGGCAACTTGAAACGCATTGGCGAGCAGTTCAGCGCCGAAGACAGCGGCACTCTATCTATCGCCACCACCCACACCCAAGCACGCTATGTGTTGCCCGTACCCGTGGCCAAGTTGCGAGATGCTTTTCCAAATGTGAACATCAGCTTGCACCAAGGCGCACCAGCACAAGTGGCGCAAATGGTGATGGACGAAGTGGCTGAGATTGGCATCGCCACAGAGTCGCTGGCCGACTACCCCGAACTCGTCACCCTGCCCTGCTACGAGTGGGAACACATGTTGGTTATTCCCAAATCACACCCACTCGCAGCTAAAGTACGCATCACGCTGGAAGACTTGGCAGCCGAGCCCATCATCACCTACCACCCGTCATTCACCGGCCGCACCCGCATTGACAAAGCCTTTGCAGCCAAGAATCTCACACCACGCATTGCACTGGAAGCCATTGACTCGGACGTCATCAAGACCTATGTGCGCTTGGGGTTAGGTGTGGGCATCGTGGCTGAAATGGCCGTGAAAGACAGCTTGGACAGTGATCTTGTGGCCCGCCCCGCTTCGCTGCTGTTTGGCAAAAACGTGGCGCGTATTGCCTTCAAGCGCAGTGCCTACATTCGCCACTTTGTGTATGACTTTGCCGCGCTCTTGAGCGACCGCCTCGACCGCAACCTCATCATGAAAGCCCTCGAAGGCCACCCCACCGATTTCAATATGTGAGCCCTGTGATGACCACACCACACCTCGACACCAAATTCCCAAAAATCGGCACCACCATCTTCACCGTCATGTCGGCCTTGGCCGCTGAAAAAAACGCAGTGAACTTGGGCCAAGGCTTCCCCGACTTTGACTGCGACCCCAAGCTCGTCAACTGCGTCACCAATGCCATGCAGCGCGGTCTCAATCAATACCCGCCCATGACCGGCGTGCCTGCGCTGCGCGAAGCGGTGGCCGACAAAATTGCGTCGCTCTATCAGCACCGCTACGACCCAGTAAGCGAAATCACCATCACGGCGGGGGCCACACAAGCCATCCTCAGCATCATCTTGGCCGTGGTGCGTGCGGGTGATGAGGTGATCGTCTTGGAGCCCTGCTACGACAGCTACATCCCTAACATCGACATGGCCGGCGGCGTGGCCGTGCGCGTGCCGCTCACCCCTGGCACCTTCCGACCTGACTTCGACAAAATTGCTGCGGCCATCACACCCAAAACCCGAGCGATCATCGTCAACAGCCCGCACAACCCCAGCGCCACCGTGTGGACGCGCGAGGAAATGCTGCAACTGCAAGAGCTGCTCGCGCCCACCAATATCGTGCTCATCAGCGACGAGGTGTATGAGCACATGGTTTATGCACCACTCAAGCACCTCAGCGCTTCGAGCTTTCCAGGCTTGGCCGAGCGTACGTTCATCGTGTCGAGCTTTGGCAAAACCTTCCATGTCACCGGCTGGAAAGTCGGCTACGTCGCCGCGCCTGCGGCGTACAGCGCCGAGTTCCGCAAGGTGCATCAGTTCAATGTGTTCACCGTCAACACGCCGGTGCAACACGGCTTAGCAGCCTTCCTCAAAGACCCGCAGCCTTATTTGCAACTGCCCGCGTTTTACGCCGCCAAGCGCGATCTGTTTCGCCAAGGCTTGGCCAACACCAAGTTTGAGTTGTTGCCATCACAAGGCAGCTACTTTCAGTGCGTACGCATCGACAAATTGGGCGTACCCGAAAAAGACCTGAGCGAAGCCGACTTCTGCAAATGGCTCACCACTGAAATTGGCGTGGCCGCCATTCCTTTGTCAGCTTTTTACGCCGATGGTTTTGACCAACGCGTGGTGCGCTTTTGCTACGCCAAAAAAGATGAAACATTAAAACTAGCGCTGAACCGCTTGGCTCGCCTGTGAACGCAAACCTATGAAAGTCATCGTCGTTGCTAACCCCAAAGGGGGCGCTGGCAAATCCACCTTGTCCACCAACATCGCGGGCTACTTTGCCAGCCAAGGCCATCGCGTCATGCTGGGCGATGCGGACACGCAGCAGTCATCCAAGCTGTGGCTTCAACAGCGCCCCGAAGTGCTGCCCAAAATTTCAACGTGGGAATACGAAGCCGACCTGGTACTCACCGCCAAACCTCCTGCGGGCACTACCCATGTGGTGATTGACACCCCCGGTGGCATTCACGGCTGGCGACTCAAAGAGGTGATATTGCGTGCCGACAAAGTCATCGTGCCTGTCATGCCAAGCTTGTTTGACATGCAAGCCACACAAAACTTTTTGACACAGCTGGTCCAAATCACTCAAAACATCCCCACCGATGTGCGCGTCATTGGCAACCGCGTGGATGCGCGCACCATCTCGGCCTCTAACCTGCGCAAATTTGTCGAGTCGCTCGACGTGCAGGTGCTCAGCTATTTGCGTGACACGCAGTACTACTTGCACATGGCAGCACACGGCTTGTCACTGTTTGACATCACCCCATCCAAAGTGGCGAAAGACTTAGAGCAGTGGCAGCCCATTTGTGAATGGCTAGACCAAGACGCATGATGCAAGCCCTTGATCGTCGCCAGCTACTGACCCTGTTCGCCAGCGCAGCTGTTCCCTTTGGGGTTGCTGCGCAAATAAGTAAAACACTGGGCCGCTTGGTCATCATCGGTGGCGCAGAAGACCGCAAGCAAGACCGCATCATCTTGCGCAAGTTTTTAGAGCTCAGCGGTGGGCCCAACGCCAAAATTCGTTTTATCACCGCCGCCAGCGGCGTGCCTGACACGGTGTGGGCCAGCTACCAAGCGGTGTTTCAAGACCTGGGCGCACTCAACTGCGAAGTCGTGCCCTTGCTCACTCGCGAGGACGCCTCCAAGCCCGAAGTGGTCAGCATGTTGGCCGAGGCCGATGGCATCTTCATCACAGGCGGCGACCAAAACCGGCTCATGCAAGCTGTGTGGGAATCGCCAGCCGCACAAGCCATGCACCGCGCGTTTCACTTGAACGGCGCTTGCATTGGCGGCACCAGTGCAGGCGCAGCTGTGATGTCGCGCCACATGCTGGCCGAGGGCACGCCCACGCCCTCACCCCAAAAAGACACCGTACTCATGGACATCGGCTTGAGCTTCATGCCCAACGCCATCGTTGACCAACACTTTTCGCAACGCCACCGCCTGAGCCGATTGCTCTCGGCCTTGGCTCAGCGCCCTGACCTTTTGGGTGTGGGCATCGACGAAGACACCGCCTTGATCATCGAACCCAACCAATCGGTAGAAGTTGTGGGCCGAGGTGCGGTAACGCTGGTTGACCCGCGCCGCATGCGCAGCAACTTTGACAAAGCTGAAGACGGCGACAAACTCGAAATGCTAGGCCTTCAACTGCACCTGCTGCCAGCAGGCAGCCGCTACGCGCTGGCCAATGCACCTAAGAACCGCAAACCACAAGTGCCGTTTTGGGATGCGTTGGCGGTGTTGGCGAAGACGGGGGCGATGCGGGGTTGATGAGTTAATAACTCAACTGCTGCCAAGCCTTATCCAGCCGCTTCAAACTCACAGGCTGGGGCGTGCGCAGCTCTTGCGCGAAGAAGCTGACTCGCAGCTCTTCGAGTAGCCACCTGAACTCTTGCATGCGCGCATCGGTCACGCCTTTGCGCTCGGCCACGAGGCGCCAATACTTTTGCTCCAGCGGTTTGAGTTCGGCCAGTTTGGTGGCGTCGCGTGCGGCATCGGCGCGCAGTTTGTCTAGGCGCAGCACCACGGCCTTGAGGTAACGCGCAAAGTGTTGCAGCTGCGTGTAGGGCGTGTCGGCGATGAAGCGTTTGCCCACCAAGCGTTGCAGCTGTTGCGCGGTATCGGCCAAGCTGTCGGGGCTGATTTTGGTGTCTTTCACTTTACGGCTGGCCGCTGCAAACTCGGTCAGCACAGTGCCTGCCAAGCGGGCTACTTCATTCGCAATCAACGTCAGTCGACCACGGCCTTCGTTAAGGCGGCGTTTGAAATCAGCCTCGCTCGTGGGCAGTGGGTCGAGCAAGAAAGCGCGGTCCAAAGCCACATCCAAAATTTGTTGCTTCAGTTCATCAGCCGTGCCCAAGCTCATGTACGCCACCGACATTTTTTGCAAGTCAGGCAAGTTCTTCTCAAGGTACTTGAGCGCGTCTTTGATTTGAACCGCAAACAAACGACGCAAGCCCGCGCGGTGCTTGGTGGCCGCTACTTCGGGCTCGTCAAACACTTCAATGCACACGGCGTCCCCCAGATCCACCAGCGCCGGAAAACCAATGAGGGTTTGCTTGCCTTTGGTGATTTCCATCAACTCAGGCAGCTCGCCAAAAGTCCAGCTGGTGTAGCGCTGATCGGCAGCCGCAGAACCAGCGCCACCCGAAGGCGTTGAGCGATGCGGGGCAGCGGGTGACGATTTCTGTAAAGCATGAGGAGCCCGCTGCCCCGCATCGTTCGACGCCGCAGCACCGTCAACGCCAGCAACAGAAAGCGAACCCACACCTTTCAACGCAGCCAACGCCTGAAACGCCCCCCGAGCCTGACTCCCCAGCTCAGCCTTCAAAGCGCCCAAGTTGCGCCCATGCCCCAACTGCCGCCCATGCTCATCCACCACGCGGAAGTTCATGAACAAATGCGGTTGCAACATATCGAGCTTGAAGTCCGCACGTTTGATGTCTAGCTGCGTTTCTGCACGCACCAGTTTCAGCAACGCATCTGTCAGCGAACCCGTACCAAACACCTCAGCCGCACTCAAAGCCTCGGTCAAACGCGCCGCACTTTCAGGCAAAGGCACCAGCCGTGAACGCGGTTTTTGATGCAGTGTTTTCAGCAGTGCATGCACCTTTTGGTTGAGCATGCCGGGCACCAGCCACTCAGCGCGTTCTTCGCTGACTTGGTTCAACACAAAGAGCGGCACAGTCACGGTCAAGCCGTCTTTGGCGTCGCCAGGCTCATGCAAATAATCTGCCGTGCAGTCCACACCACCTAAGCGCAAGGTTTTGGGAAACGCTTGCGTGGTGATGCCCGCCGCTTGGTGGCGCATCAGTTCTTCGCGGCTTAAGCACAAGAGCTTTGGCTGGCGTTTCACTTCATCGCGGTACCAATGCTCCAGCGTGACCAAGCTGCACACATCGGCGGGCAACTGCTGGTCGTAAAACGCGTAGATCAGCGCGTCGTCCACCAGCACGTCTTGGCGACGTGACTTGTGTTCCAGCTCTTCCACTTGCGCGATGAGCTTTTGGTTGGCCGCGAGGAATGGCAGCTTGGTGTCTAGCTCGCCCGCCACCAGCGCTTCGCGAATGAAAATTTCGCGCGCCCCCGAGGGGTCGACTTTGCTGTAGCTCACACGGCGGCCGTTGTAGACCACCAAGCCGTACAGCGTGGCACGCTCCAGTGCTTTGACCTCGCCCGCTTTCTTTTCCCAATGCGGGTCGAGCAATTGTTTTCGCAGCAAATGGCCGCCCACTTGCTCTAACCATTGCGACTCGATATTGGCCAAGCCTCGGCCAAACAAGCGCGTGGTCTCGACCAACTCAGCCGCTACCAGCCAACGGCCAGGCTTTTTGCGCAAGTGCGCACCAGGGTGGCGGTAAAACTTGATGCCGCGCGCACCCAAATACGCCTCGTCATCATCGAGCTTGCAGCCCACGTTACCCAACAGGCCCGCGAGCATCGACATGTGCAACTGCTCGTAACTCGCAGGCAAGGTGTTGATGCGCCATTTGTGTTCGGTCACCACCGTCAGCAGCTGGGTGTGCGTGTCGCGCCACTCGCGCACGCGGCGCACGTTGATGAAGTTTTGGCGCAGCAGCGCTTCGTATTGGCGGTTGCTCAGTTTGTGTTCGGAGTGGCCCGTCACGCCTACGGCGGGCTTGCCAGACTTTTGTTGGCTTTGCGGCTGTTTAACTGCCAACTGGTGCTTGATGCTCGCAGGCACATGGGGCTTGCCACCGCGTGAGTTTTCAAGCCACTTCCACAGGTTAAGGTAGCCACTGAACTCGCTCTTGTCGTCATCAAACTTGGCATGTGCTTGGTCAGCGGCGGCTTGCGCTTCCAGCGGTCGGTCGCGCACGTCTTGCACGCTCAAGGCGCTGGCAATGATGAGCACTTCGTCCAAAGCGTTGCGCTCACGCGCTTCCAAAATCATGCGGCCCACGCGGGGGTCGAGTGGCAGCTTGGCCAACTCTCGGCCCACGTTGGTGAGCTCGTTGTCGTCATCCACCGCGCCGAGTTCGCTGAGCAACTGGTAACCATCGGCAATCGCTTTGGGGCGCGGCGCTTCGAGGAACGGGAACTGTTCCACGTTGCCCAAGTGCAGCGCCTTCATGCGCAAAATCACACCGGCCAACGATGAACGCAAAATTTCGGGGTCGGTGAATTTCGTTCTGCCGTTGAAATCCACCTCGTCGTACAAGCGGATGCAAATGCCGTTGGCCACACGGCCGCAACGGCCTGCGCGTTGGTTGGCTGCGGCTTGGCTGATGGGCTCGACCATCAACTGCTCTACCTTGGAGCGCCAGCTGTAGCGCTTGACGCGTGCGGTGCCTGCGTCAATCACATAGCGAATGCCAGGCACGGTGAGCGAGGTTTCAGCCACGTTGGTCGCCAGCACAATGCGTCGGCCGCTGTGGCTGTCAAACACACGGTCTTGCTCGGCTTGCGACAGGCGCGCAAACAGCGGCAACACCTCGGCCCCACGCAGCACTGGGCTGTGGCTGAGATGGGCATGCAGATGATCGGCCGCTTCGCGAATTTCGCGCTCGCCGGGTAAGAACACCAAGATGTCGCCTTGCTGGCTCGGGTTGCTCCACAGCTCGTCCACGCCATCGGCGATGGCGTTGTTGAGGTCGTAATCGCGCTTTTCTTCAAACGGGCGGTAGCGCATTTCCACCGGAAAGGTGCGGCCCGACACCATGAGTACCGGCGCTGGACATAACACCATGCCCCCACGCTCCCCCACTTCGTGTGGGTCGCTGCCCTCCGAGGGAGCTGAGCCCGTCTTGGGGCGGCCCTGCGCCGGTCTCATTGACGCAAAGTGCTGCGCAAAACGGTCGGCATCAATCGTTGCCGAGGTGACGATGATTTTCAGGTCGGGTCTGCGCGGCAAGATTTCGCGCAAATAGCCCAGCAGGAAGTCGATGTTCAAGCTGCGCTCGTGCGCCTCGTCGATGATGAGGGTGTCATACGCTTTGAGCAGCGGGTCGGTTTGCGTCTCGGCCAGCAAGATGCCATCGGTCATCAGCTTCACCGACGCGTCTTTGCTCAAACGGTCTTGGAAGCGCACCTTGTAGCCCACCACCTCGCCCAGCGGGGTTTTGAGCTCTTCGGCTATGCGCTTGGCGACCGAACTGGCGGCAATGCGGCGGGGTTGGGTGTGGCCGATGATCTGCTTGCGCTGACCAGGCTTGACGTTAAGACCTAGCCCTCGCCCCAGAGCCAGCGCCATCTTGGGCAGCTGCGTGGTTTTGCCCGAGCCCGTTTCGCCACACACAATGACCACCTGATGCGCCTGCATGGCCGCCATGATTTCCTCGCGTCTGGCCGAGACGGGCAACGATTCTGGAAATTCAATCTGGAAGGGAGCGGACGAGGACAAAACAGGCACTAACTTGATAGACAATTCGCAATTATCCCCGCCCGCCCTGCCCCTGGGGCGCCGAACCCTTTACCTGCCGCAAACCAGCCGCCAACCCGTCGATATGTCTGCCGTTTTTGACTTCACCTTTGTGCCTTGGTTCCGTTCGGTCGCGCCCTACATTCACATGCACCGCGGCAAGACTTTTGTCGTTGGCATCGCGGGCGAGGCCATTGCCGCAGGCAAGCTGCCCAACTTGGCGCAAGACTTGGCGCTCATCCAAAGCATGGGCGTGCGCATTGTGTTGGTCCACGG
>JACCDR011070644.1_pt1 | contig 10830 bp, 12 predicted proteins | sample 7446431 | NCBI WGS metagenome assembly JACCDR01 (sample SAMN15323443, study PRJNA562643) | freshwater metagenome | isolation source: river surface water | place: USA:Blue River Watershed | collected 2017-08-17 | reverse complement strand
TTTAGACTACGTTGATAGGCATTTATTCAGACAGTTAAAGTTCGAACAAGCAGATATAATGGATCATATGGCAAAATTCGAAATGTATCTAAGTGCGATTATAGAAGACAATAGTTCATGCCAAGAGTGCTCAGACGGTAGAGTTTGCGAAATACATTTAATTGGATGCGATAAGATAGGAAAGGCTTTGATAGATTCATTAACTTCGAGTTGCGACAAGCTAACTTTAATGCCATTTAGAAGATATTCAGTCGAAAAATATACAATGCTTTACAAACATAAAGGAAAGTATTATTCAAGCGAAATTCTTATTCAAATGATTCACAAATCGAGTCTTAAGATAAGAATGACAGCAATAAGTCATGAATATCTTAACAAGGCAATAGAAAGAGAGTATGTAGAATTTGTGAAAAGACTAACTACCAGAATAAATAGTTCGACTAATCGCTACAATAACACTAACCGCAAACGATACTAATCTGAATTGGACTTATTTTTTCTTTACTCTAAAGATGTATAGTTGCATTCCTTGTCGTTACGTTACTAAAAAAATTGCTGAGTTCGGAAAACATATTCGGACTCAAGAACATCTAGACCTGTGCGTCGAAGACAAGTCCTTTGAAACAATAGTCAATACTTCAGTCGATGCTATGTCGAAATTTAACTATGTTCAAAAGGCTCTATATGCTTCTATGAAACGAAAGGAGAAAGCTGTCGCGTACTTCATTGATATATTTGATATGTGCTTGGCGAGTAACTGCCAGAGTGATTCTGAGATTACGTATTTGCAAGTAGCAAAAGCCTTGCGCGAAGCCATTCAATTCGACAGTGAGTTCTTCCATATGATGCCGTTCAATGAACGTATCTTAGAGGACGGGGACGATTTCTATAACGCGGTCAATGATGTCATAGAATACCGGATTATCCCTCGAATCAAGAGTCATTCTAAGTTCAAAGACAGACTTCAGTTCTTGGAGATGTATGATGGTCTAAGGAACGCTTTCACTGAAGATGATGCTCAGTTGTATCTAGAAGCTAAAGACTCCATAGAGAAATGCATACATGCGTTTTATATCGACAAATATCTGAGAGATGAACGAACTAAAACAGTTCCGTTAATGGATGTGTAAATGCTAACAAAAAAATGTAAACAAGCAGTTAGAAGCTCTTGCGGGCAGCGAACGAGAGGTAATCTTCAGATCCAATCGTTTCAAATTCGTGAGACTCAATCCAGAAACCAACAGCCTCAGGGCGGTAGAACCATTCAGAAATGCAGATAGTGATTGGTTCCATCATTTTTTTGATTTCAGCGTAGTCGTAAGTAAAGATATCAGGATTCTTCCAATCGATGCGTCCTCTTAGACTTGATTTAGCCATTGGAGTCAACACCTCAGAAGCAATGTGCTGAGCGGCTTCCGGTAGATCGATCAGATGCGCTAAACCTCTGTTATTCATCACATAGTGCCAACGTAGCTTATCTAAATGCTTTTCAGCGATTCGAACAGCGTTAGGATTGCAGGAAATACCTCCCCAGGAGATAAGATGCGCGCGATTTGGATCGGCAATGATCTCTTCCAAGAGACTGATCGCATTCTTATTGAAACACAGATTCGGGATATCAACCTTGTCCATATGGTTCTTAAGGATACGGATAGCGGCTATGTTCAAAGACAGATTCGGCCAATGGATCTTATCAATGTTCTTCTCTAAGAGATCAATGATGCCAGTGTTATGGCATGCGCTAGACCAGTTAACCTTCTCAGGATACTTGGCTAGCAACGACCCGGCGTTAGTGTTCACACACAACATAGACCAATAGATCTTATCTAAGTTCTCAGAAAGGATATGAATTGCTGCCGGGTTCTTGCTTAGTCCGTACCAAAACGGTTCGAAACCGCGAGCAATCTTATCTTCAATCACATTGATCAAATACGGATTCTCCCAGTCAGCTTGATTAAGATGCAGATCTGGGAAGTAACCTCGGAGCAGCTGATTGTCAGACAATAGCTCAGTGTAGATCAGATTCGGATTATCCAAGAGAAACTCAAAAGCGTTGTCGTTAGAGATCAGATCTCCCAGAATATTGTTCCCTACAAGAGATACGTGAAACATATCAGGACAGTTGGATTGTTCACAGTATTCGTTATGGCAACCGAATATGAGCTCAGAATCGTAGTTGAGATCATCACGAACAGGGACTCCATGCTCCTCAGCGAGTTTGGCTAGTTGATTACGCAAGATGCGGTAAAGGCTTGGGCGAAGGATCAATTTCATCGGATTCGATATGTTTGAATAATGGATTTTCAATTTTGAAATCTCTAGACTCAAGATATCAATACCATGGCTAAGTGCTCTGCTAAAGGCTGCTCTGTCAAGAATGCCGTATTCGCGTATCATAAGTCTGACGAGTTCAAGTACTGCAAGGCTCATTCTTCTGAAGGAATGATAGATGTCAAAAACAAGAAATGTGCTCGTCCTGACTGTGACTCTCAGCCGGTCTTTGCTTATCATAAGTCTGACGAGTTCAAGTACTGTAAGAATCATGCTGCCGGGGATATGATAGATGTCATTTCTAAGAGATGTTCTCATCCTGGATGTGATTCTCAGCCGGTCTTCGCTTATCATAAGTCTGACGAGTTCAAGTACTGCAAGAATCATGCTGCCGGGGATATGATAGATGTTAAAAATGTGAAATGTTCTAGCCCTGGATGTAAATCTCAATCAGTCTTTGCTTATCGTAAGTCTGACGAGTTCAAGTACTGTAAGAAGCATGCTGCCGGGGATATGATAGATGTCATTTCGAAGAGATGTGCTCGTTCTGACTGTGACTCAATTAATCCGGTCTTTGCTTATCATAAGTCTGACGAGTTCAAGTACTGCAAGGCTCATTCTGTTGAAGGAATGATAGATGTCATCCATAAGAGATGTTCTCATCCTGACTGTGAATCTCGGCCGTACTTTGCTTATCGTAAGTCTGACGAGTTCAAGTACTGCAAGGCTCATTCTGTTGAAGGAATGATAGATGTTAAAAACAAGAGATGTGTTTCTTGCGGGCTCTTCAGAGCGGAGAAGTCTAAAGATTACATGTGTTCTCAATGCTTCATGTTCAACAATCCTGATCACGAGTTTTCTCGCCATTACAAGACAAAAGAACTAACCTTCACTCGTCTTCTTCAACAAGATCTTTCCGAGCAAGGCATTGAATGTGTTCTCGATTCTAAGATATCTGGAGGCTGCTCTCGCCGCCGCCCAGACGTCTTCATCGACATGTTAACTCACGTACTAATCATTGAGATAGATGAGAATCAACATCTATCTTACAATGAGTCCTGTGAGTATGTTCGTACCATTGAGCTTAATGAAGATATCGGGCATCGCCCTATGTATATCATCCGTCTCAATCCAGACAGTTACAAGCTCGATGGGAAATCAGTCCGCGGATGTTTCAACTCAAAGATGGAACTCAATAAGAAGGAATTCGGGCGTCGTTATTCTACCTTGCTTAGCACTGTGCTCGACCTAACTGCCACACCTCCCGAGCGCTTGATTGACTCAATCGAACTGTTCTTCACTGAATCTGAATAACTTTCATTCGACTGCATATGTTTCATTTTTTATCAGACGGCACGGAATATACGCCAACTAGCGTAGGGGATTGCATCTCGATGAATATGGTTAATGAGTTCAATCAAACTAAGAGAAGACAGATAATCATAGTACCTGTTCAAAGCAGTGATGGCGCTCTCGACGAGAGTCTGGTAGTCAATATCAGCTATAGTACTCAACACTTGATTGCTTTTGAGACATTCAAATATATATTCAGAGGTCTCCTCGTCCTGGCTGTATCTTGGATCAGAAGTTTCTCTAAAGCCCATAGAAGCAAAAGTATACTGACCATTAATCAGCACATCTCTCATCAAAGCATTTCCCATGTCGAAGCACAAGGACCTCAAGCAATGACGCTGGAACACACCCGGGTGTTCATCCGAATCTCTTGCTTTCTTGAGATTGAACCTCATAGCTTCAGTGATCAATCTAGAACATCTGTTCTCTACTATATCCTTGAAATGTTGATTGATATGTCGGGCATCGTTACCGGCGAACTCAGCTATGATCGTGAGTACTTCAATTGGTAGTCTCATATATATGAATATATGAGCTTATACTCAAAAATCCTGTATTTCTTTATACTTGTCTAAGATCATGCCAAAATTGAATCTCGTAATTCTAAAGTATACAAGCAACAGTCTGTTCCTAAGCAAGATGTCAAAGCCAGCTCTCAACATCCACGTTAACGAAAACGATATCCGTTCTCGCTATGTCGCGATCTTGAATATGCCATTGCCATCATTCCAAAGAACAGCCTTAAGCGCATCTGATCTCATTGACCATTCGGCCAAATTGATTACCCGCGCAGTACGTATGCACTATCTCAAGACTGGCGATGCTAAGTTGTATCCAACGATCTTCAAGAGACATGCTCTCCTGTCCATCAACAAGATGTTCGGTCAAGATCGTCTTAAGGAAGACTTGAGATTCAATCAATTGAAAGTCATTCGCGACAATTTCGGGAACAAGATGCACATGCATCTCAGAGCTAAGGCCGATCCCAAGTTCGTTAAGAAGTTCTTCAATGAACTCAAGCAAGGCAAAGGGCTCAACGTCTACGGAACTCATCCAAGTATGTTTGAAAGCGCCAGAGTGGCTTTCATTGACTACAAGGAGTTCATTGGCAATGCCAAGTTGACCCACTTGATCGCGTTCTCTGATGACGCTGCAATTCCGGCTGTTGAGTTTGTCTACTAAGCACGCCGATGAGCGCTAAGAACATACATATGTTCTAGCATTGCATTTTTTGTTAGATCCTGTGTTTGGCTAAGATTATGACAAAATTGAATCTCGTAGTTCTAAGATATAATCAAGAAATGTCCGCTTTAGTTCTTCAATCCGTCATTGGCCGTGGCAACTATTGCTTTGGCTATGAGATCAAATCATCTATTGAAGACAATGCCGCCAGCGTGATTGCTCGAGCGATTCGCTTGAACTATCTCAAGACCCAAGACTCTAAAGTCCGACCTGATATCTTCAAGAGACATGCGCTCTTGCCTATCAAAGATCTCTTTGGAATCACTAAGATCAAACAAGATCTTGCCGGAAACCAGTTTGCTTTGACTCGCGACTCGCTTGGAAACAAGCTCCATATGCATCTAACTGCTAGATCGAATCCGGTTATTGCCAACATGTTCTTAGACAATCTCAAGAATGGACATGGTATCTATCTCTTTGAGAATGATGATCGCGAAGTCTTTGAAAGCGCGAGGGCTGCTCTTGTCGAGTACAAGCTCTTTCTTCAAAAGAGCCGGCTCAGCTTCTTGCTCGCGCATGTCTCAGATGAAGCCATTCCATATGTTCGCTTCTAAGCATGGCATGTCTTTTTTGCCATCGTATGACCCGAACAGTCCATAGAATTACATATTCAATATACTGAGACAAACATATTGTAAACCATGTCTCAATCTCTCACGAAACAAGTAAACGCTGCCGCCAAGCTTGCCTTGACCGTTAATCGAACCAATTGCAATGATATCTCCAATGCTATCAAGCTCGCACGCAAGGAAGCCATAGATCGCATCCGTGCTGAATGCAAGGCCATCTTGGAATCCGTCAAGGAAACCAAACGACAAAATGCTTTGAATATCCGTCAATTCAAGAAGGCTAAGGACATTGAATCTGTCAACAAGATCGCTCTAGTCAAGAAGCCAGAGCTATGCATCACTAAAGTCTCATTCGCCATCATTGCAACCGGAACTGCCAAGTCTGAACCTGTCTCTGGACTAGAATCCGAACCAGTCCAAACTGACCTTGAACTAGTCTCTGATCCTGTTGTCGAACAGGTGCAAACCGACCTTGAACTAGTCTCTGATCCTGTTGTCGAACAGGTGCAAACCGACCTTGAACTAGTCTCTGATCCTGTTGTCGAACCGGTCCAAACTGACCTTGAACTAGTCTCTAATCCCGTTGCCGAACCAGTCCCTTGTGTCAGACCACCATCTGATTTCAAGAACAACCGTACTATCAAGTGGTATGCTAGTTACGACGATATTCCCTTCGATTCTGATGACGAAGAAGAAGTAGAATCCTACGTTCCAGAAGAAGACACTACCGAGTCTGAAGAAGATGAGATCTCTGATGAAGAGCTCAGAGCTCGCTTAGTCAACTTCGACCCAAGAGGCATCGATAGTATGTCTCAAGAAGCATTCGAACAGTCAATCCAAGGAAAGCAATGGCCAATCATCACTGCTAATGAACGGCTAAGAGTCTTGGGATTAGATGTCCAATACATGATCAATCTCTTCAGAGAAGGCCAGTTAGACCTCGAGTATGATCTGACTCAGATTGCTCAAAGCAGCCGTAAACCAGATCAATATGATCTTAATCGCGTTGACATAAAGATGTCCAATACACTCATCCATATGCTAGCTTAGAGTCTTTTGAAAGTTGATTATCTGGTGTGTAGTGTAATCATGTTTGATATAGTCAAAGCCGTCCACTGTCTTCCCGAAACAGCAATCGTCCTGTTCGTCGAATACGCCGGATCTCGAAGCTACCATATCGGCTCCGCATTTGCTTCAATCGCTGAATGTCTCGCGGCTAAGGTCATCACCAAAGCTATGCGCCTGAACCTATTGAAATCTAAGGACTCAAAAGAATACAAGCAGGTGTTCAAGAAGTACACGTTACGAAGACATGTGATAAGAATCGGTTTCGAGTACGTGACTAGAAAGCTAATAGTTCGACATTGCTATTTACTCAAAGTCCATCTCGGATCTAAGGGGATGCTTCCCGGACTTGATTTCAGTATTGGAATGGCTAATCCGATACTCGTTGATAGTTTTCTAGAGACTCTAAAGAGAAACTACTACAACATACAGTTCGACAATCAAAGCTTCGTCGAAAGAGCTAGCGTGCGTGTCGCGTTGCATCAATACAAAGAGTTCTTGTATACCGCTTCAATCGAATACCTCATTCTACATGACATCGTTTGCAAATGAATTCATTTCATTTTTTCAAGTCCTTTGAAAGTTGATTATCTGAGATGTAATGTAATCATGATTGACATAGCTGAAGCCGTTCGAAGACTCCCAGAACCTGCAATCGCCCTGTTCATCGAATACGCCGGATCGCGAAGCTATCATATCGGCTTTGAGTTTGCTCCAATCGCCGAATGTATCGCTGCCGGTGTGATCACTAGAGCTATGCGTCTGAATCTATTGAAATCTAAAGACTCAAAAGAGTACCCGCAGGTGTTCAAGAGACACGCGGTCATGACACTGGCTAAATCGGTCGGGATTGAATTCATTCGTAAGACTCTAGCAAATAGACAATATCTTGCTTCCAAGATCGTGTTTGACCGACGAGCTCTAAGATTCGCGGAAACGGCGATGCCAGATCCGGTAATCACTGCTCACGTTCTTGAGAACTTGAAAGATTCAACTCGGAAGATGACGCGGCAATCATACATCGGAAGCTACTCTGTCGTACATGCTAGCATTGTCCTTGCCATGTCTCAATACAAGGAATTCTTACTAGCCGCGTCGATTGAGTACCTCGTAGCTCACGCGCATAGTAGTGCCATTAACTTCTAAAGACTCTAGCAAAAAAGAAAGAATTGAACTGATCAATTTTTTTGATTGAGACTCTTGAGAGCAATTGCTTCGCGGTACCCGTGCTCGGCAATGATGGCAAGCAGGGAACGATCAGACACCTTGGCGAATTCGAAGTATTCGTCGGATCCGATAGATTCGTAATCATGTTCGAGAAGCCAATAATGGACGATATAGGGACGATAGAAGTAAGCCGATATATCAGCCGTGATAGGCTCCATTGTTTCTTTGATCTCAGCATAGTCGTATGTAAACACACTTGAATCAGAGAAGTCAACATATCTGTAAGTGTCATCACATTCTTCAAATGAGTCCCAGTGCACACGATAGATCTTGTTAATCTCAGTGTCTTCCATGTCAGGCAATGGGTCAGGCTGATTACCATTGATTTGGAAATACCAATCCTTAGAAGAATCTAGGAGATGAGGCCGACGACCATCAATGACGGATTCCTCAATCATGCGAATCATAGATGGCTTCCACCATTCGACATAAGAGTCAGAATACCAAACGCAACGAGGATTTATACTAGCGTCGTATAGGAATACAAGAGTCGGATTGATTTCAAGGAAGTCAATAGCATTAGGATTCGTATTGATTTGACGAAGTATTTTCTTGACAGGATGCTGCTTGCTGCAGTCTTCCGGGTAGTCTTCGCAATATCTGCAGTCTTCATCTTCAGAAAAGCATTCGAAGTAGTCGATAGTGGGATTGTAGAGTACTTCGTCGCTGTCGACAATGCGAGGCACGGGAGAGGAATCTCCGTAGAGTACTTCGCTGTACTTACATTCAAAGTCCATGAGATGATAATTGAGGACTTGAATCGCTTTGTGTCTTAGCTTCATCGGGAATCGCACCATGATTAGTATATACGGCAATATTGATTCAATTTTGGGACAATAAAATTGAATTCATTAGACTCAAGATATCTAAACAATGAGCCGATTCCCTATGATCATGCGTGACTATGCCAAGAAGGCACTCAACCTAGCAATCGAAGAATTTAACGAAGAACAGGGTAAGTACGTATATGACGATTATGATTCTGATGACTCCAATGATTCTAACTATTCTGGGTATTTGGAGGATCGCGATGGTGTTATCTTTGATTCGTCTGTTTACTACTACCAATGCTATGATCCTGAATGCAACTGCGATATGGATCATGTTGTTGACTGTGAGCAATATCTCAAAATATGGAGAATCATTTGCGAAATCAACAGGAATACGAACGCCATTGATTTCTTAATGCAGTATCCAGAATTTCTGATATACGAAGAATTAGCTTATAATTCGAGAGCTGGACTACTATGGTATTCTAGAGATTTACCACCGAGAGCATGGGCGAATCCGTCACTTATTGAGTTTATTGAACAGGCTATAGCTGAAGGGGTTGAGCCAGTATGGCCTCAATTAAGCAAAAACAAAGCGGCTTGTCATATACTTGAAAAGAATCTAGACAAAGTAGATTGGGATTTGATGTCTATGAACAGAGGAGCTGCCTATATTCTTGAAAACCACACGGATAAGATAAACTGGAAATTTGCTTCTATCAACGAAGGACTTATCAAAATACTCGAACAGAACTTAGATAAGGTACATTGGCCTGGATTGACTATCAATAAAAATGCTGGACATATACTCGCGAAGAACTTAGATAAGATCGATTGGACTAGGGTTAGATGCAATGATAATATCATTAGACTCATAGAAGCTAATATTGACAAAATGGGGGAATTCTATTGGGTTCAACACATATGTGCGATGCCATTGATTACGCCAGATACGATGAAAGATGAGCCAGAAGAATTCAAAGGAAGATTGTCTTGCAATAGATCGGCTGCTGATTTGCATTATGAGCCACATGAGGTAAACTTTGACAATGAGATGATCTTCACCTACGACTACAACGATATCAAAAAGACTATGGAGCCATTAACATCAATGATAACCGGATACTTCTATCGCCCTGATGCCGTCGCTCGCTGGATTGAAAACAATGATATCGAGACTATTGGTTCTGAAGAGTACTTGATCTCTGCGACTAAGTTCTGAAAAGAATGATCGATTATATTTCTGAATAGTGCATATTTCATTTTTTTAGCAAAAAAAAGACTACATCTTAAGCTAATGGCTTCCAAGACTTTCGCTCTTGTCTGAAATCCTTAGGCGGTAGACAAGTCCGCTGTCGTTTTGGCTCTGGTTCGAGCAAGTCAGTTTCAACAATCGCCGTAGCGTACGGTAGAGATTCTAGCTTGCTAGAACAGTATTGCGATTTAAGCCAGTTAAGCTCGTCTTTCAAGTACATAACTTCTCGTTGCAGGCTGACGATATCCATTTATCATAGTATGCAAATGATTTAAAAATTGAATTCTTTAGACTCAAGATATCAAAATGGCTAAGTGTGCTTCTAAGAACTGTTCTGTCAAGAATGCCGTATTTGCTTATTCGAAGACTGATAAGTCGAAATACTGTGCTAAACACAAAGTCCCTGGAATGATCGATATTAAGAATAAAACTTGTAAAAAAGCTGGTTGCGGTAAGATACCATGCTTTAACTTCAGAGGACTCAAGAAAAGAATATACTGCGCTGATCACAAAGATGATGATATGGTCAATGTTATCAATAAGACTTGTAAAGAAGCTGGTTGTGACATCATTCCGTCATTTAACTTCAGAGGTCTCAAGAAAGGAATATACTGTTTTGATCATAGACTCGAAGGAATGGTCAATGTCATTTCTAAGACTTGTGAGGAAGATAGTTGCGATATTATACCTACATTTAACTTCCGAGGACAAACCAAAGGCATTAGGTGCTTTGACCATAGACTCGAAGGAATGGTTAATATCAAATCTAAGAGATGTGTTTCATGCGGACTCTTCTTAGTTAAGAAGTCTAAAGATTACATGTGTCATCAATGCTTCATGTTCACTTATCCAAATCACGAGTCCTCCCGTCACTATCGAACAAAGGAATTAACCTTCACACGTCTCCTCCAACAAGACCTAGAACTCCAAGGCATTCCCTGCGTTCTCGACTCTAAGATCTCTGGAGGCTGCTCCCGTAGACGCCCGGACGTGTTCATCGACCTTTTAACACACGTTCTAATCATTGAGATAGATGAAGACCAGCACTTGTCTTACAACGAGTCTTGCGAGTATGTTC
>JACCDR010852754.1_pt1 | contig 10830 bp, 10 predicted proteins | sample 7446431 | NCBI WGS metagenome assembly JACCDR01 (sample SAMN15323443, study PRJNA562643) | freshwater metagenome | isolation source: river surface water | place: USA:Blue River Watershed | collected 2017-08-17 | reverse complement strand
ATTTTTTTTTGTTTTTTTGGTATAGCATGACCCCGTAAATCCGTTTTATAAGATTGTGCTTCTTGTTCAGTATCAGAGATGTATACTGTTGCTCCAAACATAGCGTATTTTTTATTATCTGCGCTGTTTTTCCAACAAACGTACTTGTTTACAGCGTATACATTTGTTGCTCCTGATTTAAATACCTCTATCGCTTTTACTTCTCTTAAATACTTTGTACAGTTAATTATTGTGTTTCTATGTACTTTTAATGCATCTGCTAAAGTTCCATGGCTTACTACTAGAGCATTTCTATTATCCATATGTTGAACTATCCAAAAGAACATTCTCATAGCATTACTATTCTCTTTCGCTATTTTCATGACTAAATGCATATTCTCATTATAAAACTGAGTAAAATTATCGTTTAGATTTTTAGTCTCTCCAGTATTGAAGTCTATTATTGTTTTTTCCTGTTTTTGCATATTTATTTCGTGGTTTAGTAGTATCTTTTTGAGTTGTGCAGAAATGCATAAACTATTGTGCAATAATCACAAATATTTATTATTTCTGCAAAAAAAAATGTGATAAGGTTAAAAAAACCTGCACAATTCTATTTGTGCAGACCTGCACAAATAGAATTGTGCAGGTTAGTTATTTAAACTCCTCATAATCAATATATTAGTATATATACTTTCTGTATCTTAATATATTAAAAAAAACAAGGGTTCGATACCCTGTTTTTTATCCTCGCTTTGTGAAGGGGTTTTCTAGGTGTTAAGGCTTTATTTATTACTTTAAAGCTGCCTTGCATCGTTGCTGCTCCCTTCAATACTTATCCTTAGAAGCCAAAAAAATAACCAGGGATTGGTAAGCCGCAGAGCCACCGGAGTACGCTGGGCGATAGTCCAGCGTGCGGGAGGTGGCGAGTGCGTTGGGATACTTGTCTAAGTAGGTACACTTCTAGGATAAGAGTTTAAATAAAAGTTCGACTACCATATATACAATACTCAAAGGTTTGTAGGTGAACTCAACCACTTTTTTTAGGGAGTTCAAGATTTGTTTAATTATTTTTTTCATAGCCTCTAATACGAAAATATTTATCTATTAATTCGGTAAAAGGAGTAGTCCCTAGCATCTATAATTTTTTTCATTATACACTTTAAAAAATTGCAGGAATGTTTGTCTATTGGGGCTTTGCCCCAAACCCCAGGATAAGAGGCATATTGCCGTGAGACTGTTCGGGTTTTAGCGTTCTAGCTGGGGGCCTCTGTTTAGCTTGATTTCCAGTTTTAGGTCGGCCTGTAGTTCTTTTTCCATACCTTTTTGTTGCTCTTTGACTGATTTATTCTGTTCAAATTCTTCTTTTTCGATGCTTAAAAGAGCTTTATCGTAGACTTTACCATTTTTCATAGTATTTACATACCTGAATTGTTCAGTGAAGTCTCGTTCATAGCTAAACTGACGGTCAAAGGCTTTTTCGCTGGCTTCTTTAAAGTTTATTTGGTTAAACTGTCCGAACTTTGCCGAGTGTTCCAGGTTCTTTCCTTTTGAGTTGTTTAAGGGGCTTAGGAGTCGTTTATTTTCATTATCCTTCCGGGAGACGATAATTTGCACATGCGTTTGTAATCCTGGCTTTAAATCGCCTCTGGCGGCTTCTCCTCGCTGTACTTCTAGGTCTTTGTAGCTGTAGGTTCTATTATGCTCGATTTTACCGAAGTATAAAAGATTGTCCGCATTAATTCCCTTTTGGAAGTTTTGAGCGTATACTTCCATTACTCCTTTAGCGTATTCTTTAAGTTTCTCTGGATCGTTGCCAATGTGAGCCAGTTCTTTCTCAGAAGGGGAAATGTTTAAGAGAAAGAATTTAGCTTCACTCTGTTTTAGTTTACCAGTGTTTTTGTCAATTCGGCTCTGTACTTCCTCTGGCTCAATGTTGCTGCGGAACTGGTCGAACCACATTTCTTTTTCTTTTTTTTGCTCGGCTGCTGGGTGATCTGTCTGGTTCTCTTTTTCTAGATAGTTAACCAGCTCCCGACTGCTGCCTTTATTGTCTCCCTTTTCGGACGGGGTGATGTTGATATATGGCATAACTAAGAGGTTAAATATGTTCTATGGCTTGAGCTGTTTTTTGTTGCAACTCCTGTATCTTACCACTTTGAGTAATCGAGTTGTATCTTTCTCGTTCCTCCATGTAGGCTACCAGTACAGCAGTAAACGCTTCTTTCAACTCCGCTTTGGTTTTCATTTGTTGTTGTTGCTCCTTTTGGAAGATGGTCAGTATTTTGTAGGTGTTAGCTGTTGTATCAGCAATGAGTTGAAGACTTGTAGTAAGCATCTCCCAGTAGTTCCCCTTTTCTGCTTTGCCATCAGTACGAAATAAGTTTACTAACCACTGCGAAAATTTACCCTGTTTTTCCCCTTGATCCTTTAGTTGCTTTTCTGTCCGGATGCTGGAAGCTACTAGTGGGATAAGAGTATCTTTTTCTTGCGTTTTAATGAAGCTGATAATTCGGTTGATACCATTACTCAGTTCCTTCTTTAAAAGTTCGTCTGAAAGGTCTATAGGATCTTTCTTGGACTTATAGAAGTAATCCACCATCTGCGCAAATAGCTCTTGTTTACTGCGTCCTAGCTTTTCGGCTAGGCTGCTAAATTTTTTGTCTGTATCTGCAGAGAACCGCACGGATTTATCTGCCTTTTCGGTGGTCTTGCTAGTAGAAGTAGTTTTTTTAGTAGGGAGTGGCATAAGAAGTATAAAGATTGATATATTTGCTAATATACTAAAACATGCTTTAAAAGCGTTATTTAAAAGTTTTTTATATTAAAATATATTGTGTGCTTATTTTGACTTTTTTTAGATGGTTACTTTTATAACGATAAAGTGCCGTTATTTATGTTTTTTCGCAGAAAAAACCAAGCAGACTTACGCTAAGTAGGAGCGAAGCGACTACTTAGCGTAAGTCCAGCTTGCTTCCTGTACCTTTGGCACAGGAACGCCACCCGCTATCAAGCAGCTTACCCTTTCCACGGGTTGCCTTTGCGTAGCTTAGGCTTCCTGTGGAAAGGGATTGCGGTTTTCTTCTGGACTTACTTTTTCTACCTACTGACATACTAGTGATATAAAAGTGAAATGGGTAGCTAAAGGGATAGGGATATATGTTGGAAGCGACATAATTGTGAAATACCCCTTACTACAAAAATGCAACAAAATAGCAACAAAAACCCTTATGCACACTTGTTTCAGGAGCTATGAAAAAGTAGTTGTTGTTTATTTGTAGTAAAATGGGAGTAGCGATAATTTTTTTGGCTGGAAACGTGATAAAAAGGCAAAAATAAAATACCTTTCGCTGTTTTTTCGTTTGGATAGTAGTTTTTGATTGAATATTTCAATCAATTATAACTCGAATTTATCAATGTATTTTTTGAATTTACCTTTAAGGCTTTCAGTCTCAGTTTTTGCAGGGGGTATAATGGGAGTTTGGTCGGCCTCGTTGCTCATTAGCCAGTCCATACTAAATCCTTTGTCTCTGAAAAAGACCATGATTTGGATAATATTGGTCAGGCTGCCTTTGCCTTGTTCAGCTTTAGATATAACCGATTGTAAAACGCCTATCTCCTTAGCTACTTTGGCCTGACTCCAATTCTGCCCATCCTGTTTGGATAGTTCACTACGGAGCTGGGCAAAGCGTTTTCCAATCTCTTCAGGAGTTAGTTTCATCAGTTAAGTAAACTTGTTAAGCAAATAAAGCATAAAAAAATGAAAACAATACTTCAAATGACTCAAATCCTTTCTCGCTTTGTGATAGTCTGTGCTTTTTTCTGGATGTTCGGTTGTAGTTCCAATTTTTATGACCCACAGCCAATTACCCAACCTGTGCATTTTTTAAATACGGTTGATTCAAAGCAGGTACAGCAGTTTTTAGACTACTTACAAGGCTTGACTCCAGCTCGCCTTACTTCCAGTGAGGGCGATTACTACAACAATCTGGCAGCCAAGGAGTATTTGGATGGTAATTATCAAAAAGCCTTAGAATATAATAATCAGGCGTTGGCTTTTCGGTCTGGTGATGAGTTCGGAACAGCCAAAAGCTACAATAACATGGCTGCAATTTATCAGGCTCAAGGCGAATACAAAAAAGCTCTTGAACTTTACAGACAATCTGCTGACATGCTTCAAACGCTTCAAAAGACAGAGTGGTACACTTACGCCCAAACCAATTATACAAAATTGGTTGCTTCAACTCTTGCGGGTGGCAGAGTAGTAGTTGACCCATCTATTTTAGTATCATTTGGTCGGATTGCTGGTCCGCCACAGAATGACCCGGTTATCTTATTTGTAGAATATTGACAAACAATAAACCTAAAAGTGTATGAAACATTGCCTATTCCCTTTCATTTTCTTGTGTTTAGTATCCTGTGGAAAGCAAGAAGTAAACCCATCTGTGGCGGCAAAAACAGATAATTCCTTTGCGGAGGCTAGAAAAATAATGCAAACTGACCCTGTAAAAGCCGAAAGTCTGGTATTAGAAGGGCTTCATCTAGCAAGAGAAAACGAATATCAAAAAGGAATAGGGGATGGTTTATTTGTAATGGGAGCCTGTAAGAGTTTTCAGGGGCAGTATGGAGATGCCAGTGAGTATTATATAAAATCTCTTCGTTTGCGTCAGTCTATGGACGATCAGAAAGGAATGGCTCAGGTCTACAATGGGTTGGGAGTTACTTATTACAATTGCCTTGCTTATGAAAATGCAGAAGAAGCATTGGTAAAAGGTCAGAAGGCGGCTGCTAGTGTGGAGGACTTTGAAGGGTCTGCAAAAATAGAAAGGTCATTAGGGCTTCTATATCAGAATCAAAAGCAATATGAACGAGCTGAATCTCATTATCAAATGTCTTTGTTTCTTTTTGAAAAAATTGCTTCTCCTCATGTGGGAAGTGTATACAATGACTTGGCTGTAATTAGTGCGTTAATGCTTGATCCAGATTATGAAAAAGTAATTAAAATATCCCAGAAGGCATTAGAAGCCAAGAGAAGTAAAGGCATATCAGGTACAGGGCTAATCCTTCTTAACATAGCCAGAGCATATTTTAAACTAGGTGATATAGAAAAAACCTCTTTATATATTCAACAGGCCAAAGAAGCAAGCCTGAACCGTCCATTTGATACGATTTCCTCTTTAAATGAAGAGGCTGAGTTATATTTGCATTTAGGACAGATTGAGAGTGCAAAACAGGCATTAGAACAGGCTCAGGCTTTAATTCCACTTTTGACAGGAGTAGAAAAAGAACAAGTGAAAGAAACTTATAAACTTGCTCAGAAGGCATATAAAGGTTTACCCTTGGCAGAAAATTTCAAAGAGAAGCAAATTCGCTTGGGAAAGGAGCTAGAGGTTATTTATAACAGCATCTCAGCACAGCAGTACAAAGAACAATCAAAAATTTATAAAGCTGAAAATACTTCCCTGAAAAGCCTAGTAGACCAGTTAGAAACTGCCAATACTAGGCTTTATATAGCGATGGGTTTTAGTATCGTTTTCCTACTGTGTACAGTTTATTTTTTGAGGCAATACTGGAAAATATCCAAACTATTTAGAAAGTATATTGTGTATAGGGATGATGTATTACTGGATTTTGAGCATAATCTAAAAGGGTCATAGTGACTTTTTTTTATGCTGCTCTGGCAATGATTTTAAATTTTAAGTCCCTACGAGTGCTTACATCCGCTTTTTCATAAATGTGTCGTACATGTGAGTTTACCGTGTGGACAGCAATACAACATTTTTCAGCAATTTCTTTATAGGTCAAGTCTTCCAGTAGGTAACGTAGTACTTTCTCTTCTTGGGCAGTTAAACTAAATCGCTGGGCAGCGTGTTCGGCTCGTTGGGGAGCATTGATAATCCGTGAAATTTCTTCTACTGTAGTACTGACAGGGCTACGTGTAGCAATCTCTTCTATTTTTTGATAGGCGATCTGTTGATAGACTAGAATTTTTTTTACCAGCCACCAGAAGACAAGCAAAAAAACACCGTTTAAGAGCGTGAAAACCACGCAGACAAAGAGTAATGTAGTAGCAGACATAGGGACATAGCATTAGTGTAAATCAAAGATAAAAAATATAACCTAAAAAAGAATATTATTAAACCTAATTTAGGTTATATTTGTATGATGCCTTTTCGCATCTTTGAATGAGAGAGCCTTCTGGTAGGTTATATACTTGCCAGATTCTCATGTGGATTGATTTACTCTCATTAGTCCTTGATTGGTGAGAGTATTTTTTCTTTCCTCTTTTATACTCTCACCCCTGAACTGCAAATCTATTCATCAATCCTTAACTACTTTTGTATGATACAACAACCTTGTAGATTCCTTTATCTACTCTCTTTTTTAGGATTTTTTACGGCCTGTCGTTTTTCGGATTCAAACGAAGACAGTCCCGTTCCGCCTGTTACTTATCAAAAAGCACCTGTTCAGGTACGCTATGAAGTGGAACAGATTACGTTTGTGGAGTCTATAGACAAAAATCCAAAAACCAAGTACCTTTCCTCCATTGCCGCTATTCCAATGATAATGCACAATAAGGTAAAAATGGGTATTTTTGCAGATGGTACACCTGAATGGGTTATTACCCACCTCGAACCCTCCCCACAATGGCGGTTACCTTCTGCTCAGGCTCAAATTCCAAAAGATGAATCGCCAAAAACAGTCCGAACGCACATTAAAAATGGAAAAGGATATTTCTTTGATGCTCAGGATAGGCTTATTCGTACCCATCCATTGCTGGCACAGGGTTTCGTGGATCTGGTAGAGCTGCTAAAAAAAGACCAGATTCCACATACACAAATAGCTTCTCGTATTATTGCTGGAACAGGTGTAGATGTAAACCAGCGTATTGCAGATGCCCGTGCCAAAGGTTATCAAGTGGATGCTAGCCAAGGTGGACGGGTCACTATTAAAGCAACCATAGATTATACGGTGCTGAACCCATTTGTCACCCCTGACCCATCGGCTGAAAAATTTATTTTGATCGAAGTACTGGCTACCGATATGAAGGTTTTGCTTAGTTCAACCCTGTACACGTTGCAAAACCAGCTTGTTTCGCAAACCATTTACGATTATCAGACAGGTAGTGACAGCCAGTTGGAATTAACTCATCTTAATCAGAAGGTATATACCAAAGATGCTAATGGAACTGATGTGGTTTCTAGTGTAGATACATACATTCGTGATCTAGAACTTGAATACAATTTTAATAACTAATTTTTTACTCCTAAATCCTTTCAGAATATGCGTAACCATATAGTCATTTTTCTGTGTATGTTACTAGGGAATTGCTCTCTGTTTGCTCAGCAAGTACGAGTTGACTGGGTACACGGTTTGAACTCAGATGAATCATTCTGGCTACCTTACCGTACTTTTTTTGAGGAAACGCGGCAAATTGACGGTTTTTTTTCCTCCAATGGAGATGCGGGTCTTGTTTTTCCTAACAATGGTCTGCATGTATATAGAACTAATGAAGGGGTAGCTTCCTTTGCAGATAGAGTACAACTCACCATTAACCACGGTATACCGGGCCTTGGGATTGGGCATAGTATGGGGGCATTATCCGTTCGAGAAGTATCCCGCCGTGACCCAGGAGCTTTTCGGGGAATGATACTGTGTGGCTCACCCCTGAAAGGAGCCGCTATTATGAACGCCATTCAAGATGGTAGAGCCAGTGCCTACATTGACAATGCAGCTTGGCAACTCACACGTGGACCTAGAGCACAACTAGGTTCTGCAGGAGCATTGTTTTATGTGGTTGGTGGCATTGTAGTCAATAAGATTAAAGATAATATGCGAGATGATTTATTTGGAAGTTACGGTGAACGAACCATTGCTGATTTGGCTGAAAACAGTACTTACATGAATCAGATTAATGCTGTGCCAAAAGAGCAACAAATTCCTCATGTGATGCTCTGGGGCAATGAAAACAGTCCAATGCACCTGCGGGGATGGTCTTCACAAGAACGAGCCAGTGATCGTCTACCTTGGGAGAATGGAGATGATGAAAAGTGGGTACGGCAATTTAATACTATGTATGATGTATATAATGCTACGGCTATTATTAACTTGGGTGGAGCAGTAGTAGCTGCTATTGGTTTACAGTTTGGGATAAGTGGTTATTTTACCTTTGTGGCACATGAATGGAGAAAAGGAGCTAAGTACATGCGGGATGAATCAGAATCTCAATTTGCAGAACTTATTGGAGCTAATAAAGACCACCTAATTCGCTATATTACTTATCGTACAGATGAATGTACAGATGAACAGCGTAGAAAGTGCACGTATGAAGTATTTTATCCTTATAGTGGTACAGGTCTAGCACCTCCACCTGGTATTATACTATGGGAAAGATATAATCAGTGTTTAAGTTCATGCAATAACCGACTTGTCACCCGTGAAATACGTATTCCCATCCAGCAGGGTAGTGATGGAACTGTAGCAGCTTATTCAGCTTTGGCACAGGATACGCCCTGGGAAGTACCAGCAACGGAGCAATATCAGGTAGAAGGCTGCAACCACATGGAAATGAGGGGACATCCTAATATGACAGCTCAACTCGAAAATGTGTTTGATAGACAGAATGACCCTATTTTTAACGTACCACGCTAATGAAATACCTATCTATAGCAATGCTTTTACTCGTCTGCTGTTGCAGACGGGAAAACAAAGGGCCACAGTTTAAAACCGATGAAGCAGGGACAATTGTGTCCCTGCCTTACCTGTGGTCGGTTCCGATCAGCTACGACAACCAGTTAGGGGCAGGGGTAATTAGTCCCATTGTTTACAAGGACAGGTATGTACTTTGTCCAGGTGCTATGCTTATGTTTGGTTCGCCTAGGGGGGTGCTGCATTTGGTAGATGCTCAGACAGGTGAACTTAAATGGCGATGGAACGACTATCAGGATAAATCAGAAAATAGTTTTGTTAAATGGTCGTATATCAAAGATAATCTGTTTGTAAATTCAATAGGTTCTAAAACATGGGTCATTGATTTGAATACAGGTAAAACCGTCTGGAAACGAAAAAAGGGTATGTCTTCGGCTACGCCTATAGCAGGTATCGGGGACTACTACTACTATGTGGGTATTACTCCTTACGACCCTGTAAACTATCCGTTTCAATCGGAGAGTAAAATATACCGGGGCAGGGTTTCAATACCAGAAACGGAGGAATTGGTAGTACCTGCTAGTATTGCTATGGAGAAAACAGATGACCCTAGAATATCAGGTGGGTTTGGAGCGGGTACGTTTCAGATTTTTACTTTACAACAAGATACCATGCTCGTAGTAGACTATAGTACGCCTACCAATGTTGTAAAGTATGGGGTACGCTCTAAATTTGGGGTATTTAATGTTACTAAACGCATCTGGCTTTACAAAGATATTGAATTTACTGCTCCTGAGTTCGGGTTAATTCCCGACAACATGCCTATTATTTACCAAGATAAAGTATATCACACCATAGGCCATTGGATTACTTGCCATGAATTATTGACAGGTAAGGAAATCTGGAAACAACGATTTAAGGGTAATTTTCTTTTTGGTGGCTTTGTGATTGAGAATGGTGTACTAGTGGCTAACTGTGAAGACCTGTTTTTGTATGGGCTTGATCCCGCTACAGGTACTCAAAAATGGAAAGAACCATCCAGCGGCACCGCCTACCGCATGTTTTACATGAACGGGGTAGTTTATTATTCTGGTGGAGGGGATGGACATTTACACGCAGTGGATGTAGAGACAGGCAAACATATCTGGCGGCTTAACTCACCCGAACAAAGTTCTTCCGCTTTTTTTTATGCAGCAGTAGCAGGTATCCCAGGAACAGAAGGGAAAAAAGGAACTATCTTAGCTCATACTGGGCTGCGTGTATTGGCCTATGAAGCTGCCAGATAAATAAAAGAACTCCTCCCCTACTCCTACTTATTTTCAATAGGTAGGAGTTTTTTAATGACCAGTCTCACGGCAATATTGGGTCTGGGGCAAAGCCCAAGAAAGTAACTAGTGTGTAAAGATAAAATTTCTCAACCTCTATATTTCAACCTGCCAGATGGTAAAAAATTGGAATTTTATTGAAAGGAAAACCATCGGTTTTTCGTCAAAATAATTACTCTTAAATAGTTTATATACAAATAGTTATAGGTATTTATTTACTACTAAAGTTCAATTTAAAGTGTTGCTTGAAGTCTGAAAGAAAAAAGTTTGTTTTTTTTGGTAAAATTGTCAGTTACAAATAAACTATAGTTGTAACTGAGGTTCTCGTTACAAACGGATAAATATATCCAGTTGGCATGTATTAACGTGGAAAATAGCTGGGGTGTGGCCATAAAAAAACCTTGGCTAAGTCTGTGCTTATACGTCCAAGGTAAGTGTGCGAACTGTCTCGCGGATTGCCCTATTCCTCGCCGATAGTATCCCTACTACTCGGCTCCGCTTCGGGTCAATTAGTTTAAGAACGAATATGTTCTTTTTTTCATATTTTGGTAGATAGCCACATTTTTATGTAGCAGTTCTAATATTTCCTTATCTGTGGTTTGCGTCATTTTCTCTTCTAAATCTGTTATTTCTTTCTCTACAGATTGAATATACGATGTTAATGGTATTCTAAGTACGTCTTTCATGATCGTTATTAAATTAATTTGTCAGTATCCCTATTGATCGATTCCGCTTCGAACAATGTTTTTAATTTTTTTTTGTTTTTTTGGTATAGCATGACCCCGTAAATCCGTTTTATAAGATTGTGCTTCTTGTTCAGTATCAGAGATGTATACTGTTGCTCCAAACATAGCGTATTTTTTATTATCTGCGCTGT
>JACCDR010393533.1_pt1 | contig 10830 bp, 9 predicted proteins | sample 7446431 | NCBI WGS metagenome assembly JACCDR01 (sample SAMN15323443, study PRJNA562643) | freshwater metagenome | isolation source: river surface water | place: USA:Blue River Watershed | collected 2017-08-17 | reverse complement strand
CTGCCGCCGCCGATGACGACGAGGTCGAAGCCGCGGTGGACGCTCACCTGGCCGAGGACGAGGACGACGCGCCGGCCGATCAAGCGGCCGAATCGGGGGAGTAGCAGATAAACTCCCTGGTGTCGCCGTACTCGCCCGCACCGGACGAGAACAACAGATCGGCCCCTGGCCGCCCCCGTGAAAGGGAGCGGCCAGGGGCCGGATCTGTTTGGTGCTACACAAGCAACTTGGTGACGGTGGCCGGGCCGACGATGCCGTCCGCGGCGATCCTGCGGGCCTTCTGGAACGCGACGACCGCGACCAGGGTGGCCGGCCCGAAGTCCCCGTCCACGCTGATCTTCTGACCGGCCCGGACGAGCAGCGCCTGCACCAGCGCCACCCACGACTTCGGGCCGACGATACCGTCCACGCCGAGGTGATAGCGGACCTGGAAGGCGCGGACCGCCTTGTCGGTGGCCGGCCCGAACTTCCCGTCCACCGCGCCCGCCTTGAACCCGAGCCGGTTCAACGCCCGCTGAAGCGTCTTGGTCGCGGCGAGCACCGTGCCGGTGCGGCGCAGCACCGGCATCCGGGTCATGCCGCCCTTGGGCGCCGGCCGGGCCGGCGTAGCCGACTTCGAGCTCACCGGGATCACGACGACGGGCTTGCTCGCGCCGCCCCGGTAGTAGCCCCACGCCCGGGTGTCGTTCTCCTGGCGCGTGGTCATCTCCACATCGACGTGGATGTGCTCGGTGTGCGGGCTCGGACCGTGGTACGCGTACGCCCGGGAGAGCCCACCCGAGTACCCCTTCGACCGGATCTTCCGGTCGTAGATGACGTTCCGGGTGCTCGGGTGCCGGATCGCGCGCGCCACGAACCGGGCCGTGTCGATCGCCGAGCTGTCGAAGTCGCGGGCGTCGACCGCACCGTGCTTGTTGGGGTTGTGCTTCGAGCCGCCGTGCTCGGGCGCACCGGTGTCGAAGTGCCGTGGGTCGCCGATCCACCCGTCGCTGCGCTTGTCGCGGCCCGGGTGCTCACGGTTGACCTCGTCGAGCAGCACCAGCAGGCAGCGGCACGGGTAGGGGGTGACCATGGGCTACACCTCGCCGGGCCTGGCCGGCGCCGGCGAGCTCGCAGCTTCGATCGCCCCGGCGAGACCGGTCGGCTGCGCGAACCCCTTGTACGAGCCGATCGCGGCGACCAGGGTGAACAGCACCGAGCTGATGCCGGCGCGCACGTCGGTGAAGTGGTCGAACGCGCCGGTGAAGTACGCGGTTCCGAGGCCGGCGATGACCGAGTAGACGAAGGTGACCGCGGCGCGGGTGCGGGCCGTCCACGTCGGCTGCTGGATGACCGGCAGCACGATCGTTGCGGACACGAAACCCACGATCAGGTTCCACATGGCGAGGTCGCCGGTGGGGTCCATGACTCCTCCTGGAAAGCAGCGAACCCCGGACCAAGCTGGTCCTGGGTTCTCGGGTGGGTAGGTGCTACTTGGCGCGTGGCGGCAGCGTGAAGGTCGGGTAGTAGTCCTGCACGCAGGACACCAAGCCAGCGCCGGCGGGGTCTTCGGTGACCGGGTGCAGGCGCTGGCACACGGCGATGACGAACTGCGTCTGACGCAGCTGGTCCATGACGGCGCCGGTCTGCTTCGCGTTCTGGGCGCTGCACTTGGTCCCCGGCACGAAACACCCGTACAGCAGCTCATTCGTGCTCTTGGCGTCGCCGGCGGCCTGGTTGATGCGCGAGAGCAGCACAAAGTTCGTGACGGCCATGACGACCAGCAGCCCCATCGACAGCACCAACACGAACAGCGCCGTCGTGATCAGCTTGATCTTCTGTTCGCGCAACGCCTCGGCCTGAACCACCTCGGAGTGCAGCGCTCGTACGCTGCCCGACAGTTCACCGATCGCCGTCGTGGCCCGGTCAATGCTCGGGTCGCCCATCGGAGTTCTCCTCGTCCTGCTGTTCCTTTTCGCGGAATTCGTCGACCAGCCGGCGCAACTCCTCGGCGGCCTTGTCGAGCTGGGCGGCGATCGATACTGCCTTGGCTTCCCAGTTGTCCCGGTCACTCATTACGGAGTCGCCGGGCGGCCTCCACAGCGGCATTGATCTCAGCCTGCTTCCTGATCTCGGACATGATCGTGGAGGCGTCGGCAACCGCCTCGGTGGCCTTGGTCAGGGCGGGGACCATCTGCTCGGCCATGATTCCGTAGAGCCTGCGGTTGTCGTCCTCCAAGCGCTGCGCCCGGTCCTCAGTGGACTTGATGGCGCTGCGGGCGTAGATGCCCAACGCCAACGCAACTGCGCCGATCAGGCCGTATTGCAGGAAGATCCCCTCGATGGAGGTGGGAATGCCGGCGGCGATCAGGAAGTCAAGAGCCATGAGCGGAACCCATCCGCTCGATCAGCTCAGCGCGCAGGCTTCCGAGACGCTGCTCGTAGCGTTCCGCGGCGGCGTCACGGACCTCGACGGAGATCCCCACCAGATACGGCACACCCTCGATGGACACCATCAACTTCGTGCTGACGAACTTGCGCCACCGGCGCCACCCGGCCCGCTCGTCGTACATGTCCTCGCACGTGGTCATGAAGTCGTTGGTGGCGCGGGTGAAACTGTCGGCCACCTCCCAATTGCGGGCGGCGTCACCGTGCAACTCCCGGTTGGTCCGGCCCATCACCTGCTCGCGGCTGAAAGGCAGCTGCTCGCCGTACGAGTCGGACACCCAGACGTAGCGGCCAGCCCGGTCACGCACGTAGATGATCGCCGCGGGATCGTTGATCAGGTCGGACAGGGTTTCCATGTGCCGAGCGAGCGTCGCCTGCTCCGGATCGGTCATGCCGGCCCTCGATTCACGGGGTTGACGCGCCCTCGACCAGCGCGGTGATTTCCTTCAGCAGCTGGGCGCGCCCGTCCGTCCAGCCCTGCTCGTAGGAACCGGTAGCGGTGCCCGGGGCCGGGGTGCGCGGATTCTCCGCGGTGAACAGCTCGTTGTAGGCGGCCACGGGTGCCGGTGGGTCGCCGGGCAGTTGCACGGCGGTTGCTGCCGCGCCGCCGGCGTCACGGCTGTATCCGGGCGCGGTGCGCAGGTTCAAGGGGAAGTCTCGGCGCTGGCCGATCGCGTACACCTGGCCGGTGGCCTTGCCGGGCGAGTTCCACCAGATCATCCCGAGCCACCGCCAGCCGGTGGTGTCCGGCCCCCACGTCTTGACCTCGTCGTAGATGCCGCGGATCCACGCCGCGCGGGCGGAGCCGTCCACGTCGTCGGGCATGCCGATGACGCCCCACTCGGGCCAGATCCGGTCCCGGGTGTCCGCGGCGTTCTTGCGGTACGCCTTGAACACGGCGACGAACTGCGCCGGCGTGGGCAGGGTGGCCGGGGTGACGACCGCCTTGGATGTGCCGGACTGCACGTACATGTCGCAGCCCAGGAAGTCACCGATGCCGGGGTCGTACGTGTCGTACGAGCGGCCAGAGCCGGGCTGCTCGGTCCACGTCTTGGTGAGCACAGGGCCGCACCGGATCCGCTCGCGCAGCGCCGGCGGCAGGCCGTCGACCATCGACATGAACACCGTGAAGTTGGTCTTGAAGGCGGCCGGGGGGAGGTCGCCTTCCGGTTCGTGCCGGTCGGTGATGTAGAGCGTGCTCACCCAGTCGGGCAGGGCCAGCAGCTGCTTACGCACGTACGCGATCGCGTCGGGGTCGCCGTCGACCTTGGTGGATACGAACGGGATCGCCCCCACCGTCTTGCAGTACGCCAGGCGGGAGTCCGACCAGGGCGGCAGGACCAGGCCGGTCTTGTCCGCGGTAACTCTCGCCGACACGGGGAAGACCCGCATGATGTTGTTGCCGGCGAGGGCCGGCGACAGGGCCGGCAGGTCCGCGGCGTTCATCGTGGCGCCGATCAGCATGTCCCCCCCTTTTTGGTTAGACCGGGTAGGTGATCGATCCGGAGATGTAGTCGCCGTTTGCCCACGTCCACGGGTCGTTGTTGATGACGGGGTGCGCGCCGACAACACCCAGGGTGGTGCCGCTGGAAACCACGAAACAGCTGGAGGGCTGGAACAGGCCCGCGCTGGAGTCGGCGAGCTGGCAAATCCCGACCGCGACGATGCCGGATCCGAGGGATGCGACGGGAACGGGCAGCGAGATGGCGTAGGTGCCGCTGCCGGCGGCGGCACCGGAGCTGCCGAACAGGACCTCGAAGTTGTAGTTGACCATCGGGCCGGGCAGGTAGGTGTACCAGCCGACACGCAATGATCCAGTCCCCATCGTCGGGTTGGTGGTGCTCGCGGTCAGGGTGGGCGTGAACGTCTGCCGCACCCCCAGGTTGCCGAGGAAAGGCTTCAGCACGAACGAGCTGCCGTCGTACAAGTACCTGCTGTTGTTGGCGTCGGCGACGGTGACGTCCAACCCGGCGAGCGCCTGCGGCACGTACGACAGCGCGCCCGTGGTGGGCACGCGCACCTGCCCGAAGTAGTCGATGTGCGTGGCCAGGTAGGTGACGTTTGCCGCGCTGATCGTGGCGGCACCGTTCGCGACGGACACGGTGGCCAGCACCATCTCGTACACGCCGGTGGTGCCCAGGTTCTTCGTCGAGCTCGGCGGGCCGGCGCCGGGCGTCCCCTGCACGATCTCGACGGTCACGTCCCAGGTGGTGCGCGACAACCGCAACACCACCAGGTCAACCCGGGTGGACCCGGAGGAGTTGGACGCGATCGCCTTGGTGAAGATGCTGCCGCCAGACCACCAGGTGTGCCCGCGGACGAGGGCGTACCGGTCCGCCGCGACTTTGATCTGCATTCCGCTGGAGTCGCCGTAGATCAGCTGCGGGCTGGTGAAGTCGCCGTAGATCCCCGCGGTGGGACCGAGGATGATGGAGAGCTTCTCGTACTGCGCGTCGTCGATCACACGCCCGTTGGACGGGCTCGGCCAAGAAGATTCAGCCACCAGGTACCCCCGTAGTCAGGTGGTTGGGAAAGGGGTGCCGCCGCCCCGCGCTACGGGACGATGGCCGGCTTGACGTTGCGTTCGAGGTAGCCGACGCGTTTGTCCATGGCCCGGAGCCGTTGCAGCCACACGGGATTGGAGGTCTCGGCCTGCGAACCGATGACCGGGGAGATGACCTCACCGGCGGTGGGCCACGCCTGGATGTGCACCGACGTGACCAGGTCGGCGAGCATCGAGCCCGGCCAGGTCTCGATGGACACCTTCGTGCCGAGGTCGTAATCGATGCCGTACTGCTGGTATGGGGTGTCCGCGGCCGAGGTCGGCAGCCGGGCGGTTTCCTTGGCGCCGTCCAACTCCTCATCGCCGGCGGCGTTCAGGTCGGCGACCGGATCGGATCCGGGCCGGTTGACCAGCTTTTCCATCCGGCCCCACGCCTGCTCGGCGCCGTCGTTGTTCCGCTCGATCAGGAACCGGTCCGACCCCTCGCCCTGGCCGCCGACGACTGCCGTCGTCGCGGTGGGCGCGGTCACTTCGTACGAGATGTACTTCAGCGATCCGCTGCCGAAGGCGAAGAACACCTGATCGCTCTTGTCGGTCGGCTGGTAGACCTGGAACTCGATGGTGTCGCCGACCTGCGCGGTGCGGAACCCGAGCCCGCCGGCGGAGATGGCCATGCGGCGCATGACGTCGCCGAGCGGCTCCATCCGGTCCGCCTTCGTGGTGACCGAGCCGCCCACGCCGGCGAGCGGGCCGAGCACGAGGCTCGGTACCCGCCGGGCGGTGAGGGCGCCGGGGCCGGCGTTCAGGTTGACCAGCGTCCGCAGGCCGACCTCGCCGTTGCCGGTGAAAGTCCAGTTGTCGGTGACCTGCGCGGACGGGGTGAGCGTCGGGTCCGGGTAGGTGAGCCGGGCGGCGATGAACGCGAGGTCGTCGCTGAAGTTGACGGTGAGTTTCCCGTCGCCGGCGTTGTCTCCGTCGTCGCTGCGTTCGAACTGCCACTTCTCCACGGGGCCGGCGATCAGCACCGACTTGTTCCGGATCACCACGATGCGGCAGCCCGGCACCAGCTGGGCGCGGATCCAGCTGTATCCGGGCGCCTCGAACGATCCCGAGCCCGGTTCGTTGAACCGTTTCGTGACGTCGATGCTGGTCCAGCAGGTGATCGGGTCGCCCAGCACGGTGAGGTCCTGGTCGGTGATCAGGAGCGTGTAGTCCGGCACGTCACGCCCCCTCGTGTCGGGCTTGGAACGACAGCTCGACGGTGGTGCCCGCCGCCGCCCCGGACACGTTGATGATCAGCATGTTGTCGCCGGGGGTGAGCCACCACAGGTACGCTTCCGGCCAGTTCAGGTTGCCGACCAGGTTCTGCCCGGCCGGGCCTCGCACAGTCGGCTGGGCTGTGGTGATGGTGATCTGCTCGCCGGCGTTCAGCGGCGCGGTCAGGGAGAACTCGTAGCCGGTCGTGGTGTTGGTCGCGGTGATCGCGCTCATCGGCCCGGTGATCGTCCAGGTGGGCCAGGCGTCCACGTCGCCGCCGTTGTTGATCGCGGACGTTCCCAGGTTCAGCGAGTCGCTGACCTGCGGGAACGGGTTGAAGTAGTCGACGCCGGGGATGTAGCTGTAGGTGACCGTGCTGACGTTGGTGTCCTGCCAGTAGCCGTCCGGCGCGAACAGGGTGATGGCGTCCTTGGAGTACATCCAGCCGTCACCGGACTCGCCTTCCAAGCCGGACTCGTAGTAGCAGGAGATCTGCCGCGGGTTGCCGGGGTCGTCGGACCGGGTCACCGTCAGCAGGCCCGGCGTACGCTTGTGCAATGTGGACGTGAACGCCTTCTTGATGGCGCGTTTGCGCTGCACGTAGGAGATGTGGCTGTCCCCGTACACGTACAGCGGCCACACGATCCGGGCGGGCTTGGACCGGACGAACCGCACCGTTTCCCCGCCGCGGGGGACCGGGTCGGTCACGATTTCGTAGGTGGTGGCGTCCCACCCTGACGGGCCGGGAACGGTGAACCATCCGGGGCCGTCCGGTGCGGAGTTGGTGAGCTCCCAGACCACGCCGTCCGGGTCGGTCCAGGTGGCGATGATGGATCCGACGTCCTCGACCGGGTAGGTCATGCGCACCGCCCTTCACACACGGGTGGACATGCGCAGAGGCACCCCACCAGGGGGTGCCTCTGCGTTCGGAAGGTTGGGGCTACCGGGCGCGGCCGGCACGACCGAGGACGGCTTCGCGGTCCTGGATCGCGCGCAGCTTGCCCGGGTCCAGGGTGGTGTCCCTGAATTCGAACTGGTACGTGTTCCCGGCTGCGCCGCCGGACTGCACCAGGTTGGCGATGGTCTGCCACTGCTGGTTGGTCAGGACCGGTTCGGGTCGGCCGGTGCCGTTGAACACCGTGCTGTAGCCGGGCGGGAGCATGCCGCCGGCGTCGTAGGTGCCGCCGCCGGAGGACCGGATCAGGTCTTGCAGGTCGATCCGGGCGTTGCTGGGCGGCTCGGGCCAGCCGTAGCGCAGGAACGACATGAGCCGGCCCTGCTTGCTGGTGATGTCACCCGAGTCGACCGGTCCGCCCTGAGCGAAACCGGGCAGGTGCAGCTTGCGGTTGTAGTAGGACAACCGCGTGCCGATCCGCCCGATGGCCAGGGGAGTGCCGTTTCCGCCGTACGCCTCGGCGTGCAGGCCGCCGACGTTCGCGGCGGTGTGCCCAGGGCCGAGGTAGACGGTGAAGTAGCGGCCGGCGCCGGCGACCATGCCGTGCCGGCCCGGCCCCATGTCCGCGGTGCTCATGTACCGGTGGTAGAGGCTGTGCCCGGTCGCGATCGCCCAGAGGTTTCCCACCAGGCCGGAACAGTCGTAGCGATTCGGACCAACTGCCGCCCACAGGTACCGCTTGCCGCGCTGACCGAGCGCGAACTGCTGCATCTTCGCGACGGTCTTGTTCGGCGAGAGCACCCCGTTGAAGGAGCCGTCGCCCATCGACACGCCCGGCGTGTTGGCCAACAGCCAGTTGTCGTCCGGGATCCACACGTTGGACAGGTCGACGGTGAACGGCCACTTCTGCGTGCCGCCGACCGCGCCGCCGGACGCGAACCCGGGGAACATCTCCCGCGGGATGGCCCGCCGGTTGAGGGCGTCCATCACACCGGTGCCGTAGTAGTCCACCGCGGCGGCCTGCTGCATGTACTCGCCCTTGGACGCCCAGATCAGGTTGGCGTCCTCGGTCGGGCCGCCCACGATGCCGGCGCCGGCGATCGGCCCACCCGTGGCCCACCCGTGTGCCTTCGCGCGGTTGCGGTCCGAGAGCATGTTCTTGTACTCGGCCCGGACCCGGTCGATGTCCTTGCCCGCTTTGAGCCCCTTCTGGATGAAGGCGGTCATTTCGAGCTGCTCGAACATCTTGTCGAACTGGCCCTGCTTGAAGCCGATCGCGGTCTCGACGTTGCGCGGGATCTTCCCGTACGCATTGATCAGGTCGTCGGTCTGCTTCTTGTTCAAGCCGAGCTGGGCGGCGACCTTACGGATCTGGGTGTAGTGGTCCTGACCCTTCTTGACCGCGTCGGCGGTGACCCCGTTGAGCGACACGTCCGCGTCGTACATCCGGTCGGCCGAGGTGATCAGCGACTCGATCGCGTCCCGGCTCCGCAGCCCCTGCGAGGTGTTCATGGACAGCGACGTCGCGTGCTTGTCGTGCGCGTCCTTCGCGCTCTTGACCGTATCCCGCAGGGAGATCAGCCCGGAGTTGAACGCCTCGTCGGCCTCGATCGCGTCGATGGTCGCCTGCCGCATCGTGTTCTCGGCCTTGGTCAGCGCGTCCATCTTCTGCTGGGCCGTGCTCGCCGAATCCGCGAGAACGGCCTGCGCGTCGGACAGAGCCTGCTGGGTGGGAGTGAGCAGCGCCGACGCGTCGTTGGCGTTACGGGTCGTGCTGTTGAGCAGCGCCATCGCCTCGCTGGTCAGGTGGGCCGCTTCAGCGTTCTTCTTGAACTGATCTTCCAGCGCCCAGAGGCGTTCCATCTCCTTGCTGCGTTCCTCGTTGTCGAAGATCGCGAAGAAGTGATCTTTCTCCTCCTGCTTGAGCGTCTGGATCCTTTTCTCGATCAGCGCGATGACCTTGTCCAGCGCTTTCTCGGATCCGCCGGCCGCCGCCGCAACGTCGTCCAGGCTGGCACCCAACCCGGTCAGGGTCACCACGGCCTGCTGCATCTGAGCGTTGCCGGCAACGATGTTCTTGAACGACTCGGTTACCGCGGTGCTGCCCAGGGTCGCCTGATCGGAAGCTTTGCGGTACGCGTCACCCAACTGCTCCAGCGACGGGGCGAGCTGGTCGGTCGCCGCCTTCGCGGCCCGCTCGTTGCGGGTCTGGATGTACCAGATCGCGGCGATACCGGCCAGGGCGACACCGAGCGGGCCGGCCGCCGCGGTCATCGCCCCCATGCCGGCGGCGCCGGCGGTGCCGGCGGCCTGGGTGGCGAACAACCTGCCGTTGAGCAGGCCGGTCGACGTGGTCGCCCCGACGGTGGCAGCGTTGTACCGTGCCACCGCCGCGGTGAGGATCGCCTGTGCTTTCGCCGAGATCAGGACGACCGCGTTCCACGCCTCGGTGACGAACTTGACCGTGCGCACGAACCCGCTCAGGGTCCACACGGCGATGCCGAGAATGGTGACGACCTCCACCACGCCGGCGAGCGTGTCGAGATCCCAGGAGTTGATGAACTCGAAAACGTTGGTCACCGCGTCGAGCACCACCTCACCCATCGGCGCGGCGGCGGCGACAATCCGGCCGACGAACTCGGCCATCTGCTCGATCAGGTGGGCGACCTTCGGCCCCACCCGGGTCACGTATTCACTGAACTGCTTGAATCCCGAGCTGTCTTCCAGCGTCTCCGACCAGCGCGCGAACCGCTCGGTCAGGTCGGACAGGCCGGCGCCGAGCGGCTTGGACAGCGGCGTCAGCGCCCGGACCACGTTGATGATGCCCGTGGCCAGGTTGACCGACATCACCCACATGTGCTGCAAGCTGGGCAGGGCCTCGTCGTCCAGGAAGGAGAAAAATTGCCGCCACGACGGGGTGAGCAACACCTGGCCCGTGGCCCGGAACATGTTTCCCATCCCGGTCGCGATCTTCCCGATGAACCGGTCGAACGACGGCAGATACTCGTTCACCAGGGTCTGGATCCCTGACTGCAAACCGGGCAGAAGCCCCTCCTGCGCGGACTTACGCAGCCGGTCAAGGGCAGGCTTGAGACCGTAGAGCCAGTGCACGAACGCCTGACCGGCCGGCGACAACTTGGCCAGGGCATCGTTCATCGCATCGAAAGCGTCCCCGCCCGCGACACCGGCGGCCTCGCTCGCCTGCGCCAGGTTCCGCTGAGCGTTGGCCACCGCCTCGGTGCCGGCCAGGATCTGCCGCTGCGCGTCGCGCTGCTGCTTCGCGGCGGCCCGCTGAGCGTCGGCCACGGCCCGCTGAGCGTCGGCCACCCGCTCGGCGCCGTCCCGCTGGGCCTTCTGCACGGCGATGGTGGCGTCGGCCACCCGCTTCTGCGCGTCGGCGATCTTTTCGCTGGCGTCGAGCCGGGCTTTGTCGACCGCCTTGCGGGCGTCTTCCAGCCTGCGCGCGGCGTCGGCCGCACGTTCGTCCGCGTTAGCTACCGCCTCCCGGGCGTCCTTGACCCGCTTGGTGCTTTCGACCCCGCTCTTGTCCGCCTCTTTCTGCTGGTCGGCCAGTTCCTGCTGCTTGTTCTTGAGCTCCTCGATCTGGATGACCTTGTCCTGGTATGCCTCCAGGGCCTGCCGGCGCTCGACCTCGGTGGCCCGAGGATTCGACATGACCTTGTCGAGTTCCTGCTTGGCCTTCATCGCCGCGGTGGTCGCCTCGTCGATGTCGTTCTGGTTGCGCTTG
>JACCDR011600172.1_pt1 | contig 10831 bp, 21 predicted proteins | sample 7446431 | NCBI WGS metagenome assembly JACCDR01 (sample SAMN15323443, study PRJNA562643) | freshwater metagenome | isolation source: river surface water | place: USA:Blue River Watershed | collected 2017-08-17 | reverse complement strand
CCGTAGAGGTGGGCGGCGAGGGACGAGACGAGTTGCAGATCAACTTGCATGGGTGGGCTCCTGAATCGGGAGGGTGGCGGCGCTGTCCTTGGCGCGCTGGATGGCGGCATCGGCGAGGCGCGCGGCGCTGTTGCCCTGGGCCTTGGCGATCAGCGCGTCGGCTTCCTGCATGGCTTGTTCCAGCGAGACGCCGGAAAGGTCGAGCGCGCTATTGGTCAGGATCGCCATCGACTGCGAGAAGTCGAGGACGGCCGGGTGCCGATCGTTGCCGAGCAGGACCGCCATGTTGTGCGCCTGCAAGGTGCTGACCGCCAAGAGGCGGCCGGCCAGGCTGATCTTGGTGGCGCTCACAGGCGACCGCTCCGGCGGCGCTTCGGCATGTCAAACGCATGGCCAAAGGGAATATCGTCATCGTCGAACGAGGCCGGTCTGCCGTTGCCGCCACCGCCTCCGCTGCGCTGGCCGTTGCCACTATTGCCGCGCGGGGCGTTGTCGTTACTGCGGCTGGCGCCGTTGGGGCTGCCGAGCATCCGCATTTCATCGGCGACGACTTCGGTGGTGTATTGGTCGTGGCCGTCCTTGTCGGTCCATTTGCGGGTTTTCAGCTGGCCCTCGATATAGACCGAGCTACCTTTCTGGAGGTACTGGCCGGCGATTTCGCCGAGCTTGCGGAAGATGACGATGCGATGCCATTCGGTCGCTTCTTTCTTCTCGCCGCTGTTCTTGTCCTTCCATGTTTCGGTGGTGGCGATGCGGAGGGTGCAGACCGCATCGCGGTGGGTCATGTAGCGCATTTCGGGATCGGCGCCCAAGTTGCCGATGAGGATTACTTTATTGACGGAGGCCAAAGCGGTTCCTTGTGAGTGGAAAAAAAGCGGCCCGTGCAGGCGCCGCAAACAGGGAGGAAAAAAGGTCAGGCGGCGCGCAGGGCTGTATCGGTCTTGCTGACGGCACGCACGCCGGGGATGTAGGTCAGGTGTTCTTTGCTGGCCTTGGCCAAGCTGTTCAGCACCTTGAAATTCACTTCGATCACGTTGGACGGTGCCTTGCCGTCGGCGACGGCGCGGATCAGGGCCGCCTCGTCATAGACCTCCGCATGCCAGGTGGTGCGCTGGCTGGCGCCGCTGACCTTGGCGGCAGCGGGGGCGGCGACCGGGAGGGGGATCACGTTGGAGGCCTGGGCCTGCAACTCTTCGGCCATTTCGACCCGGCCGGCGGCGGCGTGCTTGGCGGCGCGTTCGGCCAGTTCTTCGGCGGCTTTCCGGGCGGCGGCCTGGGCGCGGGCTTCGGCTTCGCGCGCTTGGCGTGCTTGGTCGAGGCTATACACGTTGATGGCGTCTTTCACCTTGCGCTCGAAGGTGTTGAACACATCGGTCTTGGGCTTGAAAAAGCCGTTGATTTCGGCGGCCTGCGCGTTGAGCGGCTTGACCATTCGGGTGCGGAAGTCTTCGATCTGCTTAACAATCGCCTTGACTTGGGCGGCTTGCTCGATGGCTGATTGCAGCGTGGCGTGGTCGGTAATGACGACTTCGGCGCTGGTGTCATGTTCGGCGATGGCTTGCAGCAGTGCGATGCTTTCGGGCAGCAGGGCGTTGAGGTGGGCGTCGATGGCGGCGATTTCGGCGCGCCGGGCGATGATCAGCTGTTGCCCTTCTTGGATTGGGTTGTTCATCGTGTTTTCTCTTGGAATCGGTGCAGGGTCAGGCAGGCGACGAAGATGTTGAAGTCGCCCTTGTCTTTGTACGGATGCAGTTCATAGCTGCCGTCCTTCTTGAGTTGCAGCCCGTAGCGACGCTTGATCTTGTCGGCGGCGGGTCTTCCCTGATTTTTCGCTTCCATGTAAGCGGCGGTCTGCGGCCCGATGCCGGGCAGCATGGCGACGCAGGTTTTCAGATCGACCGAGCAGCGCACGCCGGCCAGTAGCCATTCCCGATCTTCGGTTCCGGCGTAGCGCAGGAGCGGATGCCAGACCCGGCTTTCGACGGCGATTGTTTCCGGCTGGTGGTCGTGCAGGAATTGCTCGTAGGCGTCGAGGTAGGGCAGCAGTTCGTCATCGAGCGCGGCGACATCGAGGCTGCCGTCGTCGTATTGCTCGGTTGCCTTATGAACGGCGGTGCCGCGCGCGGCGGCCTTGGCCAGTACGTCGGCCGGCACGCCTTTGTAGGCGGGGAGGATTTGCAGAACCTGGGTGACGCTCGGCACTACCTGCCCGTCGTGACGGTAGGTGTGGCTGGCGGCGTCGAAGGTCAGCAGGTCAATGCTCACTTGGCGGCGGCCTTGGTGATCTTCTTGTCGAGCGAGGCAATGCACTCGTTCAGTTTGTCGGCCGGCAGGTCTTCCAGTTTCTCGATGCCGTAATGGGTCAGCAGGGCTTTCTGGTCGGCCTTGGCGCGGCTGACCTTGTTGCGCAGCAGCTTGGCTTGCGCTTCGGTGATCGCGCCGTTGGTCGGCGCCTTGGCGGCCGGGGTGGCCTTGCCTTCCTTCTTGGGCATCGCGGCGGCGCCGTCGTCGTCGGCCTGACGCAAGCCGGTGATCGCCGACAGGCCGGCGCGCCGGGCGTAGGTGATGGCCGACATGCCGCCTTGCGGGTCTTGCTGGAAGAGGGGCAGGGCGACCGCGCTCTGAATCCACTGGCCGCTTTGGTGAATCAGCCGGGTGGTAATGCAGACCACGCCGGGGCCGGCGTCCATTGATCCCTGAACATAGGTAATGCCGGCATCGTTGAGCGGTCCCTTGACGGCTTCGATGACGGCGGGGAGGTCCGCGTAGCGGCGGCCGAACTCTTCGTTTTCGGCGCTCTTGGCGGCGGCGGTGATGGCGCGTTGGGCGGCCAGCAGGGCCGGCGCCAGCAGATCAATCTGTTCGGAGGTTTGCATGGATCAGGCGTAGTGGGCGGCCGACTGCCAAGCGCGCGAAGCGGAGACAGGGCGGCGATTAACGAAACGGGGAGCGGCGAAGATGCGCCAGGCCAGCACGAGGCGGCGCAGCGGAGAGACGGGGGCGGGGATGGTTTTGCACATTTGCGCGCCTAACTAAATCAGCCAAAGAGCGCAAAGTGTATATCAATGTCTAATAGAAAGCAACAAAAAAGGCGCCGTGTCTAACGGCGCCTCAAAGGGGATAAGGTTCTTACACGAAATAGACGATCGGCTTATCCGTCGAGCAGGTTGCGCATTTGCCAGACACAGACGACGCGCGCGAGGACGGTGATTTCGCTGGCCGCGACGGTGCGCCGGCTGTCGAAGGCGCCGTAGCCGTGGGCGCCGAGCGTGATCATGCCGTCATGGTCGGAGGTGGCGAAGCGCAGCATCCAGCTGTCGCCGGCTTCGATCACGAAGATACCGGCGCCGCCGGCCGGGATGGTGGTGTCGGCGGGGTTGATCAGGGCCGGGTCGCCGCGCCCGAGAATGGGCAGCAGGGCGTTGTCGCGCGCGTACAGGTAGCGCAGGTTGGCCCATTGCTTACGCGGCAGTTGCGGCAGGTTGTTGAGTAGCCAGGACTCGGAGGGGGATTGCATCGGCTTGGTGCCGGCACCCAGCCGTTCCCATACCGGAATGGCGAGGACATCGTGCGGACAGTCTGCGGACGGAATGCTGCCAGCGGTGGAGGCCTTGCGCCGGATGAAGGCGTCGAGCGCCGATTGCCGGGAGGGGAGGGGGCTACTGGTTTCGAGGCGCTGGATCAGGATCGGGTCGAGCAGTTCATCGAGCGTCATGTCGAAGCCTTGCGCGACTTCGCTCAAGGTGGCGGGCCGGGTCGGCCGCTTGGCGTTCTCGACGTTGAACAGGGTTTGCCGGGCGATGCCGGTTTTCTTGCAGAAGTCGGTTTGTGTGAGGTCGCGCCCGATCCGCAGGGCGCGCACCCGTTTCCCCAGCGCTTCCACTTCCTTGTCGTTCAGCACTACGTCCATTGTTCTTTCCCTGTAAAGATAGTTAGACAATTTGCCGACAGAAATTAGACAAAACCGCTAGAATCGTCAGCCATTGTGTTTTTGTTTAGTCAATGCTGACTTAATAATAAACACGAATTTATTGAATGGCAACGGGTATTTGCGTGATTTTTGTCACTAAATCATTCCTTGTTGCCTAACTGTCTATCGGGCACGGCCGGCCAGCCGGCGCCGGGGCATCCCCAGCCCCGGCGCAGCCCGACCCTTTTTGTACCGCTGGGGAGCGAGGGGAAGTTATGGCTATCTGCTGGATTCGTCTGCGTATGGATTTACACAATCATCCCAAAGTTGTCCGCATGATGTCCGCACTGGATGCGGACAGATTCGCCGTTGTTGGCGGACTGCATGCGGCATGGGGCGTCTTCGATCTGCATACGACGGACGGCGTTTTGAAGGGGTGCAAGCTGGAACACCTCGACAAGATGATCGGCTGGGACGGCTTCGCGGCAGCGATGGCGGCCGTTGAGTGGCTGGCCGAAACCCCGGCGGGGCTTGCGATGCCGAGCTTTGATACGCATAACGACAAGGCGGCCAAGCGGCGCATTGATGAAACCGAGCGCAAGCGCAAGGCACGGGCCAGGGCCGCAGAAGAATCTGAAAATGTCCGCATCGGCGCGGACAACGTGCGGACAGATTGCGGACTAGATAAGAGAAGAGAAGATATAGAAGCGTCAGAAGCTAACGCTTCTGTGTCGTCAGACCCTGACGACGCCCCTGCGGTCGGTGTGGATGCGCCACCGAGTTGTCCGCAGCAGCAGATCGTGGCGTTGTACGCCGAGGTGCTGCCCGAGTTGCCGCAGGTCAAGGTGTGGGACGGCGAGCGTGCAAGGGCGCTGGCGATGCGCTGGCGCTGGTTGCTGACCGCGAAGCGCAAGAGCGGCCAGCGTTACGCGACGACGACGGCGGAAGGGCTGGACTGGTTCCGGCGCTTCTTCGGCTATGTCCGCGAGTCGGATTTCCTGATGGGGCGCCGCGATAACTGGACGGCCAGCCTGCCCTGGCTGGTCAAGTCGGCGAACTTCTCGAAGGTGATCGAGGGCAACTACGAAAACCCGGCGGCGGTGAAGGCATGAGCGCGATCGCCCTGCCTCCCCATTCGGCGGATGCCGAGCATTCGGTGCTGGGCGGTTTGCTGCTCAGTCCGGCGGCGTATGACCGGCTGGAGAACTTGCAGCCGGAACATTTTTACATCGAGGCGCACCGGCTGATCTTTGCGGCGGCGCAAGGCCTGCTGGCCAATGGCGGCGGCCTTGACGTGGTGACGCTCGACGCGGCACTGGCGGCGCGCGGTCAGTCGCAACGGGTGGGCGGACTGGCTTACCTGGCCGAACTGGCGGCCAGTACGCCGGGCGCGGCGAACATCGGCCGGCACGCCCGGATCATCCGCGACAAGGCGATCGAGCGGCAGCTGCTGGTGGCGGCCGATGAGGTGGATGGCATCGTGCGTGGCTGCGGACAAACTGCGGACAAGTTGGCGCAGGCGCAGGCCGCGATCATGCGGATCACCGAGACGGCGGCAGCCAAACAGGCGCGGCTGGTCGGCGAGGGTCTGGCCGCCAAGCTGGTCGAACTGGAAGAACGGGCGGCCGGCAAGCGGGTCGGGTATCGCACCGGCTGGGCCGGGTTCGATGCGGAGGTTCATCTGATGCCGACCGATCTGGTGGTGGTGGCGGGGCGCCCGAGCATGGGCAAGACCGCGTTCGCTATCGACATGGCCAAGCAGTTCGCGCTCGACGGCCTGCCGGTCGGGGTGTTTTCGATGGAGATGTCGGAGTCGCAGCTGACCGACCGCCTGCTGGCCAGCCTGGGCCGGGCTTCGTTGAAGGACATTCTGGCCGGCCGGTGCAGTGAGGGCGTGGTGGCGGCGTTCGGCCGCGTGCGCGATCTGCCGTTCGCGGTCGATGAAACCGCCGGGATGACGGTGCATGAACTGGTGGCGCGAGCGCGCTCGATGATCCGGCGCTTCGGGATCAAGGTGCTGGTGATCGACTACCTGCAACTGATCATCACACCGGGGGTGAATCGGGTGTCCGAGCTTGGCGAGATTACCCGCACGCTCAAGATTTTCGCCAAGGACAACGGGGTGCTGGTGATCTTGCTGTCGCAGTTGTCGCGCAAGGTTGAGGAACGCACCGACAAGCGGCCGATGATGTCCGACCTGCGCGAGTCGGGCGCGATCGAGCAGGACGCCGATTCGATCCTGCTGCTGTACCGCGAGGAATACTACCAGCCCGATACGCCGAAACGTGGGGTCGCCGAGGTGGTGGTGGCGAAGCAGCGGCAGGGGCAAACCGGCATCGTGTCGATGGCGTTCTTTGGCGAGCAGCAGCGCTTTGAGTCGCTGGACCGGGGGTATTCGTCGCCGTCGTCGGCCAGCGAAGAGGCGCCGAGCCGCAAGGGCTTTGAGTGATGGCGGGGCTCGATCTGGAACGGCTGGCTGCGGTGGCCGAGGATACGAAGGTGGCCGACGAGGCGTATGCGATGTGGCCACGGATCAAGCGCTATCTGCTCGATAGCGAGCGCTGGCCGGCGGCGGAGGTGGCCGAGTTGCAGGCGACGCTGACCGAGGACTTTGCGGCCGGCGACGGGGTGCCGCGCGAGGTGCCGATTCCGCGCGGCGAGCGGCTGCGCCTGTGGCGCGACTGGCTCAAGGCGTCTTATGGCTTTCTGTTCCGGCCGCTGCCGGCGATGGGGCGGACGGGATGAGCCTGGCCGCGCGCTGCTGGCCGTGTGTGCAGGCGGAACTGCGCAACGAGGCCCGAGACTTTTTTACTTGCCGGACGACGGGCGAGCCGGCGCTGATGCGCTGCGCGGACTACTTGCCCGATCCGGCCTTTTGCGACGAGTGCGAGAACGATGATCGACCAATACAAGCGGCTGAGTGACAGCAAGCGTGCCCTGATGACGAAGTGGTGGGGCGCCGAGTGGGTGGCGTGGGCCGAGGCTTTGCCGACCCGGCGGGGCGAGTTGGTGCTGCCGCCCGTACCGGCGGCGCCTTGTCCGCCTTGCTTTGCGGCGAAGGGGCCGGAGTCGTTCGGCTGGTGGCTGGAGGCGGCGCGCTACTGCGGCGAGCCGATGCCGCATTGCCGCGACTGTACGCGCAGCGGGCAGCTGGAAATGGCGATGGCCGGGCGCTGCGATCAGGTGGGCAAGGTGTTCTTTGTCCGCTTGAAGGATGCGGAGCCGGAGGGGGTGCGGATGGATGAGCCGCTGGCGCTCCAGTACCGCGCGCACTGGCCGGCCGGGGCGGATGCGGAGGCGCTGGCTGCATGAGTGCCGCGCTGGCGGTGGTGTCGGACGCCGATGCGGCTTGCCAGTCGTATCGGCCGGTGCTGACGGCGATTGGCACGCCGGAGGATCGGGCGCGGGTGATCCGGCTGGTGGAGAACATGCCGCTGTCCGCAAATTGTCCGCTGTTTGTCTGGATCGGTCGCTATTCGCCGAGCCGGACAGCGGCACAAAACCGTTTCTTTCACGGCCCGGTGCTGGACGCGATTGTTGATCAAGCGTGGTGGAAGGGTCGGCAGTACCCCAAGGCGTTCTGGAAGGAATACCTGCGGCGTCGCTATCTGGAGAAGGGCGAGTTCGTGACGCCGGACGGCGAGATTGTGCCGACCTTCTATTCGACGACGGAGTTGTCGCGCAAGCGCTTTGCCGAGTTTCTGGACGCGGTGTTCCGCGATGCGGCGCTGGAGTGGGGAGTGCAGATGCCGGCGTCGGTGATGCAGGAAGCGATGGCTAACCAGTATTTGAAGCGGAGGGCGTGAGGTGGATTGGATTTGTAAATTGGTCGGCTTGCTGTTGATCGGGCTCGGGGTGGCGTGGCTGTGGGCGGGGGCGTTTGCCGGGCCGCTGTTGCTGTTCTTCTTGGGCGGGCTGGCGCTGTTGCTGGCCGCGCAGTTTTACGGGGCGCGGCTGATGGGGTGGTTGTGGTGATCCGGGTGCATGTGCGGATGCGCGACGGCTCGAAGCAGGTTTTTAACGCCGATGCGGCGGACACCGACGAGGCGCTGCGGATGGTCCGCGAGGAATTGGGCGAGCAGATGCGGATGGCGTGGGCGGCGGTGCCGGCCTGTCCGCCGGGGCTGACGCCGGCTGACTTTCCGGCGGTGCCGGCGTGACCGGACGGCAATACATGGGACTGGTCGCGCAGCTGGGGTGCGCGGTGTGTGAGCGGATGGGCTACGCCGATTCGCCGGCAATGGTGCATCACCCACGAACCGGCGTCGGGATGGGCAAGAAGGCGCCCGATTCCGAGACGATCCCGCTTTGCCACCGGCATCACCAGGGCGAGGACGGGGTGCATACGTTGGGCCGCAAGGCCTGGGAACGCCGGTTCGGGCTGACCGAGCTTGAACTGGTGGCAGAGACAAAACAACGGGTGGCTGCGTTGCAGGCCCGGCAGATTCGAGGGATTCACTGATGGAGCAAGCATTGAAGTTCGACGCCGGCAAGGTGGAACTGAGCCAGTTGCCGCGCGAGGCGATGGAGCAGATTGCACGGGTGCTGATGTTCGGCGCCGCGAAGTACGGCAAGCACAACTGGCGGAAGGGGCACGACTTCACGCGCTTGCTGGATGCGGCTTTGCGGCATCTGGTGGCGTGGGGTGATGGCGAGACGAACGACCCGGAAAGCGGGCTGAATCATCTGGCGCATGCCGGCGCCTGCGTCGCGTTCCTGCTGTGGGGCAGCAAGCACCGGCCGGATTTGGACGATCGCCCGGAACCGTCGCCGCCGGGGATGTTGCCGGGCAAGACGGAGGCGGATCGGGTCGGCGAGTTGCTGCGCCGGTATCAGTTGCCGGCCGCCGATTCGGTGTTGCCGGGCGGCGGGCTGATCCAGCCGGGCGGCGGGCCGGGGATGGTGGCGGTGGCGCAGGCGCTGGAGCGGACGGGGATTGATGCGTCGCCGCTGACCGGGGCGCAGGCGAACGATCTTTATGCGGTGGCGCCGGGGGTGGTGGATTGAAACCGCCGATGACGAAGGCCCGGCGCGAGCAGATTCGGGCGGCGCTCGGGGTGGCAATCAAGCCGCGCAAGTATCGGAACCGGAAGTCGGGCGGCTTCGATTCGGTGAAGGAGGCCGAGCGCTGGAACGTGCTGGTGGCGCGCGAGCATGGCGGGGCGATTGCCGATCTGCGCAAGCAGGTCCGCTTTGAACTGGTGCCCAAGCAGCTGCGCGACGACGGCTTGCCGGAAAAGCCGGTGCAGTACGTCGCTGACTTTGTGTATGTCGAGGACGGGCGCCGCGTGGTCGAGGATGTGAAAAGCCCGATGACCCGCCGGCTCAAGGATTACATCATCAAACGCAAGCTGATGCTGTGGGTGCATGGCATCACGATCAGGGAGGTGTGAATGGCGGACGAGGCTGATCTGGCTGCCGGGGAGGCCGAGGCGCATTTCCGGGCGAGCTTTTTGAACGCGACCCGTGCGCCGCGCGAGTTGTTGCCGAAGCAGGCTTGCCATAACTGCGAGCGGGATTTGCCGGGCGACCGGCTGTTCTGTGATCAGGAGTGCGAGCAGGAATGGCGGTTTTTCAAGGGGCGGCTCGATGTCGCGCGCCAATACGCGCTCTAGGTTGCGCGCCGAGGCGCGGCAGGGTCTGGCGGAACGCTTGCGGGCCGTGCTGACTTCGGGCTGGCGCCCGGCGCTGGAACTGGCGGCCGAGTTGGGGGTGCCACCGCAACGCTTGCATGCCGCTGCGGCGGAACTGGTGGCGGCTTCGGAGGCGGCGGCGCTGTCGCTGGAGGTGGTGGTGTCGCGCAAGCATGGCCGCGCGCCGCGTGTGTTTTACCGATCAACGGCGGCGCCTGTGCTGCCTGGCTGGCTGGCCCCGGTGGTCAAGCTGCCGACCGGCCCGGTTCGCCGGGTTCAATTTGGAGAGAGTCTTGAGTCTGATTGAAGAAGGTTTGACCCGCTCGCTGCATAGCTCTGACCTGCGCTGGCATGCGACGCGGACGCGCGACGTGGATTACATCACGGCGCTGGGCATGGCGGGCATGCACGACAAGCTGGCGTCGAAGTTGTACCGGCTGGTGACGACGATGGCGCGCTCGGCGTACTTCGATGTGCTGCCGGACGTGATGCACAAGGCGGCCGGGGTGGCGCGGCGGCGCGGCTGGAAGGTGGCCGACGGTGAGGTGCCGGGGATTGCCCGGCAGGCGCTCGATCATCTGGTGCGGCCGGCGTGCCCGTCCTGTCATGGCCGGGGCTTTGCCGAACTGGCCGGGACCGGGCGCTTGTCGGGGGTGGTGTGTGGGTGCTGTCGCGGCACCGGCAAGCGGCCGGTGAAGGATGGCCGGGTGCGCGATCTGTTGGCGGAAATCGAGAATTTTGCCAGCGTGATCGAGGCCGGCGTGGCGCGAAGGCTGTTCGCTCGGGGCTAGGGTTGCCGGCGTTGTGGCGGCGGTGAGAATCGCCGGCATGGACAAGGAAACCATCATGGCGACGCTGGCCAAAACAGCGAACCACAAGACCCAAGCTGCGAAGTTGCTCGGCGTGCCGCGCGCGACGCTGCTGGCCAGGATGAAGGCGCTCGGCATGATGCCGACCAAGGAGGTACGTTACGCCAAGAAGCGCGGACAGGAGTATTCGACGCCGGAGTTGCCGGAGAAGGTGGATGTCGATGATCTGGTGGCGCGCCGCAAGCAGCAGTTCGAGAAGAAGCGGATTGCCGAGGAAGCGGGCCGGCTGATTCCGATCAGGGTGCATGTGCCGGGGCCGGTGGCGATCTGGTTTGCCGGCGATCCGCATGTCGATGATGACGGCACCGACCTCGCGGCGCTCGAACGCCATGCCGAGATTGTGCGGACAACGCCGGGGATGTTTGCGGCGAACGTCGGCGATACGACGAACAACTGGATTGGCCGACTGGCGCGCCTGT
>JACCDR010955427.1_pt1 | contig 10834 bp, 12 predicted proteins | sample 7446431 | NCBI WGS metagenome assembly JACCDR01 (sample SAMN15323443, study PRJNA562643) | freshwater metagenome | isolation source: river surface water | place: USA:Blue River Watershed | collected 2017-08-17 | reverse complement strand
CTAACCGCCCCGACGACTGGGACATACTTTTGGCGGAGTGGGGAATTGGTTCCGGACTTTCGGACTTTTGGGGAGAGCACCTGGCCCAATTCTTGAATGGGTATTTGGTGTACCCCTACAACGGAGTGGACAACTTACCCTACCTGTACCACGAGCGCGCGCATATCAAGACCTGGGAGCGTTTGTATTGCAGGGAGGAGTTGGATTTCAAAAATCTCAATCTCATCAGATCCATGATCCGCGCCAAGTACACCACGGATTTGTTTGCTGGACTAGCTTGCGATGGAACTGCGATGGACGGTCTCTTTCACAAGAAAGCCCTTCAAGTGGGCTTGCCAGCAGCCTCTCAAGTGGACATGTTGTTGGCTGGTTTGGTGGGGTGCAACAAGTGTGGCAAAGACTTGGAATCTGGGACTTTGACATTTTTGAGGCGGAATTTCGAGTGCCTCCAAAATTGGATGTTTCGCAATTTCGGACTTCACCCCATCGGAGTGAACGCCAACCGAGCTTGGAACCAAGTTCTTTGTTCTTTTGCAGAACACGAATGTTTCTGCTCCGACTGCCACCCCAATATTTTGGAGCGCGGAAAAGCGGAGTTTGCTGAAGATTGTAAGCGCTGGGATGACATCTACTCTGAAGTTTTGCAACACTACGAGCGCTGGGATGTCAAGACTGCTGAAACTGGTCCTTTTGCAGTGCAAGGTCAACACGCTTACGAAACCTTGTCCTTGGAAACCCGCTCCAGTTTCCAGGTCTTGAGTTTGTGCTGCAAGGCCTATCAAAAGTTTGGGTATTGGTTTAACGGGCCCAAAAGTCCTTTGAGCTTTGGTAAAGCTTTGGAAGTGGATCCGGCAAATCTGCGTCTACTCAGAGAAGATAATTTTTTGTTCACCCATGACCAACCCGGACCCGTGTGGCCCGTGACAGACTTACCCGAGTTGTCGGAGTACCCCTTGGGTTGGGAGTTCAATTCCGCCTTTGAAAATTTCTTTTACAAGGATGTCACTTTGAACCAACAGCTTTCCGCTTGGACCCACCCACTCAAGTTGAGATACAATGACAAGGCGATTTTTTTGATCTCCCCAACCCTCTCCAACCCTTTGATGTGGCCCCTCCTGAGCAACTGTGGACACAGCTCCCGGAATGTTTACAGGTTCTTTTCCGGCTCTCAACCCTATGGCAACTCGGAGTTCTTTTTCGGGAAACCCCTCGGAGTTTTGGACTTTGCCGCGGATCAAGTTCAAGATTTGAAGAACAGGGATTTGAAACTTTTGGCTGAGAGGGGTTACTGCACCCCTGAGCAAGGCCTATCCCTCCAAGCTGCTATTACTCGTTGGAGGGATGTCCAACTACGCATATTTTACGAGTTGCTCAATCAAACAAGTTTGGGGCTCGGACTTGCACGCTTGACAATGAGCGAGATTTTGGATCAGGCCAACCCACCCTTCTACCAACCTGATTTGAGCGAGTTCTCCAAGCAAATGTACTTGGATACCTGGAACCACATAGTTGACATGGTCCGCGAGAAGAAGGCTTGTTCGACGAGTAGCTCCCCTGCAGACACTTACCACGGGCGCTCTCTACTTTGGACTGTCAACACGGAATTCCGCGGACCTTGTTGTTGGGGTTGCGGAACTTGCGACAAGGCTTTGACCTACACCCCTTGCTTCCACGCTTCCCGCCCCAACTGCCTCATGATGTGTGAGATGTGCTGGTACAAAGATGCTGGGTGGAAGTATGATTGCAAAGAAGCTGAGGCCATCCATTGGCTCAACTTGGCGCGGTTGGTTTTTGCCAAACTCTTTTCGGAGCCGCTCAGTTCGATGTTGTGTTGTCCACTCTGCGCGGAGGAGAAGTTGGTAGATCACAGGGATGCCAACTTTCAAGAATTTTTCTTTGGATCTGATTGAAGAAGGTGTTTTATTGAATTAATAAATCTTCTCTTGTTAACTGAGTCTTACTTGCAGGGTGTTGCTGACCTGGCTTGTGGGGCAGCTTTTCATGAGCAGGTTTAGTGGGTGGGGGTTTTCTGGATTTGTTTCTCAGATCTGCATCTTTGGGTGTAAAATTATTCAAATTCTCAGGTTTTCCTCTGACCACCAAATACCTCTTGGTGTAGTACTGGAAGATAGTGGCCAAGCCAATGGCTGACATTACCTGCACAATTTCCATGGTTCCATGCTACTGGTTAGAATGCCTTTTTTGGATCCTTTCATGAATGTCAAAATTCCGAAATGAACGGCCAGAAAACTTTCAAATCCCATACCCCATGACCTTATAAGGCATATCCAAAAATAGACGCATTCATGAATTTCAATATTCCGAAATGAACGGCCAAAAAACTCTCAAATCCCTTATACCATGACCATATAAGGAAGGTGATATTTCCAAAGATTTTTCCTAAGCTCAAAGAACAGAAAGATGTTAAATTATGATGTTGGTAATCTGTTAAAAAGAGAAGAGTATGCAAACGGCAGCGGACACTTTTACAAACGTACTACAGACAGTGTTGATGAGACTTTTGGTTTCAGGAAGAGCACCCCCATGATGGTGGAAGTACCAGATCTCAGGCCCATACTCAACCTCAACTGTCGGTATCACCCAGCCGGGGGCTCAGGGTGGCAAACGGTCATCTTCCCCCGCCCCATCAAAAACATTATGAAAGTCTGGTTAAACTGGATATCCATCACGGGGATTGTTGGGATACACGATAACCTATGCATTGAATTTGAAGATAGCGTACATCAGACTTTCAATATTGGCAGTTCCACTGTCAATGCAGGCTTTGGAGTGCAAACGGGAAACATGATACCCATACCCTGCTTGGGGGCTACCGATTTGACCTACAGAGATGGCTATCAGAGACTATTGGGGAGTTTCAGACAAATTAAAAACTTGGAGAGTTTAGGCATCAAGCTGACGGATGCAGCAGGAGCTTCAGTAGCTTACGATGAGTGTATTTTGAGCCTATCTCTGGATGTTGAAACATATCAATAAAGTCTAATCTAATTTTTTGTATGAACAACAACAATGGGAGATTTTTTCTTCTTTGTGGCATCTGGACTAACTGGTTACTCTATTTACAATCAAACAGAAACTACCAGCACTACCAAAGAACCAAGCATCAAAAGGTCAAAACCAGCCTATTACAGGCCGCTGGAAAGCAAAGAGTCAGAAGGTTTATGGAACACGATAAATCCTCAAAATGTAAAGTCTTACGAAGCTAGTGCTCTGAACAAAGCCCCAAAAACCATCCTCAAAGGCCCGGGTGGGGTAAAGTACATAGCTAGAACAGCCCCCAGACATTTGAAGAAACGTTAACAATGTAACTTTCTAATGAATTATTTTGTAAAAATGCCTACCCCAGCAGATAGCTTACAAAGTACAGGGCACAGTTCAGCTCAACAGACCAAGTATTACCCTTCCATCGGAGACATTTGGAATTTCCAACAGTATACCACCCCCGTAAGTGCTAGGGGAAAGGGAGGTTGGAATTATGATCCTGTGGCTCAAACCAGGGTCAAGGCTGCTGATGAACAGACCCGTAACATTGTGGAACAAGCCCAACAGCAAAGGGCACAAACTAGAAGACAAGTGGTAGATCAAATGCACAAGCCTACTGCCCCCGATAGTACAAGACTAGCCAATTCCCAGGCCTCTTATTTGGCACGGCTCAGTTCATTCGGAAATACCGTAACAGGTTCTGATTGGTGGTATTACCTCATGTTGGCTGTGGGCTTGCTAGCCGTGTATATGATTGTTTTTTGAGCAAATAAATTAATAATAAATTACAAGCCTTCGTATTTATTGTGTAAATTTTTCTCCTCTTCCACGGAGTTTACCGGTGCAACACCCCTGTTCATCAAATGTCTGTTCCTATCGAGTACTAGACCCAGTCTTTGGGCAAATTTGAAAAAGTACCGTACTTCGGGCCCCATGTCCAAGTATTCATGATATTTGATGGACAATTCCTTCAGTTCTTCTTCCACCAACATTTGTGACTTTTTGGCTTCGGCAGCCAACCCATGACAGGGTACGCTGAACGCCTTGATGGCTATTGTTTCAACAAAAAAATTTAGCCCAAAGTCTAAGTTTTTCATGGTGTTGAAAGATCTATCCATGGCTAAATGACGCTCACACCGAGCAATCTCATCTTGCAAGTCTTTGGTATTTGTTTTTAAAGACCACTTGCCTCGTCGTTCGTTGGTGTCTTCCAATTCCTGGTAAAACTTGTAATACATGTTAATCTTTTGGAGTAGGGTATTCTTATACTCCAACTCTTCATCCGTCAGGGAAGACTCGTAGCCCTTCTCAAAACTGACTTTGGTAGATTCAGCTTGTTCTCTTTTGGCTCGTTTGATTTGAGCATCCAAGTCTCTTACAGCTTTAGCCGAGAGTTTTTCTACGGTTTCTGCCTTTTCCTGTTCCCATTTATCCACCTCCGTAAAAGCCAAGTCTCGTGCTTCCTCTTGTAATTCGTATACTTCGGCCGGTGGGGCTGCTTTCTTGGGTCTGCCTACGGGGTTCTTTCTGGGTCTACCCCTCCTTTTGGGTGTCACAAAGTCCAGCTGTTCCTTTTCTTCGGGTTGTACCAAAGTTTTGGTGGAAAGTTTGGATATTGGGTTGGCTTCAAACTCATCTAGAATGGAATAGTCAGTGTCAACAGCTTCGAACGATTGTTCGCTTGCATCCTCAATATACACTTCATCTTCCATAGGGAGGCTCTACACACAAGGAATTAGATTTATTTACCTTGTTCTCAATTTACCACCCGGCTGGCGAGCCCTCTTACGATGGTTGTAATATACGGAAGCCATTGCCGCTTGCTTCCGTACGGCTGGGTTGGTACTTTCTGTATTTAATAAATTCTTTCTCCTCTGGTAGGCACTTTCATTCAAAGTAAGGTGTTTCTTATGTACGGCAGTGTCCACCTGCAAACGATCCAGGGGAAACCCAATGTCCATGCTTCGACTGGGCTGTTCCTCAATTTTTTTCTGTCGATGGGGTTCATCCCATTCAGCCCCAGGTTGAGTATTACCAAAAGATAACAGTCCTAAACCACTAGCAACAGCAAAAGCAAATGCCATATAATTAATTTTCAACTTAGAATTCACACTGGGTGCCCAAAGAAACACCCTGAGTGCACAGTACATACACCCTGAGTGATTGGCAGTGCACCCTGTGTGCACGCGAAAACACACTGGGTGTACGCGAAAACACCCTGAGTGATTTGAGCCCCACCCTGGTTGGGGGCTCAAAAAAGTGAGCCCCCACCCTGTGTGATTTTACTTGCACCCTGTGTGTTCGAACTGGTCACCCTGTGTGTTTGCCAATGACACCCTGTGTGCACGCGAAAACACCCTGAGTGCTCAGTTCAAACACCCTGTGTGATTTGAGCCCCACCCTGAGTGTATGCAAAAACACACTGGGTGGCCCCACGTTCCACCCTGTGTGATTTTAATATCACCCTGTGTGATTTGACTTGCACACTGGGTGCACGCGAAAACACCCTGAGTGCTCAGTTCAAACACCCTGAGTGGCAGTAAAAACAACCAGGGTGGGGGCTCACTTTTTTGAGCCCCCAACCAGGGTGGGGCTGGAAACACCCTGTGTGATTTTACGTTCACCCTGTGTGATCTGAGCCCCACCCTGAGTGAATTTCTGTGCACCCTGAGTGGTTGGACTGTGTAATTTTCTTTACAATTTTCACCTTCCATATATGGTCATGGTATATCGATTCTCAGACTTTTCCAGACGTTCATTTCGGAGTTTGCGTCATTCATGAATATTCCATATATGGTCATGGTATATCGATTCTCAGACTTTTCCAGACGTTCATTTCGGAGTTTTGGCCGTTCATGAATATTCCATATATGGTCATGGTATATGGGATTTGAGAGTTTTTGTTCCGTTTTTCAAAAATAATTATTCCGTTTCTAGTCCAACCAGTTTGAGATGGATTCCTTCAGTTGGTGTAAAGCTGTACCTGTGGCCCTGAGTGCCTACCTCACTTACAAAATTGCCATGTGTCCTTGTCAGGAAATGATGGGGTGTACCAAAGGGGCAGCTTTGATGTTAATTACGGCCCTGGGGTTGATGGTCATATTTGGGTGGCCCTTAAAATAAAATTTCTGAAACTTAAAGTGTCAGTATGCAAGAGTGGGCTCAGTCAAAATGCATTACCCAACCTTCGGAGATCAAGTTGGATGAGTTAAAGTCTTTGGGGGTAGCACAGGTGAAAGGCAAATACATTAGAGACTTGGAAGGGAAATGGATCAGAAAAGTGAGAATCAAGAATTTCGATGGGGGTGTCAAGGTGGGCACACCCCCGTACAAATTTTACAAAGACTGGGAGAAGTACAAGGGTTACCATTCGGACCAATTTTCAAACAAGGAGTTTCAGTTGCAAATGGATTTGTACAGGTATGCTGTGAAAAAGTCTGCAGGCAGGTTTTATTCGCTCAACAAGCAAGACGAGTTGAACATTATGGAAATGCCCCTATACCCTTTAGATATTGAAAAAGACATGTTGGACGATTTCACCGTAGTTTTGATAGGCCGTCGGCGATCGGGCAAAACCTGGCTGTCTCGTTGGATTATGTACCATATGCGTTACAGGTTTCCCTTTGGGGTGGTAATAACGGGGACACGTTTGAATAACTTTTGGTCTCAATACATCCCCGAAGAGTTTATACACGATATCGAAGATATTGGAGTGGTTTTGGATAATATCTTTGCCAGGCAGACTTTCCTACTATCTCACCCAGAACTTGGGATCGACCCTCGCATGTTTATCATATTGGATGATGTGATGAGTGACAAGTTTAGGATACGTTTCTCCAAACAGTTGAGCGAATGCTTTACCAATGGGCGGCATAACATGATTTTTACTCTGATCACCATACAAGACCCCAAGGGTATAGGTCCTGATTTACGAGAGAATACCGATGTCTGTTTAATGTTTCGGGTCTACGAGGGAGGCAGAAAAAAGGTGGTAGAAGAGGAATGGTTGAGTTATATCGAAAACATTACCGATCAGTTCCCCGGTAAATATAAATCCAAACCTCGAGTTAAACCTGAAAAAAAGCCCGTCTTGTCCCAACAACCCAAACCCCCCATCAATAAGAGACGAGATGAAACCCCAGAGGAGGATGTGGAGAACAAAAGCAAAAGGAAAATCAGTGTAGCTGCTGAATTCTTTTGGATGAATACCGGGTTACTAAATCCTGATACTTGTGAACCTTTTGAAGAAGATGCCAAAACCACGGATGTCGACCGAGATAAGGCTCTCCCTCAAGCCATTGCCGTTTTGCAAGGTAGAACTACGGAAGATTTGCAAAGGGTTTTCCGAAAAGCCATCGCCCAAGATCCTGGACACTTTGTATTGGGGGACAAGGACTACTGGTTAGCGGCAAAGGATGGGAATTACCGTAGAATCCTGAATACTTACACCAAATTTAAGAGGCGGGGTAGACGAAGAGTAAATGGGATTACCATTGTAGATGAAGAGGAGGCTGACAAGCCCGAGAAAGAACCCAAAAAATAAATAGAATTTAGTTTATTTTTTACCATGACATCGTGCGAATCGCAGAGCATGGCCATGTACAAGCCAATCTTTTCTTTGGCTACAGGGGATGGGTCGTAGCTCAGGTCCACCCCCGCCGGTATTTCACCCCTTTTCACCAATTCTTTCAAAGATTCATTTCTAGCTGCTTCAAACTCTTGCTTGTTGAAAAAAGGTTTCCAATCGTGCTCTTCATCGGGTATCCAAAATTTGGGTAAAAAAACCTCCACAAAAGCCACCAAGGCCCAATCGTTCTCGGCCAAAGTGGCTGTCTTGGCCAAAGACCACTCCATCCATGCTTTGGGTGCCCCATCCTCCTCGTATTGGGCTCTAAGTACTTTGATCATATTGTGCAACCTGGGTTTCACAAAGTCCAACCAAGCCAGGTAGACTTGCGTTTCGCTCAATCTCTGGGCTTCCTCCTGCATGTTACAAAAGCTCAAGTTAGAAAATTGGTGGCTTTATATCAGTACACCTAAAATAAAAGCTCCTATCAGAGATGCAAAGTACCAAGGGAAATTGGTGGGGGGTATACTGGAATCATCCCCCGTAAGCAGGCTCCAGGGGCGAGGTTGGCCATGGTAATACATGGAACTGGGTTTCAAATAGCTGACGATCAAAGCTCCAACTAGACCCCCTGTGATCATCCTTTTGGGGATGGCGTATTCCCCGGTCATCAGACCCAGAGGGGCTAAAACTCTTTCTGTGGTATCCACAACACCGTACCAAATGTCCATTCAGTTTTACAATCAAAGTTTAGATTAAAATATTTCCAGTTTATTGTCCAAATTTCAAATTGAATGTGTTGGTACCGGCGTTTCTCATGTTTTTCCATACACCGAAAGGTTGGTCGGCAATTCCCATAACTGCAAATGGAGCATTGTTTGGTACAATATTGGTGGGTCCATAGCCTCGGACCGATAACAAGCCTCTAGCCATTTCATCTTGTGTAGCTTTGACAACGGGCTTGTAGGCAACATTGTCTGGTAGATCTATCTTACCCGTATTGAGGGCATACAAAAATTCCAAGTCTTCCTTGCTATCCGGTATGATTTTGATGGCCATCATGGCAGCTCTCTTTTGAATTTCCAAATTCTTCTCAACAAGTGCAATTTGTTCTTCAAAATATTCCGGGTAGTGTTCTTTAACAAATTTTACAATATCCGGGGAAAACCCATACTCAGCCATAATTCTGTACAACCACTCGTAAAACTGTAACCTTTCTACAGCTCCTCGTTTTTCTTTTGTAATTTGTATCAAGGCATCTGTGTCAACGGGGAAATTGACTCTGGCCTGTGATGGTAAAGAGATGCCCTTCAAATAACTTGTAAACACATCGGTTTTCTCGCGTATATCTGCTTCCGCCTCGTTCCAAGGGGCTACGGCTACGGGGAACCCGTGCTTTCCTCCAGCTTTGACCGTGGGCATGTTAAACTCCCCTTTGAGCTTGGTCTTTTTGGATAACAAGTCTTTACCATGGTTCACTCCTTGTCTTAATCCCGGTACATCGTTACGTTCGCTACCGTAACCCTCCAGTCCGTCGTTGAATGTTTTGCCTGAGCCTATTTTGTTGCCACCCGCCCAAAAATTACTAGCATTATTTCCGGCCATCTTTGAATTCCTAATTCTTACATAGAAAAGGTAAATGGATAAATCTCAAATTCAAGATACCCAGGTGGCCCTCAACTCCAAAGAGGCAGCTTATGTCAACGTGAAACCCTTCTGGGTGTGTCCTCGGGGTTTGTTTTGGCACAGCCTGTATATAGCCTCACAAAGCAGATTGCAATACCCGTCTCATTTGGTAGCCAACGTGTTGGGAAATGGGGCTCTAATAGCTCTGGTGGTACAATACGAAAAGCTACCGTACTATTTGCTGATACAATTAATGGCTTGGATGATGTGGCTCTTAATTCCTGACGCCAGATTTTACCTGACTCCACCTGAATTGAGGGATGTCATAGACTTACCCCCACCCTCCATGATGTTACCCTTTTAAACCAGTTTATTAAAAGCTTTGTTCTAATGTTCAAATTGCTTGGACAAGTCACCTCTGACCACTTGATGAAAGTTAAATAAAGAACGGATAATGGTGACATCGTAATCTTCGGCCAGGACTGTGGACCCCAAGTCAATCACTAGCTTTGGGTTAATCAAACCCTGGAAATTGTAGGCTCCGTGAGGGTTAAGCTCATCCATGGGGTGGTCGTCCCAGCTGTAAAAGTAAATGTTGGCTCCAGGGATACCAAAGTAATATTGTTCGTGCATCACCGAAAGATTGTATTTGGCATCGATCCAAGGTATCACTTCTTCATTGGAACCCGTTAAAATACGAAACCGATTGATGGGTAAGAAAGTGCTAGATTCGTACCACAGATTCTTGGCCAAATTGGCAGCCAAGTTGGCTTTGGGCCTCAGAATGAATGCCAAAAACCTGACTTCAGTTTTCCAACTCTTAAGGTCAATCTCCACCTCACCCGTGCTGCCTGTAACTAGGGTGGTGAGCGGGGTGCTATATTCCACCTTAGCTTCTTCGTTCAGTTTTATCAGCCCATGTTCCGTTTCCGTGTTGAAAATATGCATATCTCTTTCCTCGGCGTCAAAGTGTACTTGATACTTGACCAAAGAGATGTTGCTGATGGCCGATACGGGTACCGTACCATCCGTTTGTACCACATTGTTCAAAGATCTCCACCAAATACGAAGGGTAGGCTCGTAAGCCAAAGCTCTCAATTCTAGATACCTATCCGTGCTGAGTGTGAAGGGAAAATCAATGTCGTAAATGATTCTTTGAGAGGAGGCTGCTGCCGTATTACGTTGGGTGGGGGTCAAATCTCCTGCCAACATAGCAGCTTGTACGGCCTTGGATTCCGAACTCATATGCTTTTGGATTTTGTAATACTTTTTCTCGGGGCGGTGCGTAAACACCACATTTGGTCCAAACAGCAGCTCCATCTTTTCTACCAAAACCAAAGGGAACCAATCACAGAATCTACGGTAAGTACCTCCGGTGGTGGTCAAAGCAGCCTGATCCCAAATCAACGACAGGTGCCCCAACTTATCGGCATGGGTAGGGATTTCAAATTCAGTATAATTGCCCGACCCCAAGGTTACGGTTTTGTTGACGGGGCTCAGGGTCTTGTATTCGTGGTGCTTGGGCCTGCTAGTTTTGTAACCTCTGTACCAATACTTGGAAGCGTTGGGGTCCTCGTTGTAAATAAACGAACTGATGCCACCAAACTGTCTGTTAAGATGGGTGTATGGGTTGCTCAT
>JACCDR010240018.1_pt1 | contig 10834 bp, 26 predicted proteins | sample 7446431 | NCBI WGS metagenome assembly JACCDR01 (sample SAMN15323443, study PRJNA562643) | freshwater metagenome | isolation source: river surface water | place: USA:Blue River Watershed | collected 2017-08-17 | reverse complement strand
CGGTCATGTCCTGACAAACCACCACACACAGGAAGTACACACACCGCCAAATGAGTGATGCACCTGTGGTGTAGTCTCTTGTGGTGAAGTAGTGACGGTGAGATGTGAAGTGGTGGTGCGTTGTAGACCCGTCAGTGAGTGCGTTACTGAGGTGTGAAGTGGGACGCAAACGGAAGGGAAGTCACAAGCGGAAACACAACACCGGCCACAAGACGCCGCGTGACCGGCTCACCGAGGCCGAACGGGATGCGATTGGGTGGTGCGGCGACCGTGGGCTATACATGCTCGTCGTCGGCACCGGCCGGACACGGCATTGGGTCGTCTACCGGCGGAAGGACGGGTCCGAGGTCGGCATCTACTGGCCCTGTACCGGCCGCTACCAACGCGGCAAATGGACCGGCCTCAACGTGTGGGAGTGGCGGGACGCACTAGACCGTATCGTCCGACCGGCCATTCCGGACTGACGCATCCGCTTTGCCGTCAATTGACGGCGAGTCGGGTTAGTGTCGCGTGGTCCACCAGCACAAAGCTGCCAGTGTGGACAGGGTGAGCCAGAAGGTGAGGACTAAGGCGGTGAACATTGGCCGGACTCCGGTATCGGGTGGGACTGATACCGGAATAGTACAGCGACGGCGGACGCAATCAAACGGGTGAACCGGTCGCCTTGCGTAAGGCGTCCTCGGCGTCCAAAAGCCACTGACGCTCTACGTCGTCCCGGCACCGGCCACGGAACAGGGACACGGCGTTACAGAGTGCCTGAATCAGGTCCACGACGGCCGGCGGATTCGGCGGGTTCACCACATCCGCCCATTCCATCCGCTCATAGATGCCACGCTCGTGGTCGATGTAGCGGATTACGTCGTCCTGCTCCGGACGGTAGAACCACGGCCCCGGCGTCTGGCGTGCGTCGGTCATCGTCTCATCCCCCTCGGTTCGTGTGCCTGTCCAGTGTACCTACCCCGCCCGTCACGCATGGCGGGCGACCAAACACCGCCCGTCACTCGCCACCGCATACCAGCCGAGAAGGGTACTCTCTTTCCGCTTCCGCCAGCCCTGCCCTTCCCGCCCGTACCGCCGTTCGGCCGCGTCCGCCAACGCCAAATAGATACCGCGAATCGTGGTCGCCTTGCTCCGGCCGATAATCGTTTCCGTCAGGTCGTGGCCGATCTCAACCAAGTTCACGGGGGCTACCTCAAGCGGGGTGGATGGGGCAATGGAACCCCCCTCCCCGTCGCCACCGTCACCGATGCGGCGAAAGTGGCTAACGGCGAAAGGGGAAGATGGGTTAGCGGGACTCAAACACCGCGTCGGCGTCGTCTTCACCGATCAGGTCGCACAACCGGGCGTAGATGCGGGCACGGACGATAGCCGCTTCCGGCCGATGATCCGACCACAGTAGGCCGACCATCTCCTTAAACTGTTCCACCGTGCGGCCGGCAATCATCGCGTCCATCCGGGCGGTTTTCGCGTTCATCGTTGCATCCTCGGTTGTGGGGCGGGTTGTCCGCCCCGTTGACAGAATACTACAGTGCCGGGAAAGGGAATCAACCGGCTGAACGACGACACGCGAATAGGTAATCCGGCCGATCCCTCGCGTAGATTTCAGTCAGCCTCAGTTCCCACTCGGATCGGCGGTCCACCGCACACTCGCCGTTAGCCACGTCATCAGCCGCTTGAAGTCGGGCGGCATCCCTTGCCACCCGCAACACCCACTCAGCCTCGGTTTTCGATTTGGCTGCCGAATCCGCCCAATGCCGCGTAAACATCATTCCGCCCTCTAGGTTGCGTCGGCCGTGTTGCCGACACCGGAATACTACACCCCACCCACGGGGAATCAAACCGCCGGCCCGATTCCCCACGAATGGACACCGCCAGACGGGGAAGAACGCGAACACCGCCCCTTCCCTCTCGCCCTTACCACCTCCCCCGCCACGGTAGCAGGGGCGAAGTAGAAAGGGGTTAGTACGTTACCGGCACACCGCCGGCTTCCAGGAAATGCTTGACCATCCGCAAGGCTTCCCGCATCTGGTAGTATTCACCCACGTAATCCCCCTGCTTCCCGGCCGGCATGTCGTCCGGTTGCGTCCGGGCCAACGCTTCCGCGACGGCGAAGGCGATGGTTTCTAGGTTCACAGTGTTCTCAGGAGCGGTCATCACTCATACCTCTTGTGTCGGCCCGGCAAACTACCGGGCCAGTGATGGAATAGTACACGGCCACCGCCCACAATCAAACTGCCACGGGATTTCCCCCGCCGGATCGGTCACACTCTAACGGCGGTTAGAGATTCCGTCAATTGACGGCGAGAAATTCCCAAAACTGAGAATCGGACCCGTCAGAACCCCCGATACCACTCCTCACACTGCCGGACGTGTTCCGGGTTCTCAGTGTCGAGTTCCTGAACCGAACAGTCCGCCACAGTGTTCCCCCGGTAGTCCGCCACCGGCATACCGTTGTCCCCGCACCGCATGCCGGCATCCGCCCATGAGTCCGCCACGAACTGCCCCGTACCGCCGACGTGGGTGGAGTACCAGAAGAACCGTAACCCTTCGGCCTTAGCGTGCTGAATCGCGGTCATGTGTTGCCCTCAGTGATGCCGGAATACTATCGCCCCGCCACCGGCAATCAAACCGGGACGGGGCGAAGTGGTTCCGGACTACGGGCGGTTACTGGGGGAGAGCTTTGCTGGCGGTGAGGGCGGCCTTGCGTGCTTCCAGTTCCTCAATCGACAGTCCGGAGTAGTCGCCGAGGGGCTTACCATTGGACGTGACGTCCACGTTGACCTTCGTGCCGTCCTTGTCCCGTTGGGCCTGGAGGTTGATCTCGTCCAGCTTGGCCATGACCATCATCGCCTTTGTAACGGCTCTGGTGTCCTTGCTCCCTTCGATGATCCGCATGGCTCTATCAACCATGCGTTCCCGTTGCTCGCGGCTGATGGGCCACCGGTCGGGGTTGGCGAGTGCTGTGCTGGCCACTCTCAGGTAGATACCGAGTTCCTTCTTGATGGATAGTCCGTCTTGTGGTTCGGGTTCGTCGGTGGTGGTGGTGGTGTCCATGAATGCCCGTACCCCGGTGTCGGCCGGGGTTGTGCTGGTTTTACTTTGTTGTATTTCGGTCGCCACTAGGGTTTACTCGCCTAAGAACTTAGGTCTTACGCCGACGTGTTCAGGGTTTTGGGTACGCCGGTTTGATTGGTGCTGGTGCAGCTGTAGTATTCGGACACCACACGGGGGACGGAACGATGGTCACGGTTCACCTGAGTTTGAGCGAGTCGATTCCGGAGTTCAAGGAGGCGAAGTATTGGGCATCGCGGTTGGGCGTGGCGGTGGCGGACGTTCACCGGGCGTGCGAATCCGAGTTCGGTTTCCGGCATGTGGGCGGGTTGTACATGCGGTTTGACTGGTATCAGGTGGTGCGGCTGGTTCGTCGTCTGGTGTCGATGGGCCTGATTCGGGTGGTCAAGGTGGCGTGAGTTGATTCGGTTTCGGAGTGCTGTAGTATTCTGGTGTTGAGACGGAAACCACTAACGAGGGCGGAACGATGATCACGATTACGGCGGTGCTGTGCATGGGTGCGGACGTGCGGGAGTTGGCCCACTGGATCGGCGGGCAGGAAGGGGTTTCGTGGTCGGTGGGGCTGGACGCGGGCAGCGGGCGGGACACGCTGGAATGCACCGTAGCGGACGGGGCGGATGCGGAATGGGTCCGGGAAGAACTGGCGGGGCGGGACGACGTGATTGCGGTGTCGGTGTCCTGATTTGATTAGGTGCGGCGGCGGTGTAGTATTCATTCCATCTCCCGGCCACTTCGGACCGGGCACAACCGAGGGCGGGACGATGACAGTCGCAATGCTGGTGAAGTTCTTTGGCCAGTTCGGGCAGGTGGTGACGGCGGCGGCGGTGCGGAAGGCGATCCGGGAGATTGAGCGGACGATTCACAAGCCCATCGGCCGGCGGGACGGGAAAGGCGGGGTGTTCTACTTCGACACCGACGTTGACTGCATCGCCTATGCGATGGGGTTCATCGTGCCGGACGGCGAGACGTTCAAGGGCTGATTTACAACCACGAACCGAGGAAGCGAACATGAAACCAACTTTTAAGCGGATGCGTCCGGAGTACGTCGGGAAGACGATTCAAGAGGTCGGGTACACCGTAGCTCGCATGGTTCACCCGATGGCCCCGTTCCTGCCGATGGTGGTGGCCGTGCTGCCTGACGGATACCGGGCGGCGGCGGTTGACGAGCGAGACGAGAGCGGAGACCCGGCCCAAGTGCTGGCCCACATGTGTGACCGGTTAAGAATCGGAATCGAAGGCGTGGCATTCCGCGACGATTACATTCCGGCCTAACCCGCCCCGCCGTCAATTGATGGCAAACTAACCCGGCCGGTATCCCCGGCCGTCCCTTAACCCTAGCGGAGTGTGTCCCATGTTCCGGTTCCTGGCGGTGGTGGCGTGCCTGTTCGGTTCGTTCCTGTGCGGGCTGGTGTCGGTGGCGTATGCGGTCGGGCCGGACGGCTCTACCTTCCTCTCGGTCCTGAACGGCGTGGGTTGTGTGGTGTGGGTGTGGCACGCGGCGGCGTTTGCGACGGCGGTTAAGGAGTCCGGCCCCTCGGTTTGATTCGTGCGGGCGGTCGTGTACTATTCCGGCATCGGTGCAAGTCGCACCGGCCACCAACGCGAGGAACTGACGATGAAGTTGTTCATTAGCCGGAAGCAGTACGACCAACTGATTGACACCGCCCCGAAGTTCATGCGGGACGAGTACACGCAACTGGTGCGGGCGTGGGGAGTCGGCGGCGTGGTCGTGACGGGCAACCGGCGAATCGTGCGGGCGTTGATCGTCCTGCTCGACGGCATCAAGTGAGGCGGTTCCCTTAACCGGGCGGGGGAGCGTTCCCCTGCCCTTCCTCGGAGGTCGGATCAATGCTTAGCCTAGCGGTCGGTAGCGAAGTGTTCGCGTTCATCGGGCCGGCGAAGGGCAACCGCCTGCTCACGCTGGAAGTGATCGCCCACGAGGACGGGAAACCGGCGGAATGTATGGTCATCGCGTGCAACAAACGGCGGGACGATAAGCGGATCGGCGACCGCCACCTAGTCCGGGCGAGCGATATCTACACCAGTCAGAACGGGAAGCCGTTCGTCATGTTTGCCGGCTGATTTGATTCGCTAGGTCGGTCGTGTAGTATTCCGGTGTCGGGCCGGGAACCTCCTTCCGGCCCATCTCACAAGAGGGTAGACCGATGAAAGTGGTGAGCATTGAAGACGCGAGCTACTACTACGACGGGCTTAGCTACGGCAGCGGTTACACCGTCCGCCGGTGGGACGGCGAGAGCGAGACGACGGAACACGCGGACGGGGTTCCCTACGCCGAACTGGTGGCGATGATCGATCCGGTCGCACGGGACGCATGGCAGGAATGGGCCTACGCCCACCAACAAGCGGCCGAAGCGGTGCGGGACGAGATGCGGGACACGGAATGCCGCCTGAACTACGCATACCACGTCGGCCGGGACCGCATCGTTCGCACGATCAAGGGGCGGAAACTGCCGGTCGGGACGGTGACGCGGTGCTTCACGAACGCGGTACAAAGCAACTTCAACCGGTACACTCACAACGTCAACACCGACGCCGGGTGGATCGACACGGACAACCTCGAATGCCTCCCGACGGCCGGCGACTTCCCGGCGGAAATGCGGTGTCCCGGATGCGAGAAGGTGCGGCCGGCGGCGGACTATGTGTTCAGCGGGTGGGAAGGGTTCGGCAAGGCGAACCGTGGCGTCGAGTGGTGCCGGTTCTGTGCGGCGGCTTCCTACGCGAACACGGACCACGGGACGGACGCTCACACGCTCGCCCTCGCGGTCTTGGCGGGCGACCTGACGGCGGTTTGCCCCCTCATTGACGAATTGATTGCGGCCGGTGAGGACCAACGGGCCGACGAACTGAGGCGGATTCACAAACTTGACAAACCGGCCCGCAAGCCCCGGAAGCGGAAGGCGGACGCGGTGACGGCGGCGGTTTGATTGCCAACGGCGGGCGTGTAGTATTCGGGTATCACAAGGGGCGAACTTCTCGCCCCGCAACCGAGGGTAGGCCGATGATTCTCAAAACCGCCGATCAAGTGGAACTGTACGCGGCCCTAGAAGAACGGGCCGGCACCTACCGCCGCAACGAACGGGCCGAGTTCCTGTCCGACCTCTGGCGGGAGATGTTCGCCAAGTACGAAACGTTCATGCCGACGGAGCAAGCGATTGACGCGGCGAACCACATCGACCACTTCGCCGGGCGGGTGTGGGATGAGGTGAACTGACGCGGCTCCGGCCTGACACCAACACGACACCGGGCGGGACCGCCAACCGCCCCCAACCGAGGACGCAAGCCATGAGTGACGGGGCAACCTTGATCCGGTCGCGGTACGGGCGGGACGGCGTTACGCTCGGCATCCTGCGGGCAAACGACGGGCGGGGCCGGAAACTGTATGAGGTGGTCTATCTGATGCCCGACGGCCGCTACGTGCGGGTGCCGCTGGTCACGAAACGGGGGAAGCCGGTTGTCCATCACCGGCCGGGCGACGCCTACGGGCAACTCCTCGCCCGCCTGGACTTCCTGCTATCCCGCATCCCGGTTTGATTCGCTCCCGTAAGCCTGTAGTATTCGGTTCATCGCCGGGCAATCCCGCCCGGCCTCACCAGAGGACAGCGAACATGGCGACGAAACGCAAGGCGGACACGGGCCGGACGATGGGCGTTCTGTGGTCTCACTCCTTCGCCGACGGGTCGCAAGCCGTCAAAGTGCGGGTGAAGGACGGGCGGAAGGTGGACATGTACACGGTCAGCCGGGAACGCGACAGCCTTGATATCGAGTGGTCGCACGGCACGCAACCGGAGCGTAGCTACACGGTGACGGTGACGGTGGGCGGGGCGGCGGTCGCCTGCACGTGCCCCGGCCAGACGTTCCGGGGCGGCGGGTGCCGGCATATGGCGGCAACTCGCGTCATGCTGGCGGCGGGCCGGCTGGACAACGGGCCGAAACCGGACGGCTACCCGGACGGCTGGGGGTGGTCGGACGAGCGGGACGAGCAGGAATCGGACTACTGGCGGGCGGTGTGCGGTGACTCGTTGCGGGTCGGGTGCAGGTAGTCCGCCGTCATCTGACGGCAAACCGTCCCGCCGGTTTGATTGCTGCCGGCCGGCGGGTATTCTGTCCTTATCACCACGCGGCCGACAACCGGCCGCACAACCGAGGGGAAGCGATGAAAGAGCCGAAGACGACGGAAGGCAGTTTCCTTGCGGTCCTGCGGGACGGGTCGCACGTTCGGTATTCGTCCTACTTCTGGTCGTTCGCTGAGTTTAAGAACGCGGTTCGGAACTACTTGGGCGACGACAACGCGAAAATGCTGTTCAAATTCTTCTACGCCTACGGACTGGAAGTGCAGGAGTACACGCCGGCGGAAATGCGGAGAGTGTTCTTCGGCGAGTGATTTGATTGCGACCGACACGCCTGTAATATTCCGGTATCACAAGCGGGGCAAACCGCCCCGCACCACACAAGGGGACACGACCGATGGAAATGCCAGCACTCGGCGAACCGACCACGACCGCCAAGACTTACGAGAACGTCACGCTCTACCGGTCCGGGTCGATGATGGGCAACTACACCGCCGTCCGATGCAAGCGGGTCCGCGTGTGGGTGAAGCGGTGCGGGTACGGCGGCGGGTGGGTGGTGAACGTCATGTATCTGGAAAAGGGCAAGCGGAAGGAACGCGGCTTCTCCCAGTCCTCCGATTACTCCATCGTCATCGCGGACGGGTGGAAGTGCCCGGAACCGGCCGGCATCTTCGGCGACGCCACGCGGACGGCCTCCGGCCTCACCGTGCAAGCGGGGCGGTACTCGGCGTTCTCCGACGGGTGGCGGGCGGACTTCACGCGGGACGTTCTGCCGGCGTGTACCGTCCTCGCCGACTACCACGGGTTCGACCCGGTGGCGGACGCCCGCCGGACGGCCGAAGCTATCGACCCGCTAACCCGCACCCTTCCCGTCCTCATCCTCGCGGACTGGTTCCGGGAACGCGGGCACGACGAACACGCCGACACGCTGACCGCTTCGGTTGATTGCCGGTACTTCTAACCCACCACAACCCGCCGTCAAATGACGGCGACACCACTACCGAGGGCGGACCGATGCGACCGACCGACGAGCAACTTAAGGCACTGGTGACGAAAGCGGCGGTTTACTTCGCCCTCTGCCGGGTGGCGGGGTGGCCACGGGAACAGGCACAACGGGAGTTCCTTGATTCGCCCCTGTGCCGGAACTTCGGCCCGGAACTGACCGTCGGCGACTTGTGGGCGTTCGTTGAGTCAGCCGGGTATACCTACTAAGTTGATTCGCCCTTCCCACCGTGTACTATTCCCCCATCGGCCCGACACAACGCCGGGCCACTACCGAGGACAAGAGACATGCAAGCCACGAAAGCGGACAAGCGGACGGTTCGGATTCAGCAGGGGCAGCGGGTGTATTCCGGGCTGTACGGCGGTCGCCACGGTATCGTTATCGCGGTCCACGGGGAACAGTCCCCCGCCAGCGTCGGCACCATGTTCGGCGGTGTGGTCAGCTACGGCGGGTCGGCTACGGTTGACGTGGCGTTCCCGAAGGGCATCAGCCGGGGCATCTCGGAAAGCATCATCCGAGGCGTCCAGTGGGAGATTTACGAATCGGTGGCCACCGCCGACGAGATCCTAGACGCCATCGCCACCGCGAACGCGGCGACGGCGAAGGCGGAGCAGGAAGCGAAGGAAGCGGCCGACCGGCGGGCGGCGGATCGGGTGCGGCTGGCGGCCGAATACGCCCACCTGCAACAGGGCGACGGCGGGAAAGTGGGTGCGGCGAACATCCGGAAGGAACTCAAAAAGGCGTTCCCCGGCGTCAAGTTCAGCGTTACCAGCACCTACAACAGCATCTCGGTAAAGTGGACGGACGGGCCGACGGTGAAGCAGGTGCAGGAAGTGACGGGTAAATACGAGTCCGGCCACTTCGACGGCATGCAGGACATGCACATACACAACCCGGACGCGGTTTTCGCGGACCTGTTCGGCGGGGTGCAGTACGTCAGCGAGAGCCGGACGACGACGCCAGACCTAGAACGGCGGGCGTGGGCGGCCCGAATGGGCGATTCGACCGGCTACCACTCCGGGCCGGAGTTCGTGCCGGCCGACCTGCCGGCGAACTGGCGGGAGCGGTTCCACGGGCCGACCGTGTGGCAGTTTGTGCAGCAAACCATTAACGAGTTTGCCGGCTGATTTGACCGCACCGGCGACCGCTGTAGTATTCATTCACCGGGCGGGAACAACTCCCGCCCCTCACCGAGGGCGAATCATGGGCAAGCAAACGACGGCGGAAATCGTTCGGGTCATCCGGACGACCGGCGAGCGGGACGCGGAACCGAACCGGCGGGGGAACGAGGTGTACCGCCTCTGTTGCAATACCGGCCGGTATATCGTGGACTTCGCCCCGGACTTCGCCGATGAGGGTTGGCAGCAGTTCGACACGGACCAGGACGCGGCATACTTCGGCGTGTGGGTGAACCGGCGGCGGCGGCTGACGCTGAGCTACGCCGAGGGGGATTGGGTTCTCGTCGTCTGCCCCACGATGGACGGCTACCGGGCGGAGGTGGAATCGTACTGCCAGTTCTACGACGAGGGGGCTACGGCTATCGGTATTGAAGTGGGGCCGGGTGGCCCGTTCGGGACGCCGGCCAGCCGCAACGACCGCGTGACCGTGTACCGGCAGGACCGGCGGGCCATGTTCCTCGACCCGATTGACGCCGAATCCGGGCGGATCGACGACGAACCGGAAGGCATTGCGGCCGGCGACTCACGGTACTACCGCACGCCGGGGGTGGCGGACTGCTAACGCAATTTGACCGGCTCCGGCATCCGTGTAGTATTCTCTCAACGGGCCGGACTCACCGGCCCCTAACCGAGGACGCCAACGATGAACGCAATCCCGATGAGTGCCGATGAGTTGACGCAACTGGCGAAGTTGCTGGCCGACGCCTGCAACGTGATCGGGGCTTACAGCGACCAGCGGCATTGGGACGGGTATTCCGGCCGCGTCTACCAAGAGTGCGGCGTGATGGCGGAGAAGTTGGAAGCGTTGGCGAAGCGGGAAGTGGAGCGGTATGAGGCCGGCATGCGGGCCGGTTGATTGCCGGCGGTGGCGGTGTAGTATTCATTCACCGGGGCGGAATCCGCCCCGCATCTTGAGGACGCGATTGATGAAAGCCTTTCGTGGCGACGGTTGCTACTCGGAGTCGGTGGCCGGGTTCATTGCGGATGAGTTGCTGACGGTGTTGGTGGACCTGATTGAGGAAGACAACTTCTTCTACACGACGGAAACGAGTTGCGAGTGCGGACAGCACGGCGACGGGTGGAGCGAGGGCGACGGGCAAGGAACCCCGTGCGTCCACATCCGGGCGGCACGGGCGATCAAACTGGCACGAGAGGGTAAGCGATGACGAACCGAACGCGGGCGGCCGAACTGTCGCAGTCCATTAGGGACGCGGCGACCATGCTGGACGACATGGCCGAATCTCTGACCGACTTGGCCGACGCCGCCGATGAGGTGTTGCGGCGATACCGGGCGACAATCGGTAAGGACGACGGGGCAACGCTGCAACTGGAACACATGATCCGCCGCGTTCGTCGCCGGATCAACACCACCGCCGAGGGTTAAGCGATGACGCAATGGGCAATCTTTAACGACGAGTCGGCGGACTGGACGGAAGCGGAATCGGTGGAAGCGGGGTTCTACTCGCGGGAGGACGCGGAAAAGGCGGTGGCCG
>JACCDR011321802.1_pt1 | contig 10835 bp, 9 predicted proteins | sample 7446431 | NCBI WGS metagenome assembly JACCDR01 (sample SAMN15323443, study PRJNA562643) | freshwater metagenome | isolation source: river surface water | place: USA:Blue River Watershed | collected 2017-08-17 | reverse complement strand
GTTGGTGAAGCACAGCACGGACTCGGTGAAGCCGTCGTTCCATTGCATGGCCACCTCAGCACCAATGCTGGTGCCGGGGATGCCGCCATAACTGTCGGCCGGGCGCTCGCCCGTGGCGTGGAAGGCGGTGGGGTGCAGCACCTTTTTGTTGGCGTGGATGAAGTCGACAAAGCCCTTGACACCACCGGCACCCGAGAAGTCGTCTTCCTTGCCGCTGCGCTCGTCGATCAGGCGGATGCGCACGCCGTTGTTGAGGAAGGACAGCTCGCGCAAGCGCTTGGCCAGGATCTCGTAATGGAAATCGTTGTTCTGCTGGAAGATCTCGGTGTCGGGCAGAAAGTGCACTTCGGTGCCGCGCTTGTCGGTGGCACCGGTGACTTTCATGGGCGAGACTTCGACGCCGTCCACCGTGTCGAGCAAGCGGTTTTGCACAAAGCCTCGAGCGAATTCGATCTCGTGCACTTTGCCTTCGCGACGCACCGTCAGGCGCAGCCATTTGCTGAGCGCGTTCACGCAGGACACCCCCACGCCATGCAGACCGCCGGAGACCTTGTAGCTGTTCTGGTTGAACTTGCCACCGGCGTGCAGCTCGGTCAGCGCGATCTCGGCCGCCGAGCGCTTGGGCTCGTGCTTGTCGTCCATCTTCACGCCGGTCGGGATGCCGCGGCCGTTGTCGGTCACGCTCAGCGAGTTGTCGGAGTGGATGGTGACCACGATGTCGTCGCAGTGGCCGGCCAAAGCTTCGTCGATCGAGTTGTCCACGACTTCGAACACCAGGTGGTGCAAGCCCGTGCCGTCGGAGGTGTCGCCGATGTACATGCCGGGGCGCTTGCGCACCGCTTCCAGGCCTTCCAGGATCTGGATCGCGCCTTCACCGTAGCCTTCGGAGGCACCGGCCTGATTGGTGTCAATCTTGGGCTGAACGGTGGTGAAGGACTCTTCGATGGGCTTGTTTTCTTCGGTCATGTGAATTTTTCTCTGTCGCTTGAATGGCCGAAACCCGCGATGGGTCGCGGGTTTCGATAAGGGAGGCCTTGTGGGCTTTCGCCTCAAATGCGCATGGGCATCACCACATATTTGAAGTTGTCGTTCTCGGGGATCGTGATCAGCGCCGAGCTGTTGGCGTCGGCCAGATCGATGCGGACCATGTCCTGGTCCATGTTGCCCAGCACGTCGATGATGTAGGTCACGTTGAAGCCGATCTCGATGCTGTCACCACCGTAGTCGATGTCGAGTTCGTCCACGGCTTCTTCTTGTTCGGCGTTGGTGGACGCGACACGCAGGCTACCGGGGTCCAGGTTCAGGCGCACGCCTTTGAACTTGTCGCTGGTCAAAATCGCTGTGCGTTGCAGGCAAGACAGCAGGGCCTGGCGCCCCAACGTGACGTTGTTGCGGTGGCCTTTGGGGATCACTCGGTTGTAGTCGGGGAACTTGCCTTCGACCAGCTTGGTCACGAACTCCATGCCATCAAAGCTGAACTTGGCCTGGTTGTTGGCAAATTGCATGTCGATCGCGCCTTCGGCGTCGGACAACAGGCGCTGCATTTCGAGCACGGTCTTGCGCGGCAAGATGACTTCCTGCTTGCTGGGTACTTCGGTGTCGAGGGTGGCGCTGGTGTAGGCCAGGCGGTGCCCGTCGGTCGCCACCAACGACAGCTTGTTGCCTTCGGCGACGAACAAGATGCCGTTGAGGTAGTAACGGATGTCGTGCACGGCCATGGCAAACGAAACCTGCCCAAGCAAGGTCTTGAGGGTCTTTTGCGGCACGCTGAACACGGGGCCGAAGCTGGCCGCTTCTTGCACCAGCGGAAAGTCTTCGGCAGGCAAGGTCTGCAGCGTGAATTTGGATTTGCCGCCTTTCAAGATCAGCTTGGACTGCGAGGACTCCAGGCTCACGGTCTGGTCAGACGGCATGGTGCGCAGGATGTCAATCAGCTTGCGCGCGCCCACGGTGGTGGTGAAATCGCCAGGGTCACCATCCATCTCGGTGGTGGTGCGTATCTGGATTTCCAGATCGCTGGTGGTCAGCTGCACGGCATGACCGGTTTTGCGGATCAGCACGTTGGCCAGCACCGGCAAGGTGTGACGGCGTTCCACAATGCCCGACACGGATTGCAGAACCGACAGCAATTTGTCTTGGGTGGCCTTCAGGACGATCATGGGTCTACCTTTGGTGGATTTTCAAGCTTCAGCCCCGTGGGCTGGGATCAGAGGGGTCAACAGACGACATTTTCGCCTGTTTTTGGGTGCTTTTGAGGGGCATCGGCACGATTGCCTCTCAACCTTTGAGGGTCTGTTCCAGCACATGCAGCTGCTGGTTGAGCTCGGTCAGTTGCTGGCGCTCGGCATTGATCTTGCGCACCGCGTGCAGCACCGTGGTGTGGTCGCGCCCGCCAAACAGCTCGCCGATCTCGGGCAGGCTCTTTTGGGTCAGCTCTTTGGCCAGGTACATGGCGATCTGGCGCGGGCGGGCAATGCTGGCCGGACGCTTCTTGCTGTACATGTCCGCAACCTTGATCTTGTAGTAGTCGGCCACGGTTTTCTGGATGTTTTCCACCGAAATCTGGCGGTTCTGGATCGACAAAAGGTCGCGCAAGGCGTCGCGGGCCAGCTGGATGGAGATTTCCTTCTGGTTGAAACGCGAATAAGCCAGGATCTTGCGCAAGGCGCCTTCGAGCTCGCGCACGTTGGAGCGCACGTTTTTGGCCACAAAGAAGGCCACCTCTTCGGGCATTTCGCTGCCCTCGCTGATGGCTTTGTTGATCAAAATCGCAACTCGCATCTCCAGCTCGGGCGGCTCGATGGCCACCGTGAGACCGGAGTCAAAACGCGAGACCAAGCGCTCGTGGATGTCGGCCAGGCCCTTGGGGTAGGTGTCGCTGGTCATCACGATGTGTGACTTTTTGGCCAGCAAGGCTTCAAAGGCGTTGAAGAATTCTTCCTGCGTGCGGTCCTTGTTGGCAAAGAACTGCACATCGTCGATCAAGAGCAAATCGAGCGAGTGGTAGTGGTGCTTGAACTCATCGAAAGTCTTGCGCTGGTAGGCTTTAACCACATCCGACACAAACTGTTCAGCATGGATGTAGAGAACCTTGGCCTCGGGGCGATCGGCCAACAGCTTGTTGCCGATGGCGTGCATCAGGTGGGTCTTGCCCAGACCGACGCCGCCGTAGATGAACAAGGGGTTGTACAGGTGGCCGGGCTGGCCCGCCACGTGCATGGCCGCCGCACGCGCCATGCGGTTGGCCGTGCCTTCCACCAGGGTGTCGAAAGTCAAGGCGGTGTTGAGCCGGCTGCGGAAGGTGTTGGCGACCGGTTCCTCGGCCGACTCCAGCACTTCAGGGGCATTTTCCATGGACGATGGCGTGGACTGGCGGACAGTCTTGACGCCATTTTCACGCGGAGTGATCGCTAACTCTATTTGAACCGGATGGCCCTGGAGATTTTCGAGCAAGGCCGACAAACGGCCTGCGTATTGCGCACGAATCCAGTCCAGCTTGAAGCGATTGGCCACAAACAAAGTGACCCGTTGCTGATCTTCAGAGACTTGAACCGTGAGGGGTTTGATCCAGGTGTTGAATTGCTGTTCGGGCAGTTCGCGGGACAGTTCGTCCACACAAGACAGCCACAGCGCCTGGCCTGCATCCATCTGGATTTCTGGGGAGGATCCCTCGGACATGTTGTATTTGTTTTTGTGGATAGAGAAGAAGAAAAACGGCAGGACAGCTGACTTTATCAAGAGCTTATCCACAATCGCAAAAGCAACTGGAAAGCCATCATAAACCACATCAACCGAATTTGAATGCGGGTCATCCCGAAAGCTTGAAAACGGGCACGAACAAGTCCGATTTGCCGGCAGTCCGAAAGTTTGCGATAATCTTGGGTTTCGCCCAACGCAGCTTTATGGCATTGGGCACAAAGGAAGAGTTATGAAACGCACCTACCAACCATCCAAAACACGCCGCGCCCGTACCCACGGTTTCCTGGTCCGCATGAAAACCCGTGGCGGCCGTGCCGTGATCAACGCACGCCGCGCCAAAGGCCGCAAGCGTCTGGCTGTCTGATGCCCACCCGGCCGTCCGGCTGTGGCCTGGTGTCACCGCTGACGGTTCATGCCAAGGCCTGGTCATCGTGCAGCGTTTAAAAACACGCCCACAATTTCAGGCCGCCTTGGCTGGTGGCACAGTCTCGCGTACAGCGCATTTTGCTTTGCATCGCTTGAGCTTGACTGCACCGACAACCTCTTTGGCTCAAGCCGATTCCATCGGGCCTGCACCCTCACCGGAGCAGGCCCTTTTTGACTTGCCTGATGTCTGGCTGGGTGCCATGGTGCCCAAACGCTGGGCACGCCGCGCCGTCACGCGCAACACCATCAAACGCCAGATCTACACGGTGAGTCAGCATTTCGCAGCTCGCCTGCCGCTGGCCGCTCACGTGGTGCGTCTGCGCACAGGTTTTGACCGCAAGCAATTCATCAGCGCGACATCTGAACCCCTCAAACTGGCGGTTCGGCTGGAGCTGGAGCAATTGTTTGAGCGCGCCACCCGCCAGGAGGTGAGTGCGTGATCAAGCAAATGTTGATGGGCATCGTGCGGGGCTACCGCCTGCTGCTGAGCCCGTGGCTCGGATCGGCTTGCCGGTTTGAGCCCACCTGTTCGGTGTATGCCTTGCAAGCGCTGGAGCGCCACGGCGCTGCTGCCGGCAGTTATCTGACGGTTCACCGCCTGATGCGTTGCCACCCCTGGTGCGCGGGTGGCAATGACCCCATTCCAGAACAGGCCCCACGCTTGTTCACGGCTTTGTTTTCCCCTACTTCGTCGAAGAAGACCTCATGAACGATATCCGTCGCACCATCCTTTGGGTGATTTTTGGCTTCTCCATGGTCCTATTGTGGGATGCATGGCAAGTCCACAACGGCCAGAAAGCCACCTTCTTTCCCAAACCGGGCGTAACCCAAGTCGCGGCGGCACCGATCGCCACAGCCAGCGCTGTGCCCACGGCATCAGCCACCGCAACAGCCGCCACACCGGGCCAGGTGCCGGCAGGCCCTGCGACTGCGGCTACCAGCGAGCAAATCGAGGTCAGCACCGATGTGCTGAAACTGCGTTTTGACACCGAAGGCGGCACGCTCACACGCACTGAGTTCACCAAGCACAACGACATGGCGGATGCCAAGAAGCCTTTTGTCTTGCTGGACCAAAGCCCTGCACGGGTCTACACCGCTCAAACCGGCCTGATCGGCGGCAACTTCCCGACCCACAAGAGCGCCATGCGTTTTGCGGGAGAGAAAAGCCTGAAAGACGGCCAGAACGAATTGACCCTGCGCTTCGAATCTGATGCGCAAAACGGCGTGAAGCTGGTCAAGACCTACACCCTGCAGCGCGGCAGCTACGTCATCGGTGTCAAGCACGAAGTGGTCAACACCGGCACCGCCGCTGTGTCGCCCCAGCTGTACCTGCAACTGGTGCGTGACGGCAACAAGCCTGCGGGCGAGTCTTCGTTCTACTCGACCTTCACTGGCCCGGCCATTTACACCGATGCCAAGAAGTACAACAAGGTGGAATTCAGCGACATCGAAAAGAACAAAGCTGAAATCGACAAGACTTCGCCCAACGGCTATGTGGCCATGGTGCAGCATTACTTTGCCTCGGCCTGGTTACTGGGTGAGGGCGTCAACCGCGAAAACTTCGTGCGCAAGGTGGACAACAACCTTTACGCCGTGGGCATGATCACCCCCGTGGCCGATGTGGCCCCCGGTCAGTCCAAAACCGTGAGCTCGCAACTGTTTGTGGGTCCTCAAGAAGAAAAAGTTCTGGAAGCTTTGGCGCCTGGTCTGGACCTCTTGAAGGATTACGGCTGGCTGGCCATGTTGTCCAAGCCGTTGTACTGGTTGCTGGACAAGCTGTTTGGCTTCATCCAGAACTGGGGCTGGTCGATTGTGGCGCTGGTGCTGCTGCTCAAGATCGCTTTCTATTGGCTCAACGCCAAGGCCTATTCCAGCATGGCCAAGATGAAAGCCATCAACCCCAAGATCATGGAAATGCGCGAACGCCTCAAGGGCGACCCGCAAAAGATGCAGCAGGAGATGATGCGCATCTACCGCGAGGAAAAAGTCAACCCCATGGGTGGCTGCTTCCCGATCATGATCCAGATCCCGGTGTTCATCGCGCTGTACTGGGTGCTGCTGTCCACCGTCGAGATGCGCAACGCCCCTTGGGTGGGTTGGATCCACGACCTGTCGGCACCGGACCCCTTCTTCATTTTGCCCATCGTGATGACGCTCACCACCTTGCTGCAAACGGCGCTCAACCCCGCGCCGCCAGACCCGATGCAAGCGAAGATGATGTGGATCATGCCGCTGGTGTTCAGCGTGATGTTCTTCTTCTTCCCGTCCGGTCTGGTGCTGTACTGGATCACCAACAACGTGCTCTCGATTGCACAGCAGTGGATCATCAACACCCGCATGGGCGTGCCACCGCAGTTCAATCTGCCCAAGTTCAAGTAAATCCAAAAGGCCGCGCAAGCGGCCTTTTTTTGCTTCCCCACAGACACGTCTTTTTGCCATGCTCGCTCGCCATCAGGAACCCATCGTTGCAATTGCCACCGCCCCCGGTCGTGGCGCAGTGGGCATCGTGCGTGTGTCGGGCCGAAACCTGTCCTCGCTCATCCAGGCCCTGTGCGGTCGCAGCCTGAAACCCCGCGAAGCGACCTACCTGCCGTTTGCCGACGCCGATGGCAGCCCGATCGACCACGGCCTGGCGCTGCACTTTGTGGCACCGCACTCCTTCACCGGCGAAGACGTGCTGGAGCTGCAGGCCCACGGCGGGCCGGTGGTGCTGCAGTTGCTGGTGGCCCGCTGCCTGCAGGCCGCGGCCGAGACCGATCCAGCCACTGGCCAACCGCGCTTGGCGGGTTTGCGTGTGGCACAGCCCGGCGAATTTTCCGAGCGGGCCTTCTTGAACGACAAGATCGACCTGGCGCAAGCCGAGGCGATTGCCGACCTGATCGACGCCAGCACCGAGGCCGCAGCGCGCAGCGCCAGCCGTTCCCTGGCGGGTGATTTTTCCAAAGAGATTCACCTGCTGCGCGATGCGCTGATCCACCTGCGCATGCTGGTCGAGGCCACGCTGGACTTTCCGGAAGAAGAGATCGATTTTCTGCAAAAAGCCGATGCCCAAGGCCAGCTGACACGGCTGCAAACCGCACTGCAAACCGTGCTGGGCAAAGCCCGGCAAGGTGCCTTGCTGCGCGAGGGTATCAAGGTGGTGATTGCGGGCCAGCCCAACGCGGGCAAGAGTTCACTGCTCAATGCGCTGGCCGGGGCCGAGCTGGCCATCGTCACGCCCATTGCTGGCACCACGCGCGATGTGGTGCAACAGACCATCCAGATCGAAGGTGTGCCGCTGCATGTGATCGACACCGCCGGTCTGCGCGAAGGCGAGGGCGTGGACGAGGTGGAGCAGATCGGTATTGCACGGGCATGGGGTCAGATCGAGAACGCCGATGCGGTGCTGTTTTTGCACGACCTGACGCGTGTGGGTCAGGTCGATTACGACCGTGCCGATGCCGACATCGCCAGCCGTCTGCCCAGCGCAGTCACGGTGATCGACGTGTGGAACAAAGCCGATGCCGCACATGCCGCGGCTGCGCACTCAGGCCTGACCCTGTCGGCCCGCACCGGCGAAGGCCTGCAGGCCCTGCGCCAACAGTTGCTGCAGCAAGCGGGTTGGCAACAAGCCAGTGAAGGCCTGTTCATCGCCCGCGAACGCCATGTGCAAGCGCTGCACCGGGTGCGCGATCATCTGGAGATGGCCGATGCCCACCTGGCCGCTCAGGCGCAAAACCTGGACCTGTTGGCCGAAGAGCTGCGCCTGGGTCAGAACGCACTCAACGAAATCACCGGCGAATTCAGCGCCGACGATTTGCTGGGCGTGATCTTTTCGAGTTTCTGCATCGGCAAGTGAGTGGGCAGGCCAAAGGGGCTGTCCTGCGTGTTCTCAGATGAAGAGGTTCAAGCCAGTCTGGCTGTTGACCTGGGCTCGATGCGTCCAGAAGCACGCCGGGTCCATCCATCCCCTTGGATGGTGACTTGATCTTGGGTTGAGATTTTTTCAAAGACTTTGTGAATCACACCCCCCCCAGACACGTCAGAGACATGCGTTCGGGATAACCACTACAGCGAAGCTGCAGTGATGAACTCAGAATGCCTCTGGCCGTGCAGCTTTCTGGGAGCATGGCCCTTAACAGGAACCTTGTTCACAAGTCATGTCCAAAGATTTCATTCTCGAAACCCGCGAGCTCGTCAAAGAGTTCAAGGGCTTTGTCGCCGTCAACGGCGTCAATCTGGGGGTCCAGCGCGGGCAGATCCATGCCTTGATCGGCCCCAACGGCGCAGGCAAGACCACGGTCTTCAACCTGCTGACCAAGTTCCTGATCCCGACACGTGGGCAGATTTTGTTCAACGGCCAAGACATCGCCGCCGAAAAGCCCGCACAAGTGGCTCGCCGCGGCTTGGTGCGTTCTTTCCAGATTTCGGCCACCTTCCCCAACCTCACAGTGATGGAAAACGTGCGCATCGCCTTGCAACGCAACACTGGCATGTCGATGCACTTCTGGCGCTCAGAGCGCATCCTCAACCAGCTCAACGACCAGGCCATGGCTTTGCTCGACGAAGTCGATCTGGGCAGCATGGCCGACCTGACAGCAGTGGAGCTGCCTTATGGCCGCAAGCGCGCCCTGGAAATTGCCACCACCTTGGCCATGAACCCCGAGCTGATGCTGCTGGACGAACCCACACAGGGCATGGGCCACGAAGACGTGGACCGCGTGACACAGCTGATCAAGAAAGTCGGGGCCAACCGCACCATCCTGATGGTGGAGCACAACATGAACGTGGTCTCCAGCATTGCCGACACGATCAGCGTGCTGCAGCGCGGACAAGTCATTGCCGAAGGACCTTACGCCGTGGTGTCTCAAAACCCTCAAGTGCTGGAAGCCTACATGGGCACGGTCGACAACGAATTGGAGGGCGCCCATGGCTGAGCCCACCGAATTCCTGCGCATCAGCAACCTGCACGCTTGGTACGGCGAGTCGCACATCCTGCACGGCGTGGATCTAACGGTGCACAAAGGCGAGGTGGTCACGCTGCTGGGCCGCAACGGCGCAGGCCGCACCACCACTGTCAAGTCCATCGTGGGCCTGGTCGGCAAACGTACCGGCTCCATCACCATCAATGGCCGCGAATCGATCGACCTGGCACCGCACCAGATCGCCAAACTCGGCATTGGTTACTGCCCGGAAGAGCGCGGCATTTTTGCCTCGCTCAGCTGCGAAGAAAACCTGCTGCTGCCGCCCGTGATCGCCGGCGGCGGCATGCCCATCGACGAGATTTACGAGATGTTCCCCAACCTGCTGGAGCGCAAGAACAGCCCTGGCACCCGCCTGTCGGGCGGCGAGCAGCAAATGCTGGCGGTGGGTCGCATCTTGCGCACCGGCGCCAAGCTCTTGTTGCTGGACGAGATCTCTGAAGGTCTGGCCCCGGTGATCGTGCAGGCGCTGGCCCGCATGATCCGCTCGCTCAAGGCCAAGGGCTTCACCATCATCATGGTCGAACAGAACTTCCGCTTTGCCGCCCCCCTGGCCGACCGTTTTTACGTCATGGAGCACGGCCGCATCATTGAAGGCTTTGCCGCCAACGAACTGCAGGCCAAGATGCCCATGCTGCACGAATACCTCGGCGTCTGATTCACTTTTCCACCCATCCCACAGGAGACATCACCATGAAACGCAAACTTCTCGCAACGGCAGCTTTGGCCGCATGTGCTTTTGCCGGTTCGGCACAGGCTCAGATCTCCGACGGCATCGTCAAGATCGGCGTGCTCAACGACATGTCTGGCCTCTACGCGGACATCACCGGCCCTGGCTCGGTCACCGCTGCCAAGATGGCGGTCGAAGACTACATCAAGGCCACCAAGAGCACCTTGAAAGTGGAAGTGGTGGGTGCCGATCACCAAAACAAACCTGATGTGGGCTCCAACATCGCTCGCCAGTGGTACGACACCGACAAGGTCGACATGATTGCAGACGTGCCAACATCTTCGGTGGGTCTGGCCATTGCCAAGATCTCTGGCGACAAAGGCAAATTGCACGTCAACTCGGGTTCTGCCACAGCCGATCTGTCTGGCAAAGCTTGCAACGCCAACACCATTCACTGGGCCTACGACACCTGGATGCTGGCCAACGGCACCGGCAAAGCGATTGTCAAAAACGGTGGCGATACTTGGTTCTTTTTGACCGCAGACTACGCGTTCGGTCATGCGCTTGAGCGCGACACCGAAGCCGTGGTGATCAAGAATGGTGGCAAGGTGGTCGGCAAAGTCCGCACACCTTTCCCGACACAGGATTTCTCGTCGTTCCTGCTGCAAGCCCAGGCCTCCAAGGCCAAGATCATTGGCCTGGCCAACGCAGGTGGTGACACCACCAACTCCATCAAGCAGGCTTTTGAATTTGGCATCACCAAAGGTGGCCAGAATCTGGCTGGCATGTTGGTGTTCTTGCCCGATGTGCATTCCTTGAGCCTGGAAAAAGCCCAAGGCCTCATGTTGACCGAGACCTTCTACTGGGATCTGAACGACCAAACCCGCGCGTTCACCAAGCGCTTTGCGGCAGCCAACGGCGGGAAGTACCCATCGATGGTCCAGGCCGGTGTTTACTCCAGCGTGATCCACTACTTGAAGGCCGTGGATGCAGCCAAGACGGATGACGGCACCAAAGTCGCCGCCAAGATGAAGGAATTGCCCACCGACGATCCCTTGTTCGGCAAGGGCAGTGTCCGT
>JACCDR010255567.1_pt1 | contig 10838 bp, 11 predicted proteins | sample 7446431 | NCBI WGS metagenome assembly JACCDR01 (sample SAMN15323443, study PRJNA562643) | freshwater metagenome | isolation source: river surface water | place: USA:Blue River Watershed | collected 2017-08-17 | reverse complement strand
CTACGGCGCCGGCCTTTGTTTTTACCTACCCTCGGCCCAGTTTAAAAATTTATCCGTCTCGTTTCGTAACTCCGCTAAGGTGCCATTGTTCATGATGGTGTAATCCGCCATCTTAATGACTGCTTTTATATTTGGACCACTTCCGGTTTTCCCTTCATCTTCCCTTTCCGAATCAGATATGAATTGTTCAAACGTTACTTCATCTTTTAATCCTTCCTTTCGTGCCACCGCTCTTTCGTAGCGAATTCGCACATCAGCATCAATACCCAATATGATTCCACCAATTTTTTTAATATACTCACCTTCAGAAACTCGATGTAATGATTCAAGAATGTAATCTTTATGGTTGGCCTTTATGGCAAGTCCATGAGAAAAATTCAGAATGCCACCTTCATAATTTGACATTAATTCATTTGCCAAGTTTGACAAATTCAATCTTGTTTTTTCAATTCCTCTTTCATCCAGAATATTACCTAATATGGTAGAGCTGGAATAATGAGCGAAACCTTTTGTTTTAAGTATATCTACTAAAGTCCCCTTTCCTGCTCCCAATGTACCAGCGATGCCAATTATCATAAATATGTTTTATCCTTGTTTTTGTTCACGCTCAATCTTCTTCTCTTTCCTTTCAGCATATGCGACTAGCATCGGGCTGGCGATAAAGATAGATGAGTAAGCACCCGCTATCACACCCGCAATAAGGATAAGTGCAAAAGTTTGTGTGACTACACTACCAAAGAAGTAGAGAGCAAGGAGTGCCAAAAGTACTGTGAGAGACGTATTGATAGAACGCGCCATGGTGTCGTCTACCGCTTCACCGACGATCTGGTCAAATGGTTTGGTGAGAGTGTATTCCACTTCTTCTCTCGCTATACCCCCTGGCTCTTCTATCTTGGTTCGCTTTTCGGTGCGATTTTGAGTAAGCTTTTCACGCACGCGGTCAAAGATGACAATTGTGTCGTTGACCGAATAGCCAAGAATAGTCAAAAGTGCTGTCACAAAAAGCACATCGACTTCGACTCCCCAAAAAGCACCAAGGAGACTCATGACTGCTACCGGTACCAAAATATCGTGGAAAAGAACCAAGACTGTCATACTACCGTAGACCCAAGAGCCGACCGGTACCCCGACCCCCAAAAAGGCAAAGGCAACGTAGATAATAATCACTACCAACACCATACCAATCGACCAAAAAGCTTTCTCTTTCATTTCTGCTCCAATAACAGGACCGACCGAAGTATTGCGAATGACAGTACTACCCTCTTCGAGACCAGTTAGTTTGTCTTCAAGAGCAGACTGTTCCTCTACACTCAGTGCCCGTGTGGTCACGATGTAACTACTACCTAGTTCTCCTGTTGATTGACGAACAGCACTATTTTCATAACCGAGTTCGCCTAGAGCAGATTCTATGACTGTTTTTTCTGGCAGATTCGTATAGCGGATTTCTGTGAGTGAGCCCCCAGTAAAATCAATCCCCGCTTTAAGACCAAAGGTAGCTACAATAGCCGCGGCGGACAAAACAATAATCGTGCCAATGGCTAAAAACAATTTTCGATACGCAATGATTTTCATAGACTATTTTTTAGTTAAACCAGTACCGAGTAAAAATGGCCACACCCCTTTGTCTGTTCGCTTGACGTCTGGCAAAACCATCAAGAGTGTACGGGTAAGGACAATCGCTGAAAGTACCGAAATGATGATACCGATACCCAAGACCAAAGCAAAGCCTTTGATCATCGCTGTTCCAAACCAAAATAGAATAACGGCTGATAAAAGACCAGTGATGTTACCGTCGCGAATCGCGCTCCACGCTCTCTTGAATCCTTCTTCGGCTGACTCTCGACTACCTTTGCCGCTACGAAATTCTTCTTTCATACGCTCAAAGACGAGCACATTGGCATCAACCGCCATACCAAGCGACAGCACAAAGCCAGCCAGACCCGCTGCTGTGAGAGTCACTGGGATCCATTGGAAGACTGCCATGTTGACGACGATATAAAGGAAAAGTGCGATACTGGCGATAATCCCCGGCACGCGATACCAGAAGATCAAGAATAATGAAATGAGAACAAAGCCAACAATCCCCGCCAAATAACTCTGCTCAATCACACCAACACCCAAAGTAGCATCAATCGTTTGGGTACTAACTAAGACAATTGGTACTGGTAGAGCACCGAAGTTGAGATTTTGTGACAAGGCTTTGGCTTCTTCTGGGGTAAAGCCGCCAGAAATAACAGCTGTGCCGCCAGAAATCGCTTCGTTGATAACTGGCGCTGACAAAATTTCGCCATCTAGGAAAATCGCCAGCCGTTCACCGACATGTTCCTTGGTAATTTTTTCAAACAAATCAGCTCCTTCTTGGGTAAAACGAATGGAGACAATTGGTTCGTTTGAGAGTTGGCCAGATTGATTGCCGGCAAATTGCAGGGCGGCACTTTCCAAGTAACGACCAGTAAGGCCGGTATCAACGTACGGATTGAGATCGTCAACAGACTGTCCATCAATCTGTATGTTGCCGACCGCTACGCTACCACTAGCAGTCGAGCTACCGATACTAGCAGCTAGGGTCTCAGCATTTTCTTTAGCAGACAAAGCTGCATCATCAATAAGTTTAAATTCTAGAAGTGGTGTCTTGCCGATCTCGGTGACAGCGTCATCGACTTCGGTTACCCCTGGGAGTTCGATCACCAAACGATGTTGTTTTTCTTCTGAGGCAAAACTACTTTGTTCAACATATACCGCATTTTCTTCTACCCCCAAACTATTCACGCGCTTTTCGATCACCTCACGCAACACACCCATCAAAGCATCTACTTCTGTCTCTTCTACACTCGAGACGTCAGCTTCGTAGACCAAGTGACTACCGCCAGCCAAATCAAGACCAAGCTTAAAAGGATGTGAAGCCTCGGGAGAAGTGGCATTGCTATAAACAAAATAAGCCAGCAAGACGCCTACGGCCAAAACTACTAAAGCTCTAAAAACACGAATGAATGAATCAACCTTTTCGTCAGTTGGTTCGATTTTATTCTTCTGCGGTTGATTCATAAATAAGCGGTCTTATCCGACAATAATCGTCATTTATACCACAAAAAATAACTACTTACTATTTTGCTTAGCTAAATACAACACATTTTTGAGGAGAATGGCAACTGTAAGCGGGCCAATTCCTCCGGGGACCGGCGTAAACAATGTCGCTCTTTCTGCTACAGAAGGATCGGCATCCCCCACCAGCATGCCACCCTCCTCTGAAGTTCCAGCATCAAATACTATCACTCCTTCCTTGACCATGTCTGGTTTTAGCAAAGCTGGCACGCCAGCGCCCAAGATAATAATATCGGAGGTCTTTGTAGCAGCGAGGTTGTCTGATTCTTTGGTCACGACTGTGACGTGGGCACCGAGGCCGCGAGCGTAGCTCGCGGCCGGTGCCCCCACTAGACGCCCATTCCCTACCACTACTACTTCTTTATTTTCCCATACTACACTATAACGCTTGACCATCTCGGCAATTGCTCCCACCACTGGGGGCAGTGGATCAGTAGACCAACCAGTGTATTGCATCACATCAACATCGTGAGTCACCGGAATAAGCGGTATTAATTCGGAAGTCGCTAGATGCGGAAATGGAAATTGGATAATTATGCCATCACACGAAGCGGCGGCGGCCGTGACAGCTTCACGCACCTCAGACAAAGTCACATTCTCTGGCAATGTCACCAAATCCAAAGCGATGCCCGCCGCCGCCGCTTTCGCTTCTTTCAGATGAAGAAATTTTTGTGTTTCAAAATTCGGCTCACAGGTAAAGACAGTGAGACGGGGCGGTTTTGGCAAAGCCAAAACCGCCACCTTTATCTCCTCGATAATCTCTGCCGCTAAAGCTTTCCCATCAACTATCATGTTAATAAGTATAGCTTTAGACAATTAAAAAGCAATTTGATCAAAATAGACCGCGTATATGAATACAGTCAAAAAGGCAGCTGCCAAATGCCATAAAGCGTGCCAACCAACATAAACATCACAATTTCTCTGGCGGCGTCTCAGCCAAGAAATCGTATAAATACTTAAAGCTGCTATCACAATCATTATTCCCGCAATCCATTCATACAATGAAGCATTGGCTCTAAGTAATAAAAATGGCCCCAATAATAAGTAGATACAAGCAAATGTTGTATCAAGCACTTCTAAAGATAAAATGCCTTTATAGTGATAAAGCGATGATAAAGTAATAGTTGTAGCCGCCATGCCAAACAACCACCAATTGTGAAATATGTAAGCTTGATATAAACAAATTATCCAACCAACATGACTAGCCACAAGCCATATACGAGTCATTTTATCTTGTTCAATAACCGCACATCTCTGAACACTATAAAGATATGAACTGATTTTGCCCATGAAACTATTTGCTTTTCTTTAAAGTCTCAGGTACATAAGACTCATATCGCCCATTCGTAAAGCGAAAAGCATCTTTGCTAGTATATTTACATTTGTAGACAGTAGCGAGTTTGCTACCACTCATCAAAACTGGATAAGAATAGAAACGCCAAGAACCCGAACATGTCGGCACCTTACCGCGTGTCCCATGCCAAAAGGCCCAAAAGGCGATTCGAGCCATCCAAGGATAGATTCTTAAAATCTTCTTTCCTACTGCCTCGGCCATGTCTTTGGCTAAAACCGGTTCCCCTTCTGGTGTGATATTAAAGACCATGTATGGCTGACTAAAAGTCTCGGTCGCAAACAGTGTCACAATATCGTTTACATCATCCTCATGGATAAACTGGCGCACCCACAGTGGTGTGGCTGGTACAAACGCAGTCAAAGCTGTCACTAGTTTGTAAACAAAGCCACCTTTCAAATTTCCCTGCAAAGCCGATTGCAAACCAAAACGATTGCGCATATAGCGACCACGAGGACCAGTAATAGCCGCTGGTCGAACAATAAATATTTGTGGCACCGCCGCCCCCGCCGCTTTCTTTTCGTTAAATAATTTTTCTAGATTTTCTTCGGTTACTTTCTTCTCTTTGGCGTAGATGTATTCATCATCCCTGAATCCCTCAGCCTCAGTGAAGTAGTGTTCAAGCGTATTGCTTTTTTGTGCTCCATAAGAAGAAGCGGTCGAGAAATAAATCAACTTTTCTACAAAAGAGTGCTCAAAGGCAAATTGGAAAATTTTATTTGAACCTTCCACGTTCCACCGCCATTGCTCAGCAGCATTGCCATACATCGCTCGTATTTGCCACGCGGTGTGTACGACAATAGTCGGTTGGAGCAATGCCACAGACTCTTGCCAACCATCATCAGCCATATTGTGCTGTATGTATGTAAGCTTCGGAATAGACTTCGAAAAATCAGATTGCGGCTCTTTATCAAGAGTGACAATCGCTTTGACATCATCACGCTTAGCAAGCTGGTCGCATAGCATCTCCCCCACATAGCCAGCTCCACCCGTAATAAATATTGTATGTTGCATAAGAATTTGCTTTACAGTATAGCAAACTAATCTCAAGAAAAAATAGTTACGCTAAAACAGACTTACTGTGGGAATTTTATCGTAATACCAAAGCGAGACAAGAGAGTTTTGATAGTCCGCAAGGCTATTGCCACATCAAGCCAAAAAGAGCGATTTTTGACATAATACAAATCGTAGGCCAAACGAATGCGCGATTCTTCAATTGATTGTGGACTGATGTTGTCTGCTTGATAGCGCTGGTTGGTCTGTGCCCAGCCAGTTACCCCCGGCTTTACAAAATAACGTATTTTGTAGTTGGGAATTTCTTCAGCTAGTCTTTGCCCTAAGCCAGCCGTGTCGTTGCGTGGTCCGATGAGAGACATGTCTCCCTTTAATATACTCCATACCTGCGGTATTTCATCTACACTAAGCTTTCGCAAAATACCACCGACCTTTGTCACCACATTATCTTGCTTGGCGTCTTCTTTGGTCCAAGTACTGCTACCAGAAAAGTTTTTGGTCATGGTGCGTAGTTTGTGTATCTTTATAGGACGATTATACTGACCAATGCGGTCTTGCGTAATAAACAAAGGCCCTTTCCCTTCTATCCGCATAGCCAAATAGATAAATGGCAACATACAGACAAATATCAGACCAAGAATAATGCTGCCAATGATATCGACAGCTCTTTTGGCTACATCATAAACCAAACTTTTGGATTGTGAGACATGGGCCAAAAACCAATCGTAGCGAAGGGCAGATAAAGGCACCCGATCAAAAGTGTCTTCAAACACTTTCTGAAAATCTAGAAAAGTAAACTCAAAATTAATAAAGGCTTTATCAAACAGCGCTGGCATAACTTGCTCGAGATAAGTACCATGTGGGTCGGCCACAATGATGTCGATATGTTCTTTTTCTATCAGAGCCAAAAGTTTGGTTTTAAAATCTGGTGTCTTTTCGGCCGTGGCGCTGTCTATTAGACGAATAAAGGAATAGGTATAGCGGTCGTTGTTGTTTACCTCATCTACTAGCTCAATGGCCTCTTCCCCATCAGCCAGCAAAATCGCGCGACGGTGTGGCACTGGTGCTAGTCTTGGGAAGAGATACAGCCGCCAATAAGTAAAAAGGGCGACTGATACAAATAGATAAATGATCAAGTTGGTTTTTGGCGCAATACCAAAAGGGACTACCAAAAAGATAAGGAAGGCGATGGTAATATTGGCGATCTGAATATTGAGAATCCGACTAAATAAAAAAGTTTTTAGAATTACCGTGTGTTTGTCATACAAGCCACCGACATAAAAAACCAACAGCCAAATACCACTTAGAAGCAAAAACGGACCAAAGTGAGCATGCAAAAGCTCCATATTTGGCCAACTTAAATAACGCAAAAACAAAGTAGCCCACAGCGCCACAAAGAAGACAAGAATATCCCCTAAAATCAATATAGCCAGTTCACGAGTTCTTTCACCCATAGCAGAATGCTTCTATGGTACCGAAGTGGCATAAAATAGCAAGGATGGAACTGGCAGAGAAACCAAAATGAGGTATGCTAAGTAATAATAAATTATGGTTAATCCACGCAAGAAAATACTCTACTTAACCCATAAATACAGATGGGGCAACGCTCCTCGGAAACCTTACAGGTTCAGTACACCTTTTGGCTATTTATTTATGAAAAATAGCACAAAAGGTCTTGCGACAGTCTCCCAGACTGTCTCACCCACGGTTTTCCGACGTTCACTCGCGGGCTCGTTCTCTGCCTTCCTCCACGGGGAACCAGCAGGTTCCCCGACCCCTTCCGCTCGCTCCACCCCAACCAAGTAACCTTCCAACTATATGCAAGAACATAAAACTAAAAAAATTCTATTTTTAATTACTAAGAGCAATTGGGGTGAGAAATGGGACGGGGTAAAGAATGATGGGTATCATTCTTTACAAGGTTGCCAGCTATTTTTGAAGAAAATGGCGACAACCTGTACTGGTCCTGTAAGGACCCATTTCGCAAGACTCGCCCAGCTATTTTGTGAATACCTGGAACAAAATAGCGAGCGAGTAGACCGCGCCTGTAAGGCGGAAGCAAGCCGACCCATTGTCTAATTGTACAAATATGGAATCTCGTCAAAAAAAGAAAATACTCTATTTAATCACCAAAAGTAACTGGGGCGGCGCCCAACGCTATGTTTACGACCTCGCTACCCATCTAGACAAAAACGAGTACGAACCAGTAGTCGCTATGGGTGGCAATGGCCAACTTAGCGAAATGCTTAATAATGCCGGAGTCCCGACTCACTCGCTTCAAAAACTAAAGAATACCACTGCTCTGAGCGAGCTCTGGGGTGCCGGCCGCGAACTCTATACCCTATTACGCACCGAAAAGCCTGACGTACTTCATCTCAATAGCTCGGTGGCTGGTTTAATTGGAGCCATAGTCGGTCGCCTAGCTCGCGTGCCGAGAATTGTCTTTACCGCCCACGGCTGGGCTTTTAATGAAGACCGTCCATGGTGGCAACGCTTTATTTTTAAATGGCTCCACTACCTCACTGTCTTGCTTTCTCATCACACCATCGCTGTCTCGACCGCGATGGTCACCCAATTGAATTGGCCTTTTGCCCAGCGCCATATGAGTGTCATAAATCCGGGTAGAACTATCGGCCCGATGTTTCCGCGGGACGAAGCGCGGGAAAAAATCTGCGATTTTTTCCCGCAGCTTCGCCCCCACGCATCCGATACATGGTTAGTATGCATCGCTGAGCTCCATCCCATCAAACAACACCACGTACTATTTGAAGCAATCTCAAATCTTATACACGAACATCCTGATCTTCGCCTTATTTGTATTGGTGATGGACAAATGAAGGGCGAATTAATTGCAAAGGTGCACACACTCGGCTTAGCTGAATATATATTTGTAGTAGGCAGTGTACTGGAAGCCGCGCGTTTCTTAAAAGCTTTTGACATTTTGGTCTTGGCTTCGCGTTCGGAATCTTACGGCTACGTCCTTCATGAAGCCGGTTTGGCCGAAGTGCCTGTGGTAGCCACCAATGTCGGGGGAATTACCGATATCATCACCCACAATTACAACGGATTATTGGTACAAAGTGGTTCTATTGCTTCTCTAGCGCAAGCTCTATCTACCTACTTAGGCAATAAAGAGCTTCGCACCAAGCACGCCGCCCAACTAAAAACCGACCTCTTACCAAGATCGATATTTAGTATGTCTGCTAAAACAACGGGGATTTATTAATTTATACCTTGTATATCACAAACTGGCATAAGTAACCATCGAGGATCTACGCTTGGACCAGTACTTATTCTACAATATTTATTTGAAAGTGTTGATGTAGCAGTTCCATATCCATAGCTGTTTACTTCAGAGTAAACTCTAATGGTGTAACCCGATCTATTAACCGGGTTATTTGTACCGCCTGGACTATATGCGTTATACAACAATGAAGAGTTCTGAACTGAATCTGCAGCTGGGTAAAAGTTTAACGCTGTCTGGAATATAGTTTCACTTGAATTGACTGTTCCACTCCTTCTTTTAAATACTATTTGCGCCGCGGCATCAGCAGTCCCATTTGCGCAATTCATATCATTAGCAGAAGTCATTCCAGCTGTGGAGCACGGATATCCATTATATTGCAATCTATATACTTCAAGGGCCTTCATGAGTTCCTTTGCTTCAGCTAAACGTTGCGTATCCCTAGCTTGTGACCTGACGCTTTGCAAAGACGCCAACACCGTACTAGCCAATACACCAATAATCGCAATCACCACCAAAAGCTCAATCAAAGTAAAACCAGAAGAACTTTTTTGATATTTGAACATAAAACTAAATAAATTAAAGCGCTTATTACCTTTTAAGTATACAAAACTTGAAGCGGTACTATCGTAGTCCTGTGGACAACTAAAAACACCTTTGTCCTATTCCCCGCTACAATATCTATATTCGTTATTATAAAATCTAGTAAATTATGGGATCAAATTTTCAACTAAATGACGAAGGGACTTCTGGCATCAAGCAAAAGAAAGCCACAGCCAATAGTGGTTTTGCCCGCAAACTTATCGGCTGGGGTATCGCTAAAAACGAAACACAAGCCAATATGTATTTGGTAGTATTGGTCGTTATCTGCATCGGTATCATCGTGTTTAATGTGACCAGACTGAATAGCAGCCCTGCTGCGAGTGTAGATACAGCTGTAGTCGAATAAATTACATCGTCAAAAGAGTCTCGTTGGTATTGGCTGCCGAGGCTTTTTTGATGCCCGCATAACGACGCATCGCCAAGACCATCCCCACCGCCACAAACTCTGTCACCAAGTGTGATCCGCCATAACTCAGAAAAGGTACTGTCGTCCCTGTCACTGGCAAGACACCAATATTCATACCGATATGCACAAAAAAGTGACTCAGAAATAGCACCGCCACCCCAACCGCAAAGAGGGTCTCAAAATTACTGGCGCCGGCCATAGCATGATATAAAAGCCGCCAAATCACTACCCCAAACGCTCCGAAGAGTATCAACACACCAAATAGACCCCACTCTTCAGAGAAGGCAGCAAAAATAAAGTCTGTCTCATATTCTGGCAAAAATAAGAGTTTGGACTGAGTACCATAGCCGATCCCCTTTCCAAGTAGTTCGCCAGATCCCACTGCCACAGTCGACTGGTAAGCGTTATAGCCAGCGCCTTGAATGTCTGCCAGCGGATCAAGGAAGGTCATAATACGGGCTTTTTGGTAATCGAGAAACACAAACTGCCACATCATGGCAAATACAATTGCCCCCGATAAAAACACCACCATGAGGTGTCTAAATTTGATACCTGCGACCAAAATCATACCCAACCACACAAAAAACAAGATGATAGCCGAACCAAAGTCTGGCTGAATAAAGACCAAACCAAATATTAAAAAAGCATAAACGCCAGAGACAATAATGTGCCGCACATCACCTATATGCTCGTGCCTTTTGGCAAAGTATTTGGCGAGAACAATGATCAAGACCAGTTTGGCTGGATCAGCTGGCTGAAGCGAGAAAAAGCCGAAGTCAAAACGACTCTGCGCCCCCAGTGTAATCTCACCAATTAATAGTACCAACACTAGCGACGCGACCGTAGCTAAATAAACAAAAAACGTCGTGTTACCTACTTTAAAAAATCGATAATCTGGAAGCAGGGCTAAGAAGAAGGCTCCAGTAGCGATCAAAATCCATAGCAGTTGACGCTCAAAATAGACATTATCACCTTGATAAGAGTACATGGTAATAAGACCAATAAAGGTAAGAAAAAGCATCGCTCCAAAAAGGAGCGGATCAAAAGTGCGAAAAAAGACGCGCAGACCGTGCATGGCATACAGCATATACAGAAATCGAGAGATAAGCAAAGCGGCG
>JACCDR010734528.1_pt1 | contig 10841 bp, 14 predicted proteins | sample 7446431 | NCBI WGS metagenome assembly JACCDR01 (sample SAMN15323443, study PRJNA562643) | freshwater metagenome | isolation source: river surface water | place: USA:Blue River Watershed | collected 2017-08-17 | reverse complement strand
GAATCTATTGAGTTGTTTCTTTCGAACAAGATCTATTGTTTTTTGAGTCGTATCTCCATGGCCAACGGTTACGATATGATCACTTTTAACCATACGTCTGGCGAGAAATGGAGGAAAGAATACATCTACGTTGCCCATAGAACTCATACCCTTAATAGGGAAGGCCTGTTGAGCAGAAGTATCGAAGAATGAATTCGCGTGATTAATAAGAAACATATGGAGAGTCTTTCCATCGTGCTCCACTGATTCCACATTCTCAAGTCCTTCCCAACGAGTTTCAATCCCTCGCATCTTAACAAGTTTTCTTTGAGCACCAGACAAAGCTTCTGTGATAGGGGCCCTGTCCTGTAGACCTGTTTTTGTTATGAAATAGGAATTCCAAAGGAGTCTTGCATATTGTCCACTGACTTGAATGAAGTCTTTTGCGCTATCGACGAAAGGAACAATTTTTGCCGGCCCGAAATTGCGCCACGGTTTTTCCCCGCGCGCCTTTCTGATCGACTTCACAAACAAAGCATAGTGAGGAAGGACAGACTGACCCACATCCAATCTTTCCATATCCCTTTCTGTTCCAAAATATTGTTTCAGTTCTTGATAAGTTGAAATGCTTTCTTCCAATTTCTGCAATTCTTTGACCGCATTTCGGGGAAGTTTTCCATGATCCTTGATGTGTTTATCTGCCTCCAAATGAGCTCTCTTCAAAATCTCACTGAAAACATAATCAATCTTTTGAAGATTAAAACTGTCGTAGGCATCAAAAAAATTTCTTATCTCTGACAAACTTTGATAGATGACTTCACGGTCTCCGGCCATCGCATAGGCATTGAGAGTTCTCTGATCCGGGAGTTTCTTAGTAAGAGAGAGATAATGAGAGGCGATTTCACTCTGACGACGATCAAGCTCTTCCAGGGTCTGTGCAAAGACTGGTATAGAGAAGAGTAAGCATAGCAGGAGTGTTTTCATGGATTCAATCCTAACACTCCCGCGGACCTAACCCTTATCGGCAGAATAAATTACAGGTACGACTAATTAATGGGCAAGAGGAGAGTCCTCAAGCCCTTGTGATTTGTAGTTCATAGCTTGAGAATGATCGTGACCAGAGATTAATTCCAGTAATTCGTGGAAAGCCTTAAAATACTTCGTCAAAATCTGTTTTGTGGTCTCATCTTTTGCGGCAGATGAATTGAAATAAACTTCAGGCTGGGCAAGCACATGCATATTTAAGTAGGCAAGAACCTGTCTTAAATGATGTTGGGCCCCAAAAGTGCCTATATTTCCGGGCGAAGCACCAATAACTGCTCCCACTTTTTTATCCCATAAGCTCATGCCATAAGGACGAGATCCCCAGTCGATTGCATTTTTAAGAACACCGGGGAATGATCGGTTATATTCAGGAGTGATGAAAAGGATTCCATCGGACTCACGAATTTTTTCTTTAAATTCACTAACAATATCAGGTGGGTCGTTTTCCAGATCCTGAGAATAAAATGGCAGCTTGGAAATATCGAATGTCTCAAATTCAAAACCGTCGGGACCAAGTTCGACAATCGACTGATAGAATTTCTTATTCAGTGATTGGGAACTTATGCCTCCCACCAGAGTAAAAATTTTGTATGAGTTCATAGTTCCTCCTCTTAATTACGAATAGGACAACATCAAAACTCCTGAAATTGAACTAAAGAGTAAGTGAAATTCTTCACATCTGTCTGGTATCAGTTTTGCAACTCTCTGAGAGGGGATTACATTTTTAAAGGAGTCTAAAATGGATATCTATGAAGCACTTAAAAAAGATCATGAGGAAGTTAATGAGTTATTAAATGAACTTGTTTCACTCAAGGAAGATGATGATTATCGTTACATCCTTATCGACGAGATTCGAAATCATCTGATTCCGCATGCCCGTGCTGAAGAATCAATTTTCTATAATGCTTTGCGAGCTGTTAATGCTGATAAGAAGGTAGTCTTTCATGGCTTTCAGGAACATTTAGAGGCTGAAACTCTTCTTCGTACACTTCAGGTTATGGATAAAATGAACATGGATTGGAAAGCAACAGCAGAAAAACTGCGTGATGCAATTGCTCACCACGTTCAAGAAGAAGAAACAGAAATCTTTGCTGAGGCCCGCGCAGCATTTACTGCTGAAGAAGCTGAAGCCATGTGTGAAGCATTCGAACAACTGAAACCTAAAATTGAGCAAGAAGGTTTCGTGAAAAATACGGTGGATATGGTTATCAACATGATGCCTCCACGTTTAGCGGACAAAATTCGCACAATTGGTGAATCAAGAGCTTAAAAAGTCTTACTTTAGTCTTTTCATCGGGTGTTTTGTTTATCTATGATTAGTGGATGAACAAAACACTCTTAATCTTCGTTGTTTTCCTTTTTTCATTTTCAAGCTTTGCGGGGGGATTTTGTGCCCGCACCCAAGCTGATATCAAAAATCATTTAAGCGATCAGAGCTCGCGCATTTCTTTCAAGAATGCGGGTGGCCTGTTCAACGGGGGAGTTTGCTGGTGGCATGCTCGTCTTCAACGTTCATCGGCCTACCTCGTTCAATTCAGACCTGATCGACCACGTCCGACCGCTCAGGATATAAATGTGATTCTCAGCGCTCTAAGAAATATGAATCGAGCTGTGGCCATTCCTGGTTACAGCGATTTCGAAACCTTCTCTCGAGATTACAAAAATGAAATTCAATATATGCTGAATGCCTGGCAAAAGAGCGATGGCTTTTTTAACTTTGAATGGATGAGAGGAATTTCAGGTAGATCTGAATTAGAACCAAATCAAATGCGTGCTCGTATGGATGATGTTTATAATCACTATAAATCATCTCCGACTCCAATTTGGATTATGGCGCAAATTAAAGGTATTGAATCTCACTCTTTCTTAGTTCTTAAAATGGAACAGAATGATTTGGGTTACTCAATGTTTGTGATTGATAGCAATCATCCTGTTCAGACTATTCAGATTGATTACCACACAGGTGACAGAAATCTTCGCGCTACAGGTGCGAGCTATTCTTTTGTTCCTTACGTTGGTTTCCAGAATGATTTCGTAAAAATTTCAGCCGCACTCAAAGCAACTTGCGGAGGCCTCACAGACGACATGAATATGTCTGATGTCAGACCTGGTGACGTAGAACTTCCTACGCACAATACTGAGAGACAACATTAAGAACGACTTCAATATCAATGGGCTTTTTCAAAAAGCCCACTGAGCCTTCAGTGTTTGTTTTGTCTGCTACAGCTGAAACAATCAAGATAGGAATGGGGGCAAGATGAGAGTCCTTCATGACCGTATCTAAAAATTCTCTGCCATTCATGATTGGCATCATCATATCCAAAAGCACGAGGCATGGCTTAGGAATCACCGAAAGCTTATCGAGTGCATCCTTTCCATTTACTGCAGATTGAGTGCTGTAGCCTTCAGTCTCCAAAAGATCTACTATGGCATTCCTGATATCGTCGTCATCTTCCACTACCAGAATGGAATGACAACATGGACTTTCTTTGGACATCCTTGGCCTCCTCTTAGAAGATGCTACCAATCTTTAACGATGGGATCATTATGTATGTTGTTATCCCTGGAACGTCGCGTGAGAGCTTACGCTGCCATGGTAAAATGCCCCATATAAAATGAGAAAAATTCCCCACTAAGTCGGTCATGACTTTGTGTGTGCATGCACTATTCAACAACTTGTGAGTGGCCTTGATTTTGCTCATGCGAAAAAGCTTTGTCGCTTTTATCCAAGGAGTCGGTCATGAAAAAAAATAAAATTCTTTCAACAATTCTTATCGGTACTTGCCTCGTAACGCTTGCATCATGCGGAAGCGATAGTGATAGCTCATCTTCAAGTGCTCCACGTCAGCAGGAAGAGCAGCAACAGGATGATCAAGGTACATACCGTGCCGTTTTAAGATCACTCAATACAAATGCAGGATCTCACTCAACTGCAGGAACTGTAGAAATTAAGATTGAAGGTGACGATTTCATGGTTAATAACCGTGTAACTGGCGCTCCAGCAGGCGTAAAACACCTTCAAAACGTAACTCTTCTTACTGCTTGTCCAACAGCTGGTAACGACGTTAACAATGATTCTTACGTCGATATTCTTGAAGCTGCTGCAAGTGCTGGCCCAATTCTTATTCCACTTGATTCAGATCTTTCTGAACAACTTAACGGTATGAGCTTTGGTCCGATCGCAAACTCAGAAGGTTCATACATCTACCGTAGAAGTACATCTCTTACAGATTTACTTTCTGATCTTCGTGCACCAGATCCTGATGCAACAGATGCACTTGTTAAGCTTCCTGCCGGTCAGGATTTGAACCTTGCTGGTAAAGTGGTGATCATTCACGGTGTTGATTCGTCAGCAAATCTTCCAGATTCTGTTGCGACAATTGGTAATCTTTCTTCTTCTCAGTCTCTACCGATAGCGTGTGGAGAACTTGTTCGCGTGACAGGGGATGAACCAGCTCCAACAGAAACAGAAACAGAAACTGTAGAAACTACAACATCAGTTCTCTAAAAATAAATGCTTAAACCGTTCATCATCCTGTCATACGTGGTCGGAGTTATTTGCGCCTGCATGGCGATTCTCCGATCACGAACTCCTCAAGGAGCAACGGCATGGGTGATGTCCCTTTTAAGTTTTCCTTTCATCGCTGTTCCCGCTTATCTGTGTCTTGGAAGAAACAAATTTGAAGGTTACAACTCCAAGAGAAGAATTCTCGATTCTAAAGTTCAAAGAGAATTTCAGGAACTAAACGCCTTGAAAGATGAAGACGTTCATCTCACTGATGAAATGTCGATTATCTCTAAGGCCATCGCAGCTACCAATCAACCTGGGTTCACCAAGAAAAATAATGTTAAACTCCTGATCAATTCGGAAGAGGCCTTCCCAGATATGCTGGAGTCCATCCGAAATGCCAAAAACTATATTATTTTTCAGTTTTACCTCGTTCGTCCTGATGAGACAGGAATGACTTTTCTGAATGCACTCATGGACAAGGCGAGAGAGGGTGTGCGAGTCACCTTCATGAACGATGCTATTGGGGTTAAAATTCCAAAAGATATCCTTGATCGATTACGAGAGGCCGGAGTCGAAGTTGGGACTTTCAATGAATCAACGAAGAAACGAAAACTTCAGATCAATTTCCGCAATCATAGAAAGATTGTGGTCGTAGATGGAGAGATTGCTTACCTTGGTGGTCTTAATATCGGAGATGAGTACGCAAGCTTGAAAGAGAAGTACGGTCGTTGGAGGGACACCAATGTTCGCATTGAAGGTCCTTCTGTCATAGCCGCACAACTAGCTTCAGCGAAAGACTGGTACTGTATTCACGAAAAGCCTATTAATGTAGATTGGGATATTAAACGCGCTCCTCATGGCCATTCAAGTGTCATGGTTCTTCATACCGGCCCGGCAGATGATAAACATGTCGCTCTTTTAAGTTTTATTTCCCTCATTAATTCAGCTACAAAGCGTCTCTGGATTGCAAATGCCTATTACGTCCCACCTGAAAGCTTGATGGATGCTATCCTTTTGGCGAGTCTTAGGGGAGTGGATGTCCGTGTCCTTGTTCCAGGATATTCGGATGCGAAGTTTGTAATGGCCGCTTCCAAGGTCTACCAGAAAAAACTTTTAAAGCATGGTGTGAAAATCTATCGTTATAATTCTGGTTTCCTTCACCAGAAAGTCATGATTGTGGATGATACTTTTTCTGTTGTCGGGTCGACGAATTTTGACTGCAGATCAATGTTTATTAATTTTGAAGTCTCGATGATTACGACTGACCGTAAATTCAATAAAGAATGCGCAAAAATGCTGTTCGATGACTTTATGGTTTCAGAAGAAGTCCATCCCGCAGAGTTTCATAATCTTCCTCTGGTAAAGAAAATCGCCTTTAGAGGTGCAAATCTTCTTGCCCCCATCCTCTAGCTTTTCTAAGATTATTCATACCTTTTTCCAGGATAATTTATGAAAGCCATCGTCTCGATTTTTGTTCTCCTTCTTTCTTTATCTGTGTTTGCCAAGAACCCAGTCGTTGTTATGGATACAAGCATGGGCTCAATCGAAATTGAACTCGATGAAGTTAAAGCTCCTGTTACTGTGAAGAACTTCCTGGCCTACGTTGATGCTAAGTTTTACAACGGAACAATCTTTCACCGTGTGATCAATAATTTCATGATTCAAGGTGGAGGTTTCGATGAAAAAATGAAAGAAAAGACAACGAAAGCTCCAATTAAAAATGAAGCTTCAAATGGTCTTCGTAATGATACAGGCACCATTGCAATGGCCAGAACGGCAGATCCTAATTCTGCGACAGCTCAGTTCTTCATTAATGTGAATGACAATTCCAGCCTGAACTATCCATCACCAGATGGTCACGGGTATGCAGTTTTCGGAAAAGTGATTTCAGGCATGCATGTTGTGAACAGAATTAAGATGGTGAAGACTGGATCAATGTCTGGTCACCAGGATGTGCCAATGGATACAGTTATTATCAAATCCGTGAAGCGTAAGTAATCGATCTTTTATTTAAGAAGAAGAAGTTTTCTACCACATAAAGCAAATCTTTCGAATCTACAGGCTTATTGAGAAATTCATAGGCCTGTAGTTTTTCCTTCGAATCCTTAAAACTATTATTTGCAGTCAAAAGAATGATCGGAATGTGTGAAAGTTTTGGGTCCTGAAGTTGGGCCGTTCTGAATTCTAATCCATTCATCACAGGCATGATCATATCGAGGATAATAAGAGCAGGGAGCTCTTTAAGAGTGGAGAGTAATTGCATGGCCTCATTACCATTGTGGGCCGTCATCACTTCATGACCAGTAATCGTGAGAAGCTCTTTCAATGCCCCTACGAACGAAATGTTGTCATCAATGATTAAGATTCTTTTCATTAAGTCATTATATGTGAAGAAATCTTAAGTGCGAAAAAAATTATTGGTGCTTGGCCTCTTCAAATTCGAAAGCAAATTCCTCTAGTTCGTATTCGTTGAAATCCTCCTTGGCCACAGGAAATAACTCTAACTCTTCTTCAGTACAGTGTTTTTCTGTGAATTCGCGGAACTCTTGATACGTCCTAAGCCAGTCGTGGGAGTCGATATGAAGTAAATTTAATTTTTGAAGATAGTCCCTGATGTGATGATGATCGCGATCCGAAATACGTGCAAGTTCCAGAGCTTTTTCGTCAGCAATGTCGCGACGTAATCTTTCATAGATCGTGAGCTCTTCCCCCCGAAGATGCTCAACAAGGGATTGCTTCATCTCTCCGAATAGTTTTGCTCTCACATTGATATCAGACGCATTCTCAATTTCATTAAGTTTGAGAAATAGTTCAGCATGTTCGCTATTCAATGTGTTCAAGATACTTTCATGCATGGTTATAGTCCGGAATCATCTTTTTGTTTTTGTTTTTCCCATTCCTTAGCTTCACGTTTTTTATTTTCCCAATAAATTCTTTCTTGTTCATCCTGTTGTTCCTCAGGATTCTGAATCTTCGTTCCGTCGTTGGCCGTCTCAGGTGTAAGTTGATTCAGCGTCTCTACAGAACTTCCAACTGCACCAGGATTTATCGTTTGTGATGAAGCAGCGTTCGCAAGAAGAATGGCGAATATAAAAGTTAAATTTTTCATTTTTTCTCCTCTGTGACTATTTAATTACTCTCTGTGCAAAGTGATAACTGAAGTTAATCCAAAGGGTGCTTGAGCAAAATGTTTTTAAATGGCAGAAGGGTAGGTGTCATGAATATGATTTTTGCCGGTAACTATTCAGCCGAGCAAAGGAGGCAAATTATGATGTCGTTTAAAAAAATGATCGCAAAAAGAGTGATTAAAAAGAATGCAAAAGAACTTCAATCAATTGCTAAACGTACTTACAGAGACGTTTCAAAAGATCTTTCTAAGAGAATGGCATCGATGAAAATGCCGGTTAAAATTACTGTTTCTCGCTAATCTACTGTTCGCTCTTCGACTGGATCAATGTAAGGAGAGTAATTTCCGGCGTTGTTCCCAGTCGAATGAGAGGACCCCATGAACCTGTTCCAGGGTTCACATAAATCCACATTTCACCTACACGATGAAGACCTTGAGAAATTTTGTGAACGAACTTCACAACAATGGTCCAGGGAAAAAATTGTCCGCCGTGAGTATGTCCAGCGAGAGTGAGATTGAATCCAACTTCCGAAGCCTCTTTCGCTATTCCCGGTCTGTGAGAAAGAAGGATCTTAAAGTCTGCATTTGACTTGAGAGACTGAAAATCCGGAGAAACTCTTCCGACTGGATCAGGAATCCCCGCGACAAACACTGAAGAGTTGGGAAGTTTGATTGTCATTCCTTTGTTCACGAGATTTGTCATGCCGACTTTTTTCATCTCTCCCAGCCATTCATTCACGTTCCAGTAATACTCATGGTTGCCAGGAGTAAAAAAAACGCCGTGATGCGACTTCAAATTTGCCATCGGTGCAACATCAGTCTGGTAATGAGAAACCTTTCCGTCTCCAATATCTCCAGTAAGCACAATGATATCTGATTCGAGTTTATTTACTTTCTGAACGACTTTCTCAACATAAGTCTTTCGAATGGTGGCGCCGATATGAAGATCGCTAATTTGGGCAATTTTAAAGCCTGCAAGCTCTTCTTTGAGATTTGCTACCGGAACCGAAATTCTCTTGATACGCGGACCGGTTACGGCATTGATGAAGCCATAAAGGCAACAGATGAGTGAGAGTAGGATTACGTACATGACCGGATACAAAGAACCTGTTATGAAAAAAATAACATCACGGAGAATAGTAAACACAGTTAGGTAAGTAAGGAAGGCCATCCCGGCATACGTGAGATGAAGCTGGTAGCGGAATAATTTCTTGAACGGAAAACTCAAAATTCCCGCGAAGATCATACCGATCAAAATCCAATGAGACCAATGTGTTGTCAGCCTAAGTCCGAGGTAAACATAAACTGGTAGGAGTGAAAGTAGAAAGAGAATCAAATTGATTTCCTAGGTTTTAGAGAGATGCACCTTTCATCTCATCTGAAAAATAATTAGTCTGTTCACAGTCACAGACCAAGGAGGGTCATCATGAAATTTGCGCTCCTGTTTACCATGTTCACCGTAAGTCTTTTTGCCCACGCCGAACAACTTGAATCCAAAATCGATTCCATTGATGTTGCCGCTAAGAAAGGAGTACCACATCTCATCAAGCTTGAGAATGGTAGGGTCATCTTCGTTAAGCACAATGATCGTCAAACTCTCAACTCATTTAAAACGAGTCTGACTGAGAAAGGACTTCTGGCCGTAGAAGTTGATGAAAAAAGTAATTTCATTTCCGCTGAATCGCTCAATGACGAAAGTGAGCCTGTCACAAAGGAAGTCGATCCGTCCCTCAGGATTACATACGACCCAACAGTGGTTTCAAGCGCCGAGGCGACAAACATTTTCCGAAGAATGAGACGCGATTATCAGAATGAATCTCAATGTTATAACCGCGCTCACATCTGGACTTATGAGGAATGGAAAAAGACAGGGTTAAACTCATCAAAGGTCTTTTTGTTTTTCACAAGTCGCTACATCCGAAACTACCGCTATAAATGGTGGTTCCACGTTTCTCCGATGGTCAGCACGGCTGGCGGTGACCTCGTTCTCGACCGTCGTTACACAAGCGGACCTCGTACAAAAGACAATTGGACTAAAAACTTCATTTACTCAGGAAGAAAATGTCCAATCGTGAATAACTACTACGACTACCGAAATAACCAGCAGTCCGAAGACTGTTACATGATTCCAACGTCGATGTATTTCTGGCAGCCAAGAAACATCCAGTCACGAGACAATGGCGGTAGTACTCCGACTCAGTACATTCAATCCAATATCAACCACGCCTACTGGGAAGCCTTTTAGACCGCAGCTTTTGGGCATATTCGACGTTAACTTCAAGAATCCCACCTCAACGTACTTCTTGTACGTTTTCGGTGGGATTCTTTCGTCTGCCTTGAATCTGCCGCAAAGTCTTCGGGTCTAAACTTTTTCAAAAGCTCGCGTCAAAAAGGGATGACGAACGCGACTCAAATGCGCTATAAGCCATCCCATGAAAGACTTTAATCTCGAAGGCTCTGAATTTATCCCTCTTTGTGACCTGATGAAGGCCGTGAACATGACTGGTTCAGGGGCCGAGGCCAAACACATCATTGCTGAAGGCAAAGTGAAAGTTGATGGTCAGGTTGAATTGCGTAAGCGTTGCAAGATCAGATCGGGGCAAGTTGTGGAGTTCAACGGCGAGAAAGTCAAAGTCAGTTAGGGTTCATTTCGACACCATTCAGTTACAAAGTGATACCATTTTTACACTGTAGAAATTTTAAATTCTGTCACCCCTTATCCAACTAAATTGTTTGTTATAAACCTAGAGGATACGTCTTCTTTGATCAGGAGTATCCAATGAAGTCCAATTCTCTTTTGGTCCTCGCATGCCTTGTTTCGATGCCGGTCTTCGCGCAATCGCTTCCGGACGAAATCAATTATGGGCCATACGAAACTCGCTTCCGCAATCTTGAGCGAGAGACGGCCAATGCTCAGGCACAGTTAAACCAATCCCGCGCGAGCCTTTCAGAGGCCCAACGATTTATCCGTGAGATGACGGCCCATATCTCTGATCTAGAATCAGACATCGACGATGCTCAATCAGAAATTTCTCGTCTTCGCCGTGAGATTCCGGAGCTTGAAAGATTGATCCAGAATCTTCGCAGTCAGGATTCTTCAGTGATGTCCGAACTTCGTTCAAAACAAAATGAGGAATCTAATCTCACTTCCCGATACCAGCAGGCCCAGCGCGATCTAAG
>JACCDR011962046.1_pt1 | contig 10842 bp, 12 predicted proteins | sample 7446431 | NCBI WGS metagenome assembly JACCDR01 (sample SAMN15323443, study PRJNA562643) | freshwater metagenome | isolation source: river surface water | place: USA:Blue River Watershed | collected 2017-08-17 | reverse complement strand
TGGCTTTAAGGTTGTTAAACCTTTCTTTCGTTCCTGAGCGAGTTTTGCTTCTTTCCAAGCTTTTAACTCATCATCATGCATTTGTTCATATGCGTCTTCTAATGAGAGCTTGTAAGCAGCTGCATAGGCCATTACAGCCTTCTGTTTGAATTTTGGTCGTCCATCTGAGCCATCAATCTGTTTTTCAAGATCCTGCGCTCTGTTAACGACTGCTTCAACAGCCTTCGATTTTTGATCCCTTTCTTCAAGGAATCTCTCTAAATCGTCTTTTTTTAAGTATGCGCCCTTTTCAAGGTCTTCATTCAAAACAATACCTAATTTACGAGCTGCTTCTTTAGCTTGTGCTAAATCGGCTGGCGTTTCCGTACCATCTTCTTTCTTGGTTTGGAAACTAGCGATCTGAGATTTTAGCTCATCTCGTTCTTTCGTCAATTCGGACAACTGTTGTGATTTCTGACCATAATCAGGCCAAACTCGATCAAGCTTCGTGTTGTACTTCTGTTCAAGTTCGCGTGTTTGTCTTCCGACACCCATTAAATCCTGAACTTCATTTACATCGAAGTCCTGTCCATTTATCGTAATAACTTGTGAAAGGGCTGTGCCTGAATCTTCTGGGTTCATAATCTTTCGTGGAGCTGTATTCTCTAGGAATCAGTCTCTATCCTGATTGTTTTTGCTATTAAAAAAGACCTGCTCGGGTTTCCCCTTGCAAGTCTCGTTACTTAGCGTGGATAACAATTACTGTTATCTGTATTAACTATAAAGTTTCTACTCTTCAGTTGTCAAGCGGTTTTCACAGGGCAATTTTGAGGCTAAATATATCCTGTAGCAATTTTTCTTACAAAGTCTCTGGTTTTTCTTCGTTCTGTTGGTTGATGAGTGCGGTCAGCGCTGCGATTAGTCCAAACGCTTCAACAGGCTTCTTTGCCATTGAGGGGTCAATGAGTGTTTCCCACCATTCAACTCCTTGAGCGTCTTTGACTCGTTGAGCGCCATACTTATTCTTGAGATACTTCCCCACCTCTGACTCGTAGAACTTGTGGATAGGGTTGTTGGTGTCCATTTTGCCTGAGATGTCGAACTGTTCACCATACTTTTCATTGTACCGCTTACTAAATGCAGTATCTTTAAGTGCCTTGTCTAAATTAAGAACCTCATCGTCACCATCCATCTCATAAAACCCTTTATCCCTAGCTTGCTGATACAACTCGTAATCATTATCTATCTCCATATTTCTCTTCGGTACAGCCTTAAACTTCCCGTCACCTAAAACGTCGGTGACTATCCATTTATCAGACTCTCCTATATGGTTTCCTCCCCCTTGCGTTGTAACCTCACCACCTACTTGTAGTCTTTCAGGTGTAATAGGTCGTTGATGAGAATCAGCGGTATACCACCGAGAGTTCTCCCCCAATCCCTCAATCTTCATCGCTGTTTCGCCAACAGGAAACTGTAACTTTGTCTTCCCGTCCATTGCTGCTTTCTTTACCTCTTCACGGATCATGCGTTCATGCCAGGTGTTCTCGTAGGGTTTGAGTTTTTCTATCTCAGCCTGGCGGTTCTTATAGGTGCCCTCTAACTGCTTTAGCGTATCGTTAGTCATTTTTAATCCATCTAACATCGGTTGAACTGGTTCATCGCCTGGATGATTTAGTAAGTCTTCTATATATCTCTTTCTCTCGACTGCCCTCTCAAAGTCATCACCTATACTAGCCTCCCGATCCAACCGCCCTTTCTGAAACAAGTCTGACTGTAGTTCGATGACACGGCGGGTGTCGTTTGGCTTTGAGTAGTCTGCTATATTACCTGCGTCTACATCCTCGGCTGGTATCCATGTACCTTTTTTCGTGTAGTACACCTCTTTATTGCCGATTTTGCCACGTGTTAAGCCCTCACCTGTAACATCATTTCCTAAATCCTCAACCCTCGTATGACCGAAGTAGTTAGGGAATTCATCACCCCAATGTACTTGCCCTGCGGATGTCTCGATAGGACTTTCATAGATGTTCTCTCGATATTTTCCGACGTTACCACGAAGTTCACTAGGGAGGTTAACGCTTTCATATCTTACGTCATAAAAGTCTTCAGGACCTAACGCGTAACTGTCTTCATTTGTCATGTTGAGTGGCACCAACTCACTCTTTACCTTCTCAGCGAAGTCTTGTACTGGCACTTTCCCGTCATACTGTCCTGCAATCTTTGTCAGTAAGTCACGCTCTGCTTGTTTCACATCGGGAGCTTTCGCAAGATTGGTAATCGTTTCAGGAGCGACACTCTTCATCCCTCGCATACGTTCTAGTACTTTTGTTGAGAGATCATCAAATCCTTGAAAGGCTTGGGGTGCATCGTCACCTAACTTTACTCCTCCTGCTTGTAATCCTCCTGGCTGTGCTTTTACTGCTTCATCAAAGGCTTTAACCGCCTCATCACTGAGTTGTCCTGCTTTTCCTGCTGCTTGCCTTCCAATATACCCAGCGTTTCCCTGTAACGCACCTGTCTCAACATTACCCCCAAATAGCGCACCTGTTATCATTTCAAGTCCACGTTCTGCCGACTCACTAGTTTGGGGTGGTTGATAGTTCTTGTCTTGTGCGTAGTAAGCTTGGAGTCCTTGCGGGATAGCAGCGATTTGACGAGCTGGTTCTAACGCCCCATTCGCAACATCAGTACTGGTTTGAGCAAGCTTTAAGAGTGCCTGTCTAATCAGGTCTTGTGGGTTCATTACTTCACTCTAGCAGTTATTTCTTACTCTGTGAAGATTGTTGTGCTTTCTGTTTCGCTTGCTGTTCCTTGATATCCAGTTCACGCATCTTTGCCTTACGATCAAACTCCTGTTGCTTTGGATCTGGTTCTTTCTGATCAGTCTGCCTCTCTTTCACGCGCATCTCTCGATCTGCCATGTGTCTCTCAAAGGCTTTGTCTTCTGGATCAGACTGGTTCTGATCGAGTTCACGTGATCGTGTTTCAGCATCAATCGTCTGCTGGTTATTGTCTCTATTCACCCCTTCAACCTTCGCTAACGTATCAGCTTGTTTCGGTGAGATGTCTTCCTCTTGAGAAGGTTGCATCCCTAATGCCTGTTCTATTTGCCTTCTGATGTCTGGTGGTGCATCGTCATAGATCTTCGTTAAGGTATCACGCATCTTCTGATCTACTTCCATGGCATTGGCTCCCTCTTTACCCTGACCCTTCAGGAGTCCTGCATCTTTCATTGACTGAAGCGTACCGATCTTTGAGGCATCAACCAGCCTCTTGTCCCCTGATGGACCGATGACACCTGCATCCTTCATCGCTTGGACAAGAGCGATCTGGATCTGCTTGATTTGGTTATCAGTCATCTGACCACCAGCGATACCATTCTCAATTGATTCCATGAGTTCGGTCGTCGTGCCGTAGCCATAGGTTTCAACAAAGCGTTTCGTGAAGAGTTGCATTGCTTCAGGATTTAGGAAGCCTTCTTTATACATCGCCATCATGTATTCTGAGATTTCCTTCATTGCCTGTCTCTTCCCGTCTTGCGTCAAACCGAGTCCTGGTTCAATTTCAATACGCACCTTCGTATTCTTTGACAGAGGCACGATATCTTCAGGGAGCTTTTCACCCATCTTTTCATGTACCTTCATCCCACGCTCACCGATAACGTCAAAGTAGTCTGGCTCACCGTCTTCAATACTTGACACCTCAACTGGCTTGAGATAGTCCTTATCTGCCCTTTCAAGCATCGCTTCAGCGATACGCTTCATCGTTTGTTTAAGCATTAAGGTTGGGATCTTGAGGTTGGCGTATTCGGTTGCTTTCAGTGATTCAATCGCCACGCCTGATTTGACCCCTTGTGGTAACTGATTAACAGCAGACGTAGACGCACCTTGTTCATCAATGAACTGGTTCAGCATCGAAAGGACATTAAACGGAGTATTGCCTGGATTTGACACGCCCATCTGTGTCATCGGCGTTGTCTCATATTCCAAGAGTTGTCCCCCTGGAATGTTAGAAATCTGCATGTTTTCACCCTTCCGCTTCTGATAGACCCCGACAACCATTGCATTGACAAACTTTTCTAAACGAGTGACAACCACATCAACTGATTTGTTCTGGGGGATGAATCTTTCGATATAAGGCACTTGGTAGAGTGGGCCTGGCTCCATCCTGAAGGGGATAAGGGGATACTCGTCATAATCAACATATTCATCTTTCAAGGTTACGCCACCTGCTGAGAAGACATGACGCATAATCGTGTCACCTTTACTTTTGCCTTCCAAAGCCCCATTTTCAGCACCCAATTTGACAGCCCTTTCCCAGTTATCGTCGTTTAAGAACTCTTTAATGAAGGTCTCTTTGACCTGTAAATCACCATTCTTCCCATCGCCCACTTTTGCCCCATATCTTGCCCGCATATAAGCATCTTTCACTTCTGAGGTAGCGTATTTATTATCTGGTTGAAGGCGAGCTACTTTAGCTGGGTCGAAGATAGGAGATGACTTAATCTCAGCAAGCGACATGGAGCAAGCTTTCGTAATGAAGGGAAGTTTGCGCTCATCATCGACATCACCGTAACAAATAACATCAAACGCATCATAGACATTGGTGATGATTTTCTGTTTATCGGGGTCTGAATACACTTCAAGCCATGAAACAGAGTTCTTCATCGCTTTAATAATCATGTCAAGCATCTTGACATCTAACTCCTGTTCTTCAGTCCAGTTATTAGAAAGCCAGATGCCTTGTTTCTTGGCAACATTCTTTGCTGTTTCCATTGCCTGTTGATACGCTTCTTGATTGAATTGCCCTGAAATAGGGTCCATAAACTCAGCTTGGGAAACACGCTTTGGATAGACGACAGGATACGGTTCGGCAGAGAAAAGGAGATTAGTGACACCACGAATTTGACGAGAAGCACGAGGGATAGCGCGTTCGACATAGCCTGATTGTTTATTGACCGTATCAATAACACGCCCTGTTTTCTTACTTACGATACGGAAATGATACCCATCATCAAAGAAGTTATTGTCATACCAGCGTCTTTCATGGGCACGGCGACGAGTGATAGCGGTTGTAACCATTTCTTCAATGGCTTGACCCATTTCATCAGATGAAGCGTTTGAGGTAAGTTTTGGCAGTGAGATTCCGTCAAAGAAGGCCATGCTTCTACTTTACTTGTTCCTTGATGAAGTTGTCAAAGACCTCATCGGTAGCAGTGGTAAGGTCAATTTCATCGGAATTACCCTGTGGTTGCGGTATTTCTTTGTTTCCCATCGCTTCGGTAATAATGCGGTAATTACTGACATCAACCGTTTTCTGTGACAAAATGGCAGCGAGCAACTTACTTTTTTCCTGTTGATACTGCTCCTCTCGATACCACATCAACGCACCTAAAAGGAAGATGACACAGAGAAGAGCAATAATGATTAAAGGGAGGATAAAATCAACCATACATCTCCTCAAATGAACTAAAGGGGTTTGGGACATAAAACTCTTCGTAACGATACCTGACCATATCGGGTGCCATCACTTCAGGACTATCAGGATAGGTAATAAGCATAATCGGCACACCACCGTATTCATACAGCGCCCCACCGTCTGTCTCTTTCACAGGAGGAGCGAAGTCATCTAAGATACGCTTTGCACCACTACGCCATTCATTCGCTCTGACCCCGATTTCGATATGACTTCCTGTTAGATCTTTATTCGCAATGGCTGAACGAGCCGTATCACCAACTAAGAAGAAGCGCATATTCGCTCGATCAAAGGCATCAAGCATGTAATAGAGGGCTTCGAGGAGTTTAGCGGGGTCTTGCTGTTTTACATCCTCAGTAGGCGTAGTCGTTGTCTTCGTATTCTCCGTATTCGTTTTCTCCATGTTCTTGCTCCATTGCCTGAACTTTCTCTCGAAAGTCTGAGGCAATAACCGCCTCTTCTTTAGGTTGTACACGAATTATGACGGGATGTAAACCCCAAATCGCTAAGGCGTGGGCAATAACCACATCATCATGAAAGCCAGGAGGGGCACCATAATACACACGATCAGTTTTTTCACTAATGTCATACGTGAATTGGGAGAGTTCTTGGATCGTTTCATCAATCTTCAGCATTTTACACTGTTTCAGTTCGATCCAATTTGCTAGCTTTTCGATTAGTTGTTTCTTAATCGTTGAGGTAAAGGTAATCGGCTCGACAGGGACACCCTCACGAGACAAATCATCATAAATCGGTGACCCAACACCTGTACTATCAAGCATCACGAGTGCGTTATTGTACCGTTTACTGACCTCTTTGATCTTGGAACGAATAAACGGCCATTCAAGCTGATTAAAACGCATTTGCATGACTTGTTCGTTATTTGTCCTGTCATATACCGTAATAACGGTAAAATCTTCGTGTTTGGCTAAATCTGCCCCGATCACATACAGATGACCCTCTTCCCGATCCTTGCCTTTCGGATCTAGGATAGCGATGTCACGTACTCCTCTAAAGACAACCCCTGTATCTTCAAGGAAATTGCCATATATCTCTTGATCAATAACGCGTTGAGGCATTGATTTCATGTCTTCACGGATCACTTCATCAGGCACGTAGGGGTTATCAAAGGGAAGTAGCTCAAACGAGGCAAAATCTGTCTGTAATGGGTCTAAGCCACGCCGATACAGCTCCTCAAACTCTCCTCCGCCTCCTTTAGGTGTTCCACCAATAAACACCTGACAATCACTGTCCCACATCATCGGTCTGATAGCGTTTTGCCATAAATACCTATCTTTAAGGATAATCCCTGCTTCATTGAGGATCATGTAGTCATAACCAAAGCCTTCGATGTTCTCTGGATTATCAACACTTCTAAAATCCATGTAGAAGTCCATGATATGTAACACCTTTTGCTGTTTCTGCCATTTCCACATATGTTCGGGGAGTTTCTTTAAGTGAGGGATGAAGAATCGTTCTACGTAGCGTTCGATATTGCTGTTAACCGTATCAACCCATAAGCCTTTCTTCTTCTGTCCTGTAAGGGCAACTAAGAGGGTGTTGTTCGCAGCGCCTTTGGTAAAGCCAGCGCGTCTACCTTTCTTAATGGAAATGATACGAGCAGGACTGTTGAAGATCTCTTGTTGTTTGGGGTAGTTTTGGATGGCTAATTGGATTGCGGGCATGTATTCACTATAGCTTATCGTGGAATGTTGATATAGGTTGGGATACGGTCACGGATGGCTAATTGTATCTCTTCTTCAAGTTGGGTTGGTGAATCAGGCCACGCACACTCTACGTTATCCAAAATACCTGCCTCAAGTAAACCGTCTGAGTCATCCCATGCACCGAAGAATAACTTCTTGTCATCCTGAGCATCGTGACTAAACCCATCATGCTTTGAGTAATCGTCGTCACGACCTACACCAACCAGAATTACTGGCAGATCTTCATGATTGATATAGGAACGAATTGTCTCAAAGCCTCGATACAACAAGAAAGGAGTGATTGAGTAAACGACTGGTATCTTACCTGCATATGCCAAACCAACTGCCATATCAAGCGTTGCCTGTTCTGATGCTTCGGTGTTAAATGCTCTGTTTGGGTATTTTTCTAAGAACTCATCAACTCGTGGATACCCCAAGCCAGCCATGAGGAAATACACGTCCTCGTGTTCTGTGAGTACCTTGTGCATATAGTCAAAGAAGTCTTTTTTCATATATATCGTATTCGATGATCTCCCCTTCCTTTATTGTTTTGTATTCAATCCAACCGAAAGCGCCACACCGAGCGCAATAGCACCTCTTGTCTTCAGTGGGGGTTGGTTTATGCCCGAATAGTTTACAAAGTATTTTTTTCATTGATCCTCTTAACCATCTTTCGTTTACACACCTGACGATGAGCATAGACACTACGCCCATTGTGCCAGAAACAACCTACGATCTTCCCGCATACATCACACATGATTGGTTGCTTGGTATCTCGACGATGAATCTGCATACATTTAGCACAAGCTATTTTCATGATTTAGCTATGTCCTCCAGTACAATCATCACTGCTTGCTTCATTTGCTCCTCGTTCATCTTAGGAAAACCCCATATCCACATTTGTCTTTTACCTGTCTTTGCGTCCCACTGAACGACAAAACCTTGTTTTAGCCATTCAGGACTCGGTTTATCTCCCTCTTTATAACCAAACACCTCTGTCTTCATGCTTTCTTATAGTGTCCTTCCACACCTTCAAACCCTTCACCGTTGTCTGTCTCATGAAACTTGATACGCATACTACCAGGATGATCGAGGAACGCAACGAGACGCTGCTTTAACTTCTCAAGGTCGATCTTAGCAACTGCTGAATAACCATTAGCGTTTACGTGGATATAGATGTTCTCTATGTTGAGATCGTCGATTATACGCAGCGCTTCCCAACTCGAACCCTCCATCATTGAACCTTCACTAACAATCACATACACATCACGCTTAGGGTCAGCTAGCGCATAACCAATCCCAATCCCTAACCCATGACCGAGTGACCCACCTGACGCATCACATCCTGCTTTACGGTCACAATGGATACCGAACTGTTTGATCAAATCCTCTACCACGCCCGTTCCTATTTTCTCGTACTCGTCCTCATCAAACATCTTACTTTCCCTAACTACTAAATGACTTAGATGTGCGTGGGCATTACATAAGATAACTTTGTCTTCTGGTTTCTTCTTGTGATAGATCTCTTCGAGGACAGGGAGGCAGGATAGGTTGCTACCGATGTGAGACAGATCTAGTTCTTTACTGATAGCGAGTATACGCTCTTGGTTTGTCATGTTGTGTACAAGCAGGGTCGTGTTTCTCCACCTTTTTACCACTTCCGTCTGAGCAACGCCATAAGCAATTAATCCCATTCATACGCTCTAATTTCGCTTGTGTTGCTTTAGTGTTTTTGAAGTTCATGTTCTAACTCTTCTTCTATAACATATTTTGCGACTTGTTTCAAGGCTAATTCGTCAATTGGTAAGGCTATTGCCCCTCTATGACACTCAGCGCAGGTAATGGTTAAAATATCGCCCTCATACTCCTCTTCAGTGACATACTCATAGACGAGATTGAATTGCGTTGCATCACAAACGGGACAGGTATAGGTTTTCATAGGTGGGTTGCTAGGTAAAACAGGCCAGAAACAGCGAGTGTTAGGACACCGAGGCAGGTGAGTAGGAAAATAAGGTTTGCTAGTTTTTCCATAGCTCTAAACTGGGTTTGACCCCGACTAGATCAAAGACCCAGTGAAGAGTTATTGAATCGCTTCTCCCGTTGGAGCTGCGGTTTGCAATGCTGAAATATCAATACCGCAAACAGTACAGTTGGTATTTCCTTCTACAAACATATGTGCATGCGCTTCAGGTTTCGCTTCTTCTGCAACTGGTTCAGGTGTAGGAGCGTCAGCTTGAGATGCTTCTTCAGTAGGTGTTGCTACTTCAGGAGTTGGTGCTTCCTCAACTGGTGCATCCTGTACAGGTGCTTCTTGTGGTGTTAACAGTTTAGCGATCTTTACTTCGAGTTCCTGCGCTTCTGTTAAAAGTCCACGTGCTTCTTCCTCATTTACCTTGCCTTCTGCAATCGCTGTGACGAGTGCTGTTGTATCAAATGCCATTCTATTCTTCACCTCCCCTCGTTTCTTGAGTTTACCAAACACCATTCCTACAATAGCCTTGTAGACCTGACGTAATTGGTAGTCGTTTCGTTCATCAAATTCAAATGTCATCATACCTTTGTCACCTCCTCAGTATACCATGTATGGTAGCGTTGCAAGCCTTCTGCTAACTGGATCATGGTGTCATCAGTTTTATCATACACCCAATCAGTTGTATCATATTCTCGAAGCGTTTTCTGCTTACGTACTTTCGCTTTCTTTCCTGTGATCTTCTCAATAAGCGTAACGACTTGTTGATTGGTATAACTTACCCCCGTACCGACCGTTTCAACTTGTCCCTGAAGATATGTTGGTCTCTCTGCGTTCTCAACGATACAATCAACGAAATCCCCAACATACACATAATCATGCACTGGCTCAGGGGCTAATAGCATCTCTTCGCCCTCTAAACATGATCTGAAGACGGTTGGGATGAGGTGGAAAGGGCTATCATGCTCACCATACAACGTATACGGCCGAAGCGTAAGGATAGGTTTACCATGCTCGTGAGCATAGATCTTCGCTAACTCTTCACAAAAGCCTTTCGTGAGTGAGTAATACGTCTGATTTGGCTGATTCACTGAGGATGATGAGATGTTGATGAGTGCTTGGTAGGGTATATCCTTGCTACCTTCTAAGAGATTGTAGAGTCCTGCGATATTGGCATCAAATACCTTACTGATTGGTTCTTCCCTCTGATAGTACAGATTACCAAAGGTTGCTAAGTGAACGATGTAGTCTGGTTGGACTGAGTGAATGAAGCGTTGGAGCTGTTGACCGTCTTGATAGATTGAGCGAGGCACACCAATGAACTCATCACCCCTTGCTTCAACTGCTTTACGTAAGTTAGTGCCAACGAAGCCGTTAGATCCTGTAACGAGCCACTTCATTGCACACACGCTTTCTTGACTGGATCATACCCTTTCACTAAATCACCTTGGGGGTGGACAATCTCACGCACAATTACCTTATTCTCATATTCTTCTTTGAGATCATGAATGGCAAGCCAGTAGCCAACAAAGAAACCAATAGCGATTGTGGTTACACCGATAATAGTTAGTGCGGTATCCTCTCTATTCATGTGAAAGGCATATCTCCCTTCTTCGTACCAGCTTGTTTGACTCGTTCCATAATCTTTTCACTAAGAGGCCGTTCGTCCTTAACAACATGAGGTGCTAGAGGATGTGCCGTACCAACATTAGT
>JACCDR010358059.1_pt1 | contig 10843 bp, 8 predicted proteins | sample 7446431 | NCBI WGS metagenome assembly JACCDR01 (sample SAMN15323443, study PRJNA562643) | freshwater metagenome | isolation source: river surface water | place: USA:Blue River Watershed | collected 2017-08-17 | reverse complement strand
GTGATGGTATCCCGCAAATATCATTCTTACGTTCTCCATTTTTAATCTCTTAAAATGTTGTGCATATACACCTAATATCGTTGGATTATCATCAAACATACCTAATGTGTACATTTTTTCAAATGAATAACATAAAGAATCGGCGGACGGAGATTGAATTAGATCCATTTTATCGACTGAGAACCTCCTATCTATAGTCAAATATCTGGGCACAGTTCCCGAACTTAATTTGATACTTTTTTTGTCTGAATATTTGTCTTCTACATCTTCTCGACTTATGCGCGTTCCAGTATATTTTATAATAAACGTCAGCAACAAATCGGTAATATCTGCCCGCAAAATATCAGGTAATTGTTCCTTCAAATTATCGAACGTATTTTTTGTATAACATGGCATAAATACACCTTCGCAATTTCTACCTACACGTCCTCTTCGTTGAATGCATGACGATTTAGACACCGGTTTCGTTATCAACATATTGCAACCATGGATGGGATCGAATATACTTTCCAAGACCCATCCGGTATCTATACAACATTTTAATGTATTAATCGTGATGCCTGTTTCGAGAGCGTTTGTACCTATAATCTCCCTCCTCTCTACACTTTTTTTTACCATTTTAGATTGTTGCTTTATGTTTATTTGCAGAGAATCAATATCCGCGAATAAGTCCAAATATTCTTTTCCATTATTTTTTACAGTTTCCCCCATTATAGCGATAGGGTAGATGTATTTTTCATCCGAGCCACCGTGTTTGTATTGCTCCATCCTTGATTCCAAGTGTGTTTTGGAAAACTCGAGTCCTTTCGAGAAGACGTCTTGATTTAGTTTACTTACCATACTTAAACATGTATTGATCTGCTGATTGCCGCTCACAAACAATATTACGTCTCTTTCCGATCTTTTATAGTCTATTTGACCATACTCTTTTTCATCCAAATGAAACTTTTCGGACATATCAATTTCGTAATTGATAAAATTTTTGATATCGTATTTCGGATATATGTCCTGAATAGGATACGAAAAACCGGTGACTTGTATGTAGTTATTTTTAGGTATGCCAAAATAGCTCATGAATAGCTCAGGACTGAGTGTCGCGGACATAATAATGATTGTTGGACATTTCTCGTTCCTCCAATTATCGGATATAAATCTCTTTATGTAAAACAAAATCATGTCAACTTCTAAACTACGCTGATGGGCTTCGTCTATTATAATGAATGAAAAACGGTCTATAATTTGTTGCGGGGTCATATTTATCAGATACTGTAATAATATCCCCGAAGTTACATAAATAACGCCTTTGATAGGTTTGATTTCTACAATCCCCGTTTGATATCCAACATTGTTCCCGACTGTATAATTTTTATAATGTTTGACGATTTGAAAAGGAAGATCGATAGTTGTAAACCGCAGAGGCTCTGCAACTAAAACACTTCTTTTAGGTTTAGTAAAATTGTCATTGAGATATATTGGTATAACTGTACTTTTTCCGCTCCCAGTCTCGGCCTTTATAACAAAAATTCTCTCTCCCTCGCTTTTCAACTTACCTTTTTTATCCACATTGATTTTGATCTCGTTCAGTATAAAATTTATGGCGACAACATTTTTATGATCCGGATTTGATGACTTTATAGTACCTTTCTCTAGAAGAGTAGGCATAATATCTTTGTAATTATTATAATAACTTATATATAATTGACTGGTAAACCTTTTATCTTAAAATGGAGATACCAGGTTCTTTAATATTTTTGGTGGTAGTTGCACTATTCGTGTTGTTATATTTAACATATGGTAAGAAGAAAGATCACGTCGACGTTGGCAGAGATGTAGTTTCGTTAAAATCAAAATTGGTAGAAGCTACTGCTTTAGTTAGTGTTTTGGAAAAGAAATATGAAGAAAATATGAAACATTTAGATGAAGAGCAGAAGAATATACTAAAAAGATTAAAGTTGTACGAAATAGAAAACGAAAAAAAAGAATCGGAAAAGCAATCTGAATATAGTAAAATGGTCCAGTCACTCGAGAACGAGAAGTATAACTTAGACCAGCAGTTGGTATTAATAAAAGAGAACAACAAAAAAGAATATGCGAGTGCTGAACAGAAGTATTCTCAAATATATTCCACTGAAGAACTAAAAAAAGAGATGGAAAGGGTGATAGGAGAAATAGAAAAGGCTAAAAGCCTGGTAGGAAATCCTAAAATGGAAGATGTAGAATATATCTTGTCTCAGTCTAATGATGTTCTGATAGCCGCACTTATTGCATATTATAAAATAGTAAATCCCACGATTATTCCCCGCTTAGACAAAACATTCGCAGCGTTTGTTAAATCATTTGCTGTGAACGACCCAATTTACACACAACAAATTTGGGGCTATATTGTTGGTTACTTCAAGAGCGCATTTCAGGCATTCACCCCCGAAATGTTTTTGAAATTCAAAGAATATTGCAAGACTAATATCGGGTTATTTACCACAGCACAATTACAGAGTATAACTCTCAGTATAATTGCAGACACTGAATCAAAACATATATTGAGATTGTCACCTGACCTTTATTTTTATAAAGGTGGTGGAGCATTAAACCCTGCATACGTGTCATACACAAACATGTCTTCTAATGGTAAAACTCTAGTTTTAGCGGCTCTTCGTGATTTCGAGGATATTGTCAAGAAAGTTATGTTGAAAGCTTGCGATGCTGCAACTTTGGAAGATGCCATAAAAGGTTTTGATATTGATGTGACTAATATGCTCAAACATTATAATCAAGCTAAGAACGCAATGTTAATATCAGCATCTTCGTTTTTGAATAGTACATTTACTTACTATTAAACAGTCTATAGTTTCATACAAATAATAAGATCTCCTTTTTTTTAACCGAGATAATATAATCTAACCTAGTCTGCTATAATCTAATTTAAACAAATATGAATGTTCCTGGTTGGGCAATAGCTTTGGTGATTGTTGCTGTCATATTTCTTGTCATATACTATTATTCTCTGGACAACAGCAAAGGTGACATCGAAAAAGATAAAGAATCTTTAGAAAAGAAAATATTAGAAACAGAAGCAATAATTCGATTGGCGAATGAGAAAATAGAACAAACTGAAATACTCAAATCAAAAAACGCAAACGAAAATACATATAATCGGTTAGTTGAAGAATCGAAATTTCGACACGAAAAACGAATGAAAGAATTAGAAGATGATTATAATGCAGTCAGCCAAAGTTGGGGATCTCAAATAACTCAACTAAACAAATTGGTTGAAGATGAAAAGAAAAGCGCCGAATCTGATATAGAAAAAATAAAATTGAAATATCAAAACCAACAAATGGACTATAAAGCAGAACTTGAGAAGAAATTAACTGAATTAACTGATTTGTTAGCAAAGAATTGTATTGCGGGTGAAACAAAAGAACAATGCCAAACACGTAATCGTTTAAGCGGAGCAATTAATATACTATCTATGACCGCATCTACATTTAACGAAGGTCTAAAAACGTATGTTAGTCTTGTTGAATCTCCGATTATATCTGCAAAAGTTCACAGATTAATTAATGCCGCAGAAGAAGCTAATATATTTTATCAATCTAACAATGTAACAAATGATTCTAAATTTATCGAAGAAGTTAAAGCATCGTTAACTGTCTTAACTCCAGAGGAATATGAAGAGTTAAAAAAAGCATGTTCTGAGAAAAAAACTCCTTATGGATCATTTTATGGGGCATGGAGGTTGAAACTTTTTCAAGCCGCTCGTAAATATACTGACAACTTGAACATATTTCCTTATAGTAATGTAAGTTCTTTTTCCAACAACACTGTAGATTATTGGATAGGTATGATATTTTCCAATCAATCGACAACATACTCTTGTATACTCGCCCTAGACTATCTAATTATAATAGAGAATACGTACAAAGAAATATGTAGCGGAAAAACGAGAGAAGAAGTAAATGAAAAAATAATGTCCTATATAGGATCGAGACAAAGTAACGCTTTTCACAACCAATTTATTAACGGTGTAACTTTTTCGGGATCAACCGCATTGAGAACTTTATAATTAATCATCAGCCCTTTCAGGAGTTAATCTCGGCACTGGTTGTGTTGGAGTACCTGTTTTCATCCAATCCGGTTCTCTATTCGATGTGTTTTTACACTTTTTTTTCCATTCTATCCTTTCATTTACCTTTGTGTAATTTCTGCGTTTACGCATCCTGTAATATATAAATACTATAACTAGAACTACGATAACTAACAACCAATACATTTTGAATTTATATATACTATTATAAATAGATGTCAGATAAAAAATCCGAATCTAATAACCTCAACACCGAGAATAGATGTTATTACTCGGCGGCCGGAAAAATTTATTCTGTAGCCAGTTCACATGTAGAGTTGTCCGGACTTCTCAGTGAACTGGAAAAAACTTATAAAAATACTTCGCCCGAACAATGTTTAGTTGTATCGGTTAAACCAGAAGATGTGGAAGAATGGGACTTTATACAAGATTATTTTAATGCTTGGCAGGATTTTCTTGCTAGCGAAGAAGGATATATAGAAGTGAAGTTAGTATCAGCCTGCCATTACTCTATCATATTCAACAATATAGACAGTAAGTTATTCGATAATTATTTGAATGAAGAAAAATACGAAGACAATATCAATTTACTTGATAAAAAGGTAGAAGTCAAAGGTACTGGTATCGTATATGATTATATAACAATAATGAAATTGAGACAGGATTTAAAAAGCATTGATAAGTTAAAAAAATTATCTATATTATCTGAAAAGATGATGATGAATGGACTTAGCAACAAAATAGCTGCAATTATTGCATGTAAAATTAACGATGAGTCACTGATAAAACTAAACCTATTAGAGAAAACTTATAAGTCTCTTCAAAGTAAAGGTAGTACCTTTAATGAAACTATAGAATTTATAGTTCAGTCTGAATAATTATATTCAGCATATTCAGCATATTCAGCATATTCAGCATATTCAGCATATTCAGCATATTCAGCATATTTGCTATTTTTTCGCTTAGTTAAAAAGTGAAATATAGATAATATAAAAAGGATGAGTGATTCAAAGAGAAGAACAAAAAGAGAAAAGGAGATCAACGACGTTAAAAAGATAGCCCTTAAAGGACTGTCGAACGACTGGCTGGATATACTAGACAATAGTAATTTAGATGATATTTTTAGTGTGATAGACACAAACGATATAACACCCAAACTGCAAGACATTTTTAACTTTGCGAGATATACAGACGTGAAGGATATCAAAATAGTCATCTTGGGTCAAGATCCATATCCCACCCCAGATGTCGCACATGGTCTTGCTTTCTCTTCTATTGGTACGATTGAAGCTTCTGTGAGAAACATTTTTAAATCTTTGTTAAATTTCGGATTTATTGAATCAATGCCAATTTCGGGAAACTTAACTGGTGTTGCAAAAAACGGCGTGTTATTACTTAATTCTGCGTTAACCACAATTCCCAGAAATTCTGGGTCTCATCTCAAGATATGGGCGAGTTACACAAACAGTATTATATCAAGGATATCTAATAAAGTAAACAACGCCATTTTTATGCTGTGGGGTAAATTTGCCGGATCAAAAATCAATTACATAGATTCACGTTGTAAAGTACTACAATGGGTTCATCCGAGTCCTTTTAACGGCAATGAGTTTATTAGTTGTGATAATTTCAGCATTGCGGATAAAGAACTCAAAAGTAGAGGAGACAAAGGTCTTCACGAAATTTTTAAACAGTTAGATTATGGTATAGAAGAAAAAGAAAAAGAAAAAGAAAAAGAAAAGAAAACCGATGTATATGATACTAAACATGTAGACTCCGACGATAGTGACAACGACAACGACGAAAAAAATGAAGACGATATAATCGAAAAGAACTATACTAAAATCAGTTCCACCCAAAAATGGGATGATATAGATTACACAAAAAAGATAATTATATTCACCGACGGAAGTTGTTATCCCAACAAAAAAGATTGTAAAGAAAGTAAAGCGGGATATGCCGCATCAATTTATACTTTAGGAATCACAATTTCGGGCAATTTATCTATGGATAAACCTAGATCAAATATACGAGCTGAGGGATTTGCTATTCACGAATCATTGAAATATCTTAGCACTAAAAGGTGGAAGGAGATAGTTATAGTAACAGATTCAGAATTTTGGAAAAATATGTATGAAAAATTTATGCCCACATGGTCAAAAAAGAATAAACCATTCGATGAATATCAAAATTCCGATATTACTATACCGATGTGGAAACTATATACGAATATGAAAAAAGAAGGATACGATATTAAATTTGTTCATGTTAAGAGCCACAACAAGTCAGGATTATCAAGTTCAGCCAAAGACAGTTTTGATTACTTATGTTATATACAGAATGAGTATGTAGACGAATATGCAACTTACGCGAGAAAGAGTCTTGTGCCCGGATGTGAGCCAGATATCAGTTTTACTGATTATGATTAAGATATAATACAACAATTTTTAGGTTTTGTGGATGGTACTTGAGAGTTATTTTTTTCTTTGATAAGCTCTGCGAAGCTATCGATTGCCGAATCTAATATTTTTTCCACGACCAATAACATCAATGTTATATCTCTTCCTGTTAATTCGCTCTCCTCTTTCAAATAAATTTCAAAGGATATCAAAAGAACTTTCTTCTTCAATACCCCACGCAATTGAAATTTATCAGCCACCAACATAAGTGATAATGTAGCTTTAAAAATGGTAGATTCTGTCAATTCTCTACCTTTACAAAAATCATATAATGCCTGTAAAATTGTAGTTATATGCTCTTCTGTAATATTGGGATCTAAATCTTTGGGTATTTTATTAGTCAATACCCATGTTTTTTTATCGGTTGATTTTGTTTCGTTGCTCATATCGACTGAAAATTTGAAACTATATATATTAATAATATTAAGTATCTTAAAATGAGTAAAGATGATTATTGGGAGATGAAAGAAAAAGAAATTAACGGTATAATGAATACCGATGAGTTTATAGGTAAAATAGAGAGAAAATTTGAAGATATATTGGGATGTGATATTACCGATTGCGATTCGTCGAATAACATCGATTGTAAGGATGTGTCAGAAGTCTTAAAAGACTGGTATAATATAGAAAATTACGAGGATATAGATTATGCAAAGCTACTATGTGAAAATCCAGACTATTCTTATAAAAATAGTATAATTGATAATGGAATTCAAGAATTGACTGATTATAAACCTAGAAATGATATAATAGATCATATCTACATAAATATGGTATTGTACTATACAAGTGTATCGGATTCGTGGGATGGTATATCAATTGATCGCACCCGCTTAACTGATGATTTCAGAAAAGTAGAATTTATAGATGGTTTAGAGACACAACTTTATCCTCATCAGAAAACGAGTGTTAGAGCTATGTCCGATATAGAAAATGTAAGAAAATATACATATAGAAAAGTAACATTCGAACATAGGACAGCATTATTCATGGACCCAGTGGGTTCGGGAAAAACTATAGTTATATTGGCATTGATTCTTTTGAATAAAAACCCGAGACAAATGCCAGATTTTTATATATCTCGAAGTGATGATGTTGATCATCAGAACTTATGTGGAGATATTCTTGTCAATAAAAAATACTATAAAAATATAAACTCGACGTTGGTTTTCTTGTCAAAAAGTGTACTATTTCAATGGGAAGAGGCAACAAAAATGTTCACAAATTTGTCATCCATGACTATTGGTGGTATAAGAGACGTGAGAAAATTATTCGAAATGATTGAGAATAACAAGGTTATTCCTAGTGTACTGCTTATAAGTAATACAACTCATATACAAAATAATGTAGATTTGCCATTGGGCAATAAAAAGACAAAAAACACTCTAACAATTACAGTGTACGAACTATTATCTATGTTAAAAAATGTATTTTGGAAACGTGTAGTATTTGATGACTTTGACAAAATCAAAATTATATATCCCGGAAATTCAATTCGCGCAGGATTTACATGGTATGTTTCATCCACTATTTATATGAAATCTAATCCTGTGAGACATGATAAAGTAAATTATCTAACTCATCCACAGATACTAAAGTATGAAAATGTAACCCCTTCAAATATCGATGACTACTCTTTTACGTCTAAATGTTATTCTTTCTATTCCGATGAAAAATTTATAAAACAGAGTATCAGATTACCGTCAATTAGACAGTGGGATTTGTTATTTAAACGTGCCCCATCATCGGATGAAATTATCAACCAAATAAAAGTTTTGGGGTCAAAAGAAATATGTACAATGATTAATGACGGTGCAATTTCAACGGCATCTAAGTTATTAGGTATAAACACGAATAGTGTTACCGAAATATTTCAGAAATTATTAGGGGATAAGTTTTCTGAATATACCGAATTAGAATCTTGTGTATGCTTCATTAAACTAAACTTGAGTGATGATGAAAAGAAAAAACGTGAACCATTAAAAGCCGATGATAGTTATACAATTAAAGACTTGAATGAGTTGAGAGAAATACAATATTCTTATCCTAATATAGATGAATTTTTAAATACTCAACTGGAAATATATGAAAAACGACTTTCCGTTTTAAAAACAACTATTACAAAAATAAAAGACGATTTGCAAAACAATACATGTCCAGTATGCTTATCTTCAATAGCAGAAACGGGGTCGGGTGCAATTATTACTAAATGTTGCACATTTATATTATGTGGTAAGTGTCATTTTTCCGATAAAAATACCAAAGGTGGCAGCAGCAACAATATAAAATGCGCAAACTGCAGGAGTTTAATTAACATCAAAGATGTTATGCATATAACATCTACTGACAAGATCGAAGCCTTTTTAAACGAAGATTTCTCTGATAACGATGACTCAGATGTCGATGATAATGGCGGTAATAACGATAATAACGAAGAATTTAAAGTAAGTTATACTGTAACAGATGCTAATCTAAACGATAGATTAGTAACACTACTCATGATATTAAATGGGAAAGTAAAAAGTGACATGAAATTACCGAAAGACATAGAGCATGGTTTATACCATATCGATAAGACAATAAGCCACGAATACAATATAGTGTCTGATTCAAAAATAATTCTCGATGATCCTAAAATAAGAAAAGTTCTCATTGTTTCGTGTTATAATGAAACTCAAGATAGAATCTCTAAATTTTTAAATTCCAACAAAATAGTAAACTGGAAATTAACTGGTAGAGCCAGCGATCTAACAGAAACTGTAAAGAAATTTAGAGAGTATGAAGGATCGTGTATTTTAAATATTAATTCATCCGTTTACTGTAGTGGAATGAATCTTCAATTTACAACGGATATTGTGTTCTTACATAGTTACACTGATCGAACTGATGTGTGTCAAATCATAGGACGTGGGCAACGAATAGGTAGAACTTCTAATTTGAATGTATGGTTTATGAAAGATTTAATAATCTGAATTAATCGTTTGATATTTACAATATATAAGTATAGTATACAGTACACAGTATACTTATTTTTTTACAATGTCAGACAGTAAATCCGTTGATTGGTCTCCTGATCAAGAATCTCAAGTAAAGAATACTCTACTACAGACATTAATAATGAAAATTAAACTCGATATAGCAACGTCTAACTATTCAGCTCAAATAAAATATCTAAATTGTATATCTTACGTCATAGCAGCTGTAACCATTACGTTAAGTTCGCTTAACATTGAATTTCAATATACCATACTTTCCTCGTTTACTGTTGTGTTTGTTGTATTAGGTAAAACATATGATGAATTAAAAAATGTGTATATAAAATATTTAGACATTGAGAGATATAAATCTCAGTTGGTCAAATATGAAATGTTACACGAGAGAATAGAGAACGAATTAAATCTCGATATATCGGATAGGCAGAATGCTTCCGAATTTATTTATTGGATACAGCGAGAATATCACCAAATACAAAGAGACGATCCCGAAAAAGATCCGCGGGTTGATGATGAATTTCAAAAAATTTGTGATGTTAAAAATATAAAAATTCCAGGTATTTTCGATAAATTGGGAGAAGTATTAAATTCATACAACAGTCCTCGGACTCGTAGAGCTTCTACTGAAATTAACAAAATAACGGAAGAAAATTCGAAGTATAAGAATACGTTGAAGAACTATAACCCGGACAGTGATTTAATTTGGACTATTCAAAGATTAGAAGCGTTAAATGACAATAAAAATAACTCCGTTTAAACTGTTATCGATTGCGATCGATAACTATTATGTTAGTTTTTTTATTTTATTTGTGATCTGTTCTTTGAGTGTAATTTCATCTTGAAACTGATCCGTATGTATGACAATATCGAATTCTGTGTTAGAATAAAGTAGATTAAATTCTTCTTTGCTGGATACAAATGTGAAATTCACCTTATATGCCTTGAGAAAACTCAAAATCATTTTCTTGTGTTTAGTTCCCACTACAGCCAATTTTCTACCACTCAACAAATGTATGGTGTCATACAAAGTTGAATGGTTGATTTGTGCCCTCATAACCGTTTTAAATTTAAATACAGTACCTGTACTGGAAGAAGATTCTGATAGTATCAGATCCCCTCCGAGCAATTTTGCAAGCATGTTACTTATTCTCAGGCCAGTTTTATCTCCCAAAGTTCTCGGGGTGAATATGGATTCGTATTGTTCTTTACTAATTCCCGGACCACCGTCACTGACTGTAAATTCTACTTCGTAATAAAAATCACCATCGAACTCCTTATTGACTATAAGATCGTAGTATATTTGTATT
>JACCDR011457386.1_pt1 | contig 10845 bp, 10 predicted proteins | sample 7446431 | NCBI WGS metagenome assembly JACCDR01 (sample SAMN15323443, study PRJNA562643) | freshwater metagenome | isolation source: river surface water | place: USA:Blue River Watershed | collected 2017-08-17 | reverse complement strand
GGGGCTCCTGGGGCCGCTGGGTCGACGGGGCCCGCCGGGCCTGCGGGATCGGCCGGACCCACCGGTCCTGCAGGCGCCGATGGGGCGACCGGCCCGGCCGGGTCAACCGGCGCCACCGGATCGATCGGGCCCACTGGTCCTGCGGGGCCCGGACTGGCCACCGGTGGTACGGCCGGGCAGCACGCCGTCAAGGCCTCGGCCGTCGACTACGACACCACGTGGCTGCACGGCATGACCATCGTGAACCACGGTGCAACGGCGAGCACGGCCCGGCCCACGGGCGCCGCCAGCGTGCTGTGGATCGGCTCTGCGGAGCCCCTCAACGCCACCTCGGCCGACTACTGGGAGGACGGCGGGGTCGCCACCCAGCCGACCACCGGCCAGTGGGTCGACTACACGCCCGTCATCGCCCAGGGCGTGACCACCAACATCGCCAAGACGGTCCACTACGCCCGTTACGCCCGCATCGGGCGCACCATCCACGTCAACGGCGTGGTCACCCTCTCGGGTGCAGGCACGGCCTCCGACAACGTGTCCATCAGCCTGCCCACCGCAGCGGCCGCCTTCGGCCTGGTGTTCAACGGCAGTGGCTACTTCCGGCGCAGCACCACCGAGCACAAGTGCGTGCCCTACGCCGTCAGCGCCACCACCATCATCCTCGCCCCGGGGTCCACGACCACCCAGAACGGGGTCGGCATCGCCCCCGCCTTCACCATGGCCAGCGGTGACGTGATCTCCTGGGGCTGCACCTACGAGGCGGCCTCATGACGCTGCAGACCAAGGCCGGGGGCACCTTCGCCCCGTTGGGCTTCGGGCTCCCCAGGGCGCTCAGCCGCTCCCTGGCGGCCACACTCACGACGCGCACCAACTCCACCAGTGAGCTGGCCTTCTACTCGCTGAGCATCCCGGCTACGACGTTGGCCGCCAACGACACCATCCAGGGCCTCGTCGCCGGGGACTTCTTCGCCAACGCTGCGGGCACCTGGGTCATCCGCATGAAGCTCGACGGCACCACGGTGGTGCAGAGCGTCACGGCCACCCCGACGGCCAACGTCACCGGCCGCAAGTTCAAGCTGTACTGGTCGCTCACGGCCCAGACCACGGCGGCGCAGACGATGGAGTGGTCCTCCGACGCCACGGCCACCACGGCCACCACGTGGGCCGTGCCCATCGGCGCCGCCTTCCCGGCGGGCAACGGCTGGGGCTCCTCGACGGTGAACACCGACGCCGGGACCAAGGTGCTGGAGTTCACCGTGCAGTGGAGCGCCGCCAGCACCGCCATCTCGATCACCCCCGGTCACCACTCCACCGTGCTCCACAAGGCGGCAGCATGATCACCATCTCCACGCCCTTCCGCATCGACGCCAACGGGCAGCTCGCTGTCACGGCCTCGCTGCAGGAGGCGGCCGAGCACCAGATCCTCGACGTACTCATGACGCACCTGCGCGAGCGCACCATGCGGCCCACCTACGGCGCCGGGATCCGTGAGTTGCTCTTCGACGTGACCGACCCGGGGGCGCTGAGCTACACCGCCGAGCGGGCTCGGGAGGCGCTGGAGGCCTACGTCACCGAGAGCCGCATCGAGAGCGTGTCCATCGAGGAGTCGTCACCCGGCCTGGTCGAGGCGCATGTGACGTACACGCTGATCCCCTACGACCGCACCTTCACCCTGCGAGCGTCGCTCGTGGGGGTCGTCACCGAGGAGAGCGCCTTCTGATGGCCACCGTGATCGACTACACGAGCCGCGACTTCGCCAGCATCCGGGCCGACCTGGTGGCCCGCACCCAGGACGCCCTGCCGGAGTGGAACTCCAGCAGCACCAGCGACCTGCTCATGGTGATCCTGGAGCAGTTCGCCTACATCGGGGACGTGCAGCACTTCTACATCGACCGTGCTGCAGCGGAGTCGTTCCTCTCGACGGCCGCCCTGCGCAGCTCCGTGCTGAACATCGCAGAGATGCTGGACTACACGCCGATCGCCCAGCAGGCGGCCACGGTCACGCTGACGTTCACCACCAACGCCAACGTGGGCACCGTCACGATCCCGGCGGGCACGCAGGTGGCCACCGCTCCGCTCAACGGCAACCAGCCGGTGTACTTCGAGACGGACGCCGCCCTGGTGATCGACACCGCCTCGGCGCAGTCGGGCACCATCCCGGCCACCGAGGGGCGCACGGTCACCGCTGAGGCCGTGGGCTCTTCGACGGGCGCTGGCAACCAGGTCTTCCCGCTGGCCTACCCACGGGCCGTCCACGGCTCCTGGCGGGTGTTCGTGGCCGACGGGCCCCCCGACCTCAACGGCAACGCCACGGTCACGGAGTGGACCTACGTGCGCCGCCTGCCGCTGGCCTCGGGCGTCGAGCCCGTCTTCACCGTGTGGCAGAACGAGCGGGGCGCCAGCTTCGTCGCCTTCGGGGACGGCAGCACCGGCAAGATCCCCACCATCGGCGCCGCCGTGTACGTCACCTACCGCTACGGCATGGGCTCGACGGGCAACGTCGGCCTGGCGGCCGTGCGGGACCTCGTCAACACGATCACCAACGTCACCGGCGTGACCAACACGACCACGGGCTCCGGCGGCAGCGACCCCGAGACGATCGAGCAGATGCGGCGCAGCATCCCTCGATCGGTGCGGGCCATCGAGCGCGCCGTCACCCTGGACGACTTCGAGTCGCTGGCGCTGCAGGTGCCCGGCATCGCCAAGGCCTCGGCGGTGGCCAGCAACTCCGCCAACGTCGACCTCTGGGTGAAGCCCAACGGCGGTGCGGCCCTGACCGCCGACCAGGCCCAGGACGTGAGCGACTACTTCGCCACCCGTACGCTCATCGGCACCGAGCTGCTCGTGCATGAGGCGCTCACCAAGGCCATCAACGTCACGGTGGAGCTGGAGGTCAACCCCAAGTACAGCCGGACTGCTGTACAGGCGGCGGTCGGCCTGGCCATCAAGGCCGCCCTGGCCTTCGACAACCAGGAGATCGGCGGCCGGGTCACCAAGGCGGCGCTCTTCGCAGCCATGCTCGACGTGCCCGGCGTCGACTACGTGGACATCATCGTGATGAGCACCGGCGGCAGCGGCACTGCGGACATCACGGTGCTCGACAGCGAGTACCCGATCGCAGGGACCATCACCGTCAACGCCACTGGGGGCATCGGGTGAGCGACACCTCCTTCCGCACCAGGGAGGCCGGGCTCCGGTCGACCGGCACCAACGTCAAGCTGCGGGCCGACTTCACGAGCCAGGTGCCGCTGGTCGACTCGGGCGACCTGCTGCAGTACGAGTACGTCGACCACCTGGCCATCAACCTGTTCATCTCCGACCCCGACGACTACGACTGGACGGAGCTGGTGCTGGTGCGCTCGGCCAGCGGGGCGCCCGTCACCATCCACGACGGCGTCATCGTGGGGCGCTACACCACGGTGCCCACCCAGCCGGTGCTGGAGGACAACCTCGGGGCGGGCTGGTACTACTACGCCCTCTTCGCCAAGGTGCTGGCCAACCAGCCGCCCTACATCCGGGTCGACACCCAGCCGGTGCTGATGCCGACCGACTGGGACAACGCCACCCTCATCTGGGAGCGCTTCCCGGAGTACTACCGGCAGCTCGACACCAGCGACACCTTCGGCACGGTGGTCAACGAGCTGGGCTTCGACCAGGACATCACGCAGTCCATGGCGGCCGGGCTGCTCGACCTCCGCAACATCGCCGGGATGCCCGCCCACCTGCTGCCGTACATGGGCGACATGCTCGGCGTGCCCTACGAGCCGCTGATCGGTGACGCCCGCTACCGGGCGCTGCTCATGCGCATCGTGGGCCTGCGCCAGATCAAGGGCACCCGCCCGGCGGTGGCCGAGTTCGTGAAGCTCCTGACGGGCTGCAACTGCAGCGCCGTCGACGGCATCAACCTCATGCCCAGCCGGGACGAGAGTGAGGCGGCCACCTCCACCGGGGCGTGGCAGCCCCTGCGCCGCAACACCACCAACGGCATGCTCGTGGTGGACGCCACGCAGGTGGCCCTCACCCGAGGCACCGACGGCGCCAACACGTGGTTCCAGGTGCAGGCGCGCCCGGAGCTGACGGGTGCCAACCAGGTCGTGGGCATGCAGCTCGACGTGCCCGCCGACATCTTCACCGAGGCCACCGCCCGCTACTACCTGCTGTCGTTGGAGGCGCAGGCCATCGGCTCGGTGATCACCACCGCCACCATCGTCTTCCAGTGGCTGCGGCGCGACGGCACCGTGGCCACCACGCACACGCTGACGCCCGCCAAGGCGATGAACACGGCCAACTACACGCAGGCCTTCTTCGGGGCGAAGTGGTCCGGCCTGGGCGAGGTGCCGGTGACGCTGCGCATGCAGGTGTACAGCAACCTCTTCAACGCCACCGGGGCCCAGGGCTCGGGCCTGCGCATCCGCAACGTCATGCTCAACAAGAGCACCAGCGTGATCGCCACGCCGCCTGCGTTCGAGTCCGCCCGCCTGGCCAAGATCAACGTGTACAGCCAGCGGGTCAACCTGCTGCTGAACCCCCGCTTCGAGACGGGCGTGGCCAACTGGACCGTGTCCGGCGTGGCCACCATGGCCCACGACGCCGTGGGCAAGCGCATGGAGCTGACGCGCACCTCGGCGGACTCGACGCTCGTGAGCGTGGTGCGATCTCACAACATCGCCGTACATGCCGACGGCCTGTACAGCGTCACGGGCGTGATGTCCTCCAACAGCACCACCGGCCGGGGCCGGGTGGACATCGAGTTCTACAACGCCTCCAACCAGTTGATCCTCGGCGTGCCCGGCGCCTACCAGTCGATCGTGGGCCCGGCCACGCTGACGCTCATGGGCAAGGCCCACCCCAGCGCCACCTCGATGCGTGTCGCCTTCTGGCAGATCGACATGGCCCAGAACGAGAAGGCCTACCTCGACAACGCCATCGTGGAGGCAGGCACCCCGGGCCCGTACTTCGACGGGGCGACTGATACAGGCGCTCTGGGTGACTTCCGCTGGGAGGGTGCGCCCGACGCCAGCCGGAGCCACTACACGCTCAACTACGAGAACGTCACCACCCGCCTACAAGCACTACTCCCGGAGTGGATCCCGATGGGCCGCAGGTTCCTCCTCCAGTTCAACCAGGTGCCCGGGTAGCTTCCCCGGGTGCTCGAACCCGCCCTGGTCACCGGGCTCGCCGTCTTCGGCCTGCTCCATCTGCTACTACTTGTCCTGCCACGCAGGGTGAAGCTGAGCGAACGAGTCCAGCTCTTCCTCTGCCTGGGAGCTGGTATAGGCACAGCTAGGTACATCGAGGCCTCCCACTACGTCCTGGTGGGTGCGGCTTCTGGGGCCTTCGCGTTCTCGTGGGGGCTCCTCATGTCCCTGGTCACCATCACCGGTGACCAGGCCATCCGCCGTTTCGTGAGGAGATGACGTTGACCGTCTTCGGAGTCTGGGGTCATGCCGACCTCGACAGCAGCATGCGTCCCATCGAGGACTGCCTGAACGACCTGAAGAGCGCCGTGGAGCCCGGCGAGGACTTCTGGTTCGTGGTGGCCGTCGAGCCCAAGCCCACCGAGGCCATGAAGGCCGTCTACGAGTGGCTCGTGGAGAACGAGTCCTGGTACGAGATCGTGTGCCCCAAGGAGGCCCAGCCGGGGCGGCTGTCCACCAGCGCCTTCGCCAAGGGTGCCCAGGAGATCCACGAGGCCTCCAACGTGGCCGCCAAGGTGCGCACCCGCCTGCGGCAGTCGTCCAAGAAGGAGCCCGCCGCACTGCTGTGCCTGTACGCCGGGGAGGACGACAACGACGAGCTGGGCAAGTTCCTCTCCGAGGGCCTGCCTGTACGTGAGCTGACCAACGGCCTCATCCCCATCACCTTCGAGGAGGAGGAGGCATCGCCCTCGCCCGAGGCCGACGCCTTCGAGGCGGACATGGCCCGCCTGGATGAGCTGAGCGCTGCCGCCGACGCTGGTGACGCCGACGCCGCCACCCGCCTGGCCCAGCTCGTGGACATCATCAACGCTGGCATCGGCACCAACTACAACCCCGACACCATCGACACCTGGGGCGAGGTCGGGACGTGGCTGGCCGAGCACGAACTCAGCGCCGCCGAGGCGGCCCCCCAGGAGCCCGAGGAGGGCACGGAGGACGACGACGAGGCTGGAGACGAGCTGAGCCGTCTGGCGGCTCTGGCGGCCGCAGAGGACCCCGAGGCCGGGATCCTCCTGTACGACCGGGCTGCCGCCCTCGGCATCGATGGCACGACCCTGTCGTGGGAGGAGATGGCCGACGAGGTGCGCAAGGTGGAGGCGGGCCACGCCCAGCCCCCGACCCCGCTGACGGAGGAGGAGCTGCGGGGCTACAAGCTCCCGGCGCTGAAGGCGCTGGCGCGCTCGGAGGGGAAGACGGTCACCGACGACATGGACGCTGACGCTGTGATCGCCCTCATGCTCGGCCTGGACGGCGGCCTCGTGCAGTGGGAGGCCGTGGGCATCTCCGCCGACGACGGCGAGGAGGAGGCCGTCGAGCGCATCACGGCTGAGGCTGAGGCCCGGGGCCTGGACCTCAACGAGTACCTGGAGGAGACGTGGCAGACGGTGGGCCGCCTGCTGGACGCCCCGGTGGCCGACGGCGCCGACCGTGTCACCCCTCCGGCCGTGCAGAAGGTGCTCGACGCCACCCCCGAGGAGGAGCCCGAGGAGGACACCTCCGTCCCCGACTACGAGGACGACGAGGAGGCCCCTGAGGAGCCCGAGGAGGCCGCCGAAGACGACGACGTGGAGGACGGCGAGCTGATGCCCATGCAGGGCACCAGCGAGATCCTGGCCATCGAGGAGTTCGCCGTGCCGATCGTGCAGGCCATCGAGGCCGAGCTGGAGGAGTTGCTGGAGCTGCTCCGCTAGGCAGTCCTGGCAACACGGGCGGTCGCGTGCCATGCTCCTGGCCACACGAGCAGTGACGAACCGAGAAGCACCGTAGGGGTGGGGGACTAGCCCTCAACAGGCGGTGGGGCCCACCGAGCCGGTAGGCCCCACCGTCCGCCGTTGAGGAACCTCGGGGGCGGATTGCCGTCCGCGACCGAGGGCTACGAGCCCATCTTCCGTCCAAGAAGTACTGCGGTGCCCGTAACACCACCGCCCCACCCATGCCGAGGGCCCGGGGCGGTGGATTAGCAGCCCGTCCGAACGAGGTGCTGGCATGACTATACACCTGTATCCACAGCTCCATCAACAGACCGGGGAAATCTTCCCAGGTCACAGGCTTGGCCTGTACGACGATGTCGTATAGGAGCTGCTCAGGGGGCCCAGCAGCGTTGCCGTATAGGCAACGAGAGGCCCACTCCACCCTTCCGCCCTGCCGGGCGGGTTGGTGCTCGCTGCGCTCGCCGGGGCCTTCAGCCCCGGTAGGGCACCACCAGGGCAGAGCACTGACCAAGAGAAACCAAAGATCGCTGTCGCGATCAGAGATTCGTCAAATCTCAACCTAGGTGCCTGTACCGCCTACACGCAAGAGATCCGTCCAAATAGACCCGTGAGGTGCATGTATGCGTTCCGCAGACGACGACTGGGCTACCCCGGTGGGCTCCGACACCACCGCCGTAGCAGATGCCACCGTGTCTGGCAACAACCACCTGGCCTACTTCCGCATCCAGTGGAAGGCGACCGGTGTCAAGGGGCCGACGACCATGACCAACCCGGCGGCCATGAACAAGCGCTTCAAGTTGGCGAGGGAGGCGGGGGCCACCCCCGACCAGATCCGTGCGGTGATCGACCGCTTCTGCGCCCAGTGCAAGTCGGGCTCGATCAAGATCACCCGCTCGCCCTGGCAGGCGTTCCTGTACTACTTCGACACGATCATGGCCGAGGTGCTCCGCACCGGGGCGGCCTACTCCGACCAGGCGGCGGTCGACGCCCGCCGGGCGAAGCTCATCGAGCAGCTCGCCGCCCGCAAGGCGGAGCGGGAGGCGTCGTGAAGAAGCTGAAGGCGCGACCACTGGTCATCCCCGACCGCTACCGCCACGCCACCTTCTCCACCTACGACCCCAAGCGGGGCGACCCCGTCGCCCTGGAGGTCTGTATGGATTGGGCGGACACCATGCCCTCCCACATCGGCCGTGACACCGACGGCCGGGGCATCCTCCTGCAGGGCAGCCCCGGCCTGGGCAAGACCCACCTGGCCGTGGCCATGGTGCGCGAGGCGGAGGCCAAGGGGTACAGCACCTGCTTCATCCCCATGTACTCGCTGGTGATGTGGGCCATGAACCGGTTCCGGTTGGAGGACGGCTCCGAGGCGCAGAAGGAGTGGTTCCGCTTCCAGCACTACCTGTACGAGTGCGACGTACTCGTCCTGGACGACGCCGGGCGCGACCGCAAGAGCCCCAGCGGCTACGTCGATGACGAGATCGACGGCATGCTCCGTCACCGGGGCAACTGGCTGATGGCCACCCACATCACGAGCAACCTGCCCGTGGAGGAGTGGAGCGTCCGGTACAACCCGGCCATGGCCAGCCACCTCCATGAGGTGTGCCAGATCATCGACGTGCAGGGCACGGACGACCGCACCCGCTGATGGAAGGCAACGACCTGGGCACGTACGTGGCGGCGTCGACCATGGTCGTCTTCGAGGGCATCATCGCCACCGCTCCCAAGGGCAAGCGCTGGGAGCGGTGGCAGGCCCGCCGGAGCGACGACTGGCAGGCGTACCTGCACACGTGGGAGTGGCACGAGCGGCCGCTCGCTTCGATCGTGCGCCTGGCCTACAGCAACCACGGCGTGCAGGTGGCCACCCTGCTGCCGCAGGCCGCCACGGCCGCCATCTGGCACTACCTCGACCACTACCAGAGCCCAGTCACGGCAGTCACTGCCTATACAGACATCGCAGAGCTGCGCCTGTCCGCCCGCCTGGGCGGGGCGCACTCCGTCTGGGACTCCGACCACGAGCGCCTCGAAGCGCTCGGCTGGCTCGGGCGGGCCGCCCTCCCAGGAGACGAGATCACCCTTGGCTGACCTAGAGCGTGGCCTCATCTCGAAGGTCATCAACACCAGGGACATCGTCACGGCCATCGAGGCCAAGATCACCGAGGAGTTCTTCGCCAGCGAGGAGCACCGGCGGGTGTGGTCGTGGTGCCTGGAGTACTTCCGCCGCTACGGCGAGGCGCCCTCGCTGCGAGCGTTGAAGGCCAACTTCCCCACGTACAAGGTCTTCGAGGTCGAGGAGCCCTACCAGTTCTTCCTGGACGAGCTGCGCGGTCGCCGGGCCTTCGTGATCATGCAGGAGCACATGGGCGACGCCGTCGAGGCGCTCAGCGACGACGCCCTGACGCCACAGGGGGCCGCCGACGCCGCCCTGCACGTCATCACCTCGATGGTGACCCAGGTCGGCACCGAGGTCACCAAGCTGAAGGACGCCAACGTGATCGAGACGCACACCGCCCGGATGAGCCGCTACCGCACCTACTCCGCCACGCCCGGGGGCATGCGGGGCCTGCCCTACGGCTTCCCCTCACTCGACGCCGCCACCAGTGGCGCCCAGCCCGAGCAGCTCATCACGCTGGTGGGTCTGCCCAAGGCGGGCAAGAGTGCCTTCCTCCTGAGCTTCGCTCTCGCTGCGCACATGGCCGGGGCCACCCCGCTCTTCGTCGGCTTCGAGATGAGCAACGAGGAGCAGGAGGCCCGCCTCGACGCCATGGTGGCCAAGGTGTCGCACACCAAGCTGCTGCAGGGCACGCTCAGCGAGATCGACCTGGCGCGCCTGGAGAAGGTGCTGCAGAACCGCAGCCACATGCACCCCTTCATCCTCAGCTCCGACATCTCCTCGGCCACCACGGTGTCCGGGCTCGGTGCCAAGGTGTCGCAGTACAGGCCCGCCATCTTGTACGTGGACGGCACCTACCTCATGGACGACGAGCACGGTGAGCCCAAGGGCTCGTCGCAGGCGCTCACCAACATCACCCGTGGGCTGAAGCGCCTGGCGCAGACGCACCGCATCCCCATCGTCATCACGACTCAGGCGCTCGGCTGGAAGACCAGCCGCACCAAGGGCATCGACGCCGACTCGATCGGCTACACGTCCTCGTTCGCACAGGACAGCGACCTCGTGCTGGGCGTGCAGGCCGACCCCGACGACGAGACGATCCGCAAGCTCTACACCGTCATCGGCCGATCGGTTGGCCGGGTGGACATGCGCTGCACGTTCGACTGGGGGACCATGAGCTTTGACGAGCTGGAGTACGGCGGCGGCCAGGAGGAGGAGTCCGACACCGACACCACTCGCCTCGGGCATGCGTGGGAGCACGACGATGAGTAGCACCACGCTCATCCAGGACGCCGTCGAGGAGCTGGGCGTCGAGGTCACCCGCATCAACGACACCAAGCACGAGCTGTGGGGGCTGTGCCCGGGGCACAAGGCGGTGACGGGCAAGGAGGACCGGCGGCCCTCGTGGTCGATCAACCTCATCAACGGCCAGCACCACTGCTTCTCGTGCGGCTACTCCGGCAACCTCTTCCAGCTCATCGAGGACATGACGGGCGAGCTGCCCGAGGATCTGCTGAAGGAGCTGCGCACCGCCTCGCTGAAGCGAGGGGTGCAGCGCGCCAAGGAGCGGGCCCGCTTCGATGACCTGGACGACGACCGAGAGCTGGAGCCCGAGGTCCACGTGAGCGAGTGGGCCTACAAGCAGTTCACCGAGGTGCCTCGCCGTCTGCTGGAGCTGCGCAAGATCGACCCGTACACGACGTGGCTCTACGGCGTGCGCTGGAACCCGGAGAACCAGAGCTGGGTCATCCCCGTGCGCTTGGCCGACGGCACGCTGCTCGGTTGGCAGGAGCGCAAGGTGGGGTGGTTCAACAACGTCCCCACCGGC
>JACCDR010530068.1_pt1 | contig 10845 bp, 8 predicted proteins | sample 7446431 | NCBI WGS metagenome assembly JACCDR01 (sample SAMN15323443, study PRJNA562643) | freshwater metagenome | isolation source: river surface water | place: USA:Blue River Watershed | collected 2017-08-17 | reverse complement strand
TTCAGATATCAAAGTCAAAGTGGCAGGTCGTGAGCTTGTAGGGCATATGCATACGATCTCAGAGGGTGGTCTCTCATTCAACGCGGCCGAGATGTTGGATAAGGGCGGAATCCTGACGATTCAAATTCAAAGCCCAGATGGAAAAGAGAGTATTCAAGTTCAAGGTCACATCGTGTGGTCGGAGAAAAATCAGGCCTACGGTGTTCAATTCGACAATGCCAAGCAGACCGTGCGCGATCATATCCGCGCATGGACCACTGACCTTGTTAAAGTTGGATTCAAATCTTAAAGCAGGGCGCCTTCGAGCAGCAAGTGCGCCGCTGTGAAATAAATTATTAAGCCAGTGACATCCACAATGGTGGCAACGAAAGGGGCAGAGGCTGTCGCTGGATCTAATTTGAATTTTTTCAAAATAAAGGGAAGCATGGATCCCGTGATGGTTCCCCAGAGCACGCAGCCCAAGACGCTGACGGCGACTGTCGCGCCAATCAAAACATAGTGAGATCCATAAAGAGATTCCCTACTGGGCCACAAAAGAATTCTTAAAAATCCCATTAAGCCAAGGATGAAGCCCAGGGCAATACCTGAAACAATCTCGCGGCCTAAAACCTTGAACCAATCTTGAATACGAATCTCTCCCAGTGCCAAGGCGCGAATAATCAGAGTCGAAGATTGGGAGCCGGAATTTCCACCACTCGAAATAATCAAAGGAATGAATAAAGCTAAAACCATGGCAGTTTGCAATTCGTGTTCGAAAAATCCCATCGCTGAAGCCGTGAGCATTTGGCCCGCAAAGAGAACAACTAGCCAGCCGGCACGTTTTTGAATGATCTCTAAAAAAGGCGTGCGCATATAAGGCATATCTAGAGCTTCAACGGCACCGAGCTTTTGGATATCTTCCGTTGCTTCTTCTTGCAAGACGTTGGCGATGTCATCGAAGGTCACAATCCCTTTCATGTGATCCCATTCATCGATAACCGGCAAAGCCATTAAATTTTGCTGAGAAAAGATTTTCGCAATTTTTTCTTGATCAAGATTCACCGGGATTTTGATGAGATCGGTTTTCATCATATCGCGGATTTTTCGATGAGGCTGAGCCGAGAACAGTTCTCGGAAAGAAACAACTCCCATCAAAGTCTGATCAGTATCAATCACATAAGCATAGTAAATTGTTTCTACCTGAGTTTTCGCCTGAATACGCAGATAGCTAATCGCTTCATCCACGCTCATATCAGGGCGAAGACGAACGAAGCGAGAGCTCATCAAGCCCCCGGCATTATCTTCAGCATAAGCAAGAAGAGCGGTGACCTCGCGGCGTGTTTGCGGATCGAGATAACTGAGCATTTCCTCGCGGTATTCGGTTCCCAAATCTTGAATCAAATCGGCCACGTCATCGGGTGCAAGGATTCGAATCCAACTGCGTTTTTCAGTTCCGGAAGCTTGAGCAATCAGCTCTGCCTGATCATGGGCTTTCAGACTGAGCCAGAATTCTTCAGCATCGTGACGGGATAATTGGAGAAATCTTTCTCGGCGCTCAAGATTGGAAAGAGTGGGCCAAGCCTCAGAGAGGGTCAGAAGCGGAGATAATTCGTGATTCTCATCAAGAACAACCGTGAGCTCGTGAGCGACAGCAAGAGGAGCTTCTTCTGGCTTGTTTGAATTATCTGAAGAATCTGAATCATTCGCCATGAAAATGTCCCCGCAGTCTTCATTTTTAACAAGGTCTTCATAAATTACAAGCTTAAGTTGGCTTTTTGAAAAGAGGGCAGAACCTCGTAAGGCTTTCCTATCATCTGAATTTCACCGTTCTGTAACCACAAAATTCGGTCGCAATGAAGCAGGGTGGACAATCGGTGGGCAATAATAATCTGAGTTTTTCCTTTAAAAAATTCTTCTGTGGCACGGACTAGAATTTCTTCAGTCTGTGGATCAACAGAGCTCGTGGCTTCATCCATAATGACAATGGGAGCATTCTGCAAAAGACAGCGAGCCATACAGATCAACTGCCTTTCTCCCAAGGACAGGTTACGACCCTTTTCCTCGATATTTTTTCGCAGGCCTTCGGAGTTAGCCCATTCTGGCAAACCCACCTGGTTTAAGACATTGCACATTTTTTCTTCGCTCGAACTCGAAGTGATATCTAAATTTTCCCTCAGGCTTCCTTTAAACAAAGTGGGGTCCTGCGCAATGAAGGCCATGGCCTGACGGAAGTTCACCAGGTCCACATCGTCCGCAGACTTTCCCTCGATGAGAATGCGTCCTTCTGTCAGCGGGTAGAGATGAAAAAGAGCCTGAATCAGGCTGGATTTTCCGCTGCCAGTTCTTCCCACAACCCCGAGGGTTTCTCCGGCCTCAATTTTAAAATTGAGATTTTTCAAAACGAGTGGAAGGTTCTCGCGGTAGCGGAAACAGAGATCTTTAAACTCGACACTGGCTGAATTTAATTTTTTAAGCTCAGCTCCAGGCAATTCATCACGGGGCTTCATTCTCTTAGGATGTTCCGTGATAAACTGCGAGCTGGCAGGAAGAAGAGCTCCTTTTTCCAGAGGGCTTCGTAAATAATGATCCATGCGCTCCACGCCGACCAGAGCCTCTTCAAATTGAGAAATCCATTCAAAGAACATCTGAACCGTGTTGCCAGAGAGAGCGATAAAACTGAAGGCCACGCCGATAGAGCCGACAGTCAAATGCCCGTGCAAAAGAAGCCACCAAGCGACAAGACCCGTTGAGAGAAGAAAAACGGCAGTCATGCAATTGATTTGAAAGGAAAAGCTCAAGAAGGATCGAATGGTGGTCAATTTGTGACCCAAATAAGTTTGATCGAGATTTCTAAATCTTTGAGAAAAACTATTTTGTTTCAAAAAAGAGCGAATGGTATTGGCTCCCTGAGCTGTTTCCGCAAAGTGTGCAATGGACGGCGAACGGCTGGCAGAAAGATCTCGGCGGACTTTGCGTAAGCGATCAATATTCAGTCTATAAATTCCATAATCCAAAACAGCGATGACCAAAATCAGGGGAAGGTAAGCGGGACTTGCCAGGGTCATTAACAGAACCATGCTGATCAAATCAAAAACAATGGCGAAAAGTTCTGCGAGAGGCCCACCAAAAAGACGAAAGACATTTCCGTAATCGCTTGAAAAGCGCGTGATAATTCTTCCCGCGGGGGTTGAGTCAAAAAAGTTCATGGGCTGGCGAGAGGTTCTGAGAGTGGTCTCATCATAAATTTGACTGACGGCTTTAGCTGAAAGCCTTGAGAAGATCACACGAAAGAAAAAAGTATTCAAAAAACCCAGAGAAGCCATGCTTCCCATTAAAAGGAGATAATGTTGGGCTTCGAAGCCTTGAAATATAAAGGGAAGAGGCTTGCAGAGACTGCTGGCAGTTGAAACGCATAGCGAGTCCACCCAAATCCCGATAATATTGGCGTTGGCTAAAAGAAAAAGTCTTCCCGTGAGACCAATGAAAAAACAGGCAATGACGGTTCCCATGTAAGGTCGATAGGCCAGCCACAGAGTCTCAGTGACTGTCTGAGAGTACTTTCCCGTGAATTTTGTTTCTTGGTCATGAAAGGCCGCTGTTTTCACTGGTGTCGACATCACTGGCTCCTTTCAATTGAATTTGCGAAGTCTGTGCGACTGTCGCGACAAATGAGCGAAAGTCTTCGCTCTTTGTCAGAAGATCATCAAATTTTCCAAAAGCTTTGATTTCTCCATTTTGCAAAAAGATCACACGGTCGGATTTTTCTAAGACTGTTAAGCGGTGGGTGACCAATAAACGAGTTCGGTCTTTCCATTGTCCTTTGATCAAACCCTCGATCAATTTGTTTTCTGTATCGACATCGACAGCGCTCAAGCAGTCATCCATAAAAACGATAGGAGCATCGTAATAATCCACGCGCGCTAAACTGACTCTTTGTTTTTGGCCGCCAGAAAGGTTGACTCCGCGTTCTCCAATTTCAGTATCCAGTCCGAATTCGACTCTTTGCATGTTCATTTTAAATTGGCAGTTCTCAAGGGACTGAAGAATATTCTGATCTTCTTGATGATCTCCTTGATCATAGTCAAAAGCCACATTCTCTCTCAAGGTGGCGCTCATGATAAAACCTTCTTGAGGAACAAAAGTGAAAAATTGTCGCAGTTGATTCAGGGGCATCTTGAGAGCATCGTTGGAGCCAATCCGGTAAGCTTTAAATGAGGCCCCGGTTTCTCCGAGCAAAGAGAGAAGAAGAAGACTTTTGCCGCTACCCACTTCGCCGACGATAGTCACAAATTCCCCAAGCTTAATATCAAGATCGATATTTCTTAGCAAAGGAGTTCCGCCAATGCTCAGGTTCAGATTTTCCACCTCGATGGCCTTTTCTGGAGCCGCTAGGGATTTTAGTTTTAAAAATTCTTGAGGTCTGACGTGAGCGTCTTGATTTTCCAAAGAAAGAAAAGAATCAATTCTTTTCAGTGAGGTCCAAGAGTCAAAAACAAAAGTGAAAAACCAAGGCATCTGTCTGAAAGGCTTGGTCAAAAATACCGCAACGATCCACAAGAGCGCCATCAAGGAGCCTGTGGTGATTTTTTCCTGAGAGAAATAAACCAATGAAATAATCACGACAATATTCAAAAGAAAGGTGACCGAAGAGCTGATGCTATTCATGGTTTGACCATTCGTCACCATGCGCACGCGATTGACGGTCTCTACTCGGCGAACAAAAAAGATTTTTTCTTCAAATGCTTCGACCCAACCCAAAATTCGGAGTGTGCGAATATTCTGCACCCACTCGTTCACAACACCGATGCGTTCTCCGGCTAATTTCTTAAATTGAAAAAAATATTTGCTCTGCAAAAAAGCCATGAAAAAGCAAAGACCAACAATAGCCATCATCACAAAAACCAAAGGCCATAACGGCACATGAAAGAGATAAACGAGCATCCAAGGAGCAAGGATAAAAGGAAAAATAATGCTAGCTCCGACCGGAAGACTTTGTTCAAGAAAAACAGTCGCACCAGGAATATCCGTAGCATAAAGCTGAACGATTTCTCCTACTGATTTTCCGCCAAGGCTGTCGGTTCGTAATTTCAATGAGTGATCATAAAGCTTTTGGGAAAGAATTCCCTGCATGATGATAGCTTCACGATTTCCTAAATAGTTAGTAAGAACATTGAAACTCAAAGAGACCAAAAGGCATAGAAAGGAGAAAAATAAAGCAAGCAGTTCGTGGTTTTGCAAAACATCGGTTGTGAGATTTTGTTCCCCTGTCAGAAGATCAATAAATTGCTTTTGAAAAAAAGGCGCTAATAATCCAAAGCCCGCCGCCAAAAAAGAAGAAATCAGAATCAGGATTCTCCAGACGGGACGAGAAAAAAATAAGAGTGAAAGAAGAGTCCAAATTCTTGAGCGGAACATCATTCCATTCAAGACTTGCGAAACCACCCAGTCAAGCTCCAACGTTCGGCTTGCGAAGCTAAAACAGAGTGAGGAACCGTGGCTGATTTAAACAACACGAGGCGTCCCCATTCTGGAGAAATGACCTCTTGTCCATTGGCAGTGCGGATAGAAAGCTGGCCTCCGTGAGATTTTTCCCAGGAAGGATTCAGATATAAAACAAAAGAGACCAGACGCTGTTGATGAGGAGCGTGAGGACTTTGATCGATATGCTCTTGATAGCCTGTTCCAGGCTCATACCTTGCAAAGTGGGTTTCATAATGAGTGATGCCGATCCAAAGCTCTTTATTGAGTTGGTCCTGAATTTGTTGGAGAGCTCTTTGTAAGAAAAGAGGAGGTGGTTCGAGCCAATAGATCGAATCACCGCGAATTTCTGATGCCCGTTTTTTTTCTGAACCGCGTCCAATCTCCGCGTGTTTAAACAGTTCCTGATTCCATGCTCTCAGGGCTTCCGTTTTAAGCTCTCGTAAAAACGCTTCTGAAAAAAAATGGTCCAGATAAACCCAGTCCTGTTCTGCCAGTTGATCTATGGCGCGCGAGGGTAGAGAAAAGAGGGAGTCTGGACTTTGCATAGAAGACTTTCTACACTGAAAAGCATGCAGAAAGCACGTCGAGATTTTCTAAAAACCATGGGAGCCGGTTCGGCCTTATTTGTGTCGGGCTGCAGCTCGTTTGATAAATGGGTCATTGGGGATATCGATGACAATCCACAGAAGGTTCTGATTATTGGCGCTGGCCTTGCAGGTTTAACTGCGGCTTATGAACTGAAAAAAAGACAGATTCCATTTCGACTTATCGAAGCTTCCTCTCGTGTCGGGGGAAGAGCATGGACTGTGAAAAGTATGAATGTCTCGTCCCAAAATGCAGATCTTGGCGGTGAGAACATCGAGCATTTTCATGATAGCATTCAAAATATTGCTAAAGAATTAAAACTGAATTTGAATGAAATTACGCCTCAGGTTTCCTATACTTTTTCTGGCCTTTCGCAAAGCCTTGGCGCTAAAGAGATGCTTCGAGAAGGAAAGAAGCTCGAAGATCTTGGGAAAAGAATGGCCCTTGAGACCTACGGTTCGCTGGTTCAATTCCTGAATCAAAAAAACAGTGTGCAATTCTCTAAAGCAGTTATTTTAGATCAGATGCCAGCCTCTGAATTGATACAAAGCCTATCTCAAAAATCAGGCGCTTGGGTGAAGCCATTTTTGAATTCTGTGGTCGTGACCCAGTGGGGAGTTTCTCCGGACAAATTGTCGGCCCTTCATCTTTTGCATTGGCTCCGAGATACATTCACCGTGCAAAGAAGAAAGTTTCTTCGCATTGACGGAGGCGCGGAAGCTTTAGCCCAGGCTCTTTTTGATCGCGTGGCTGGAGTCATCCCTGAGCGAATTGTGAATTTTCAGCATATTCTGAAAAGAATCGACAAAAAAGATGAAAAATGGAGTTTGGAATTTGAAACTCCGCAAGGACGAAAAGAATTTTTAGCTGAAGCCGTTATTTGCACACTTCCACCTTCTCAAATGTCCGCGGTCAAAGGCTGGGAAAATTTAGCCGCAATAGAAGGCATGCTCGAAGGTCCCCTGAAAATTGAGATGGGGTCTCAGAGCAAAATTCTCCTTAGCTTTAAGAACCGCTTTTGGAAAGAAGATCCCTTGTTGGGAACGGGCGGATCTCTGATTTCAGAAAATGGCATGGGCGAGCTTTCCCATGCAGGAGCGATTCCTCACCAAGTTTTGGGAACTGTTCACGGTGTTTTGCAAAGCCAAACGGGCGGAGAGATGGCGGAAAAGGTGACTCCTGAAACTGTTAAATCTGTGATAGAGAGCTTGGCAAAAATAAATCCACTGGCGAATAATTTTGAAAATATTTTTCAAATGCAGAACTGGAAATTTTATCCCTGGGCCAAGGGTTCTCGCGCTTATCCGAAACCTGGACAGTATTCTTCTTGGAATGAAGAGCGCTCGACTTTGACACCACAATCCTGGTTTTTCGCCGGCGACGCTCACAGTTTGAGATTTATGGGCACAATGAACGGGGCGATGGAATCTGCTATTGTCGCTGTTAACAAAGCCGCTGAGGCTTTGGCTTAGTCGCCCGAGTTGGGTCTTGTTTTTTCTTTAATCAAAAATTCGACGCGACGATTTTTCAGCATTTGTTCTGCCGTGATATTTTCACCAGGGAAGATCGGCTTTGTTTCGCCGAATCCGCGAGATGAAAGAATGGCGGCGCTGACACCTTTTTCAATTAAATAATTTTTCGCTGTTCGGGCTCGTCTCTCGGATAAATTTTGATTTAAGACCATGGATCCTTGAAAATCAGTATGTCCTTCGGCAATAACAGAGGCCAAGGAGTCTTTTTTCTCTAAAAGAACTTCGGCGACTTCATCGAGAATTTCTTGGCCTTGCTGGGTCAGGGTGTCTTTTCCCGATTCAAATTCGATACTTTGAGAAATTTCTAATTTTTGAGATGTATAGACAACCTTTTTAGGTTTTGGTGCAGGCGGTGGCTCCGCTTTGGCAGCAGATCCCGGCATAAAGACGGGCATTTTTATTCCCACCAGGTACCTTTCACCCACTCCATTTTTAAACCCAGCGCTGCCGCCATATCCTGCGTGAACGCTGATGTCTTTGCTCCATTGATAACGAAGACCTGCATAAGATTCTCCGGGCTGAGTATACTCGTTATGCTTTCCAGAGAACTTTCCGCCTGTTTCCAGGTTGACGCCCCATTTTTGCGTCAAAGGAAAGAAAAGAGCTAACTGAGCCACATAGAGAGTGGAAAGATCGACTTTGGGATATTCAGCTGTTCCCGTAAAAACAGATCTTTGGCCTTCAATCATTGAGTCAGGGTGGTATTCGAGACCGACATTGGCTGCGATCAAAAAACTTTCAAATTGCTTTTCTAGATTCAGTTTCAGACCTGCTCCGATGGCACCCCAAGATGAACCAATACCTGTTTTTACCGAGGACGTCGCCGTGGCGCTATAGCCGTTCACAGTGCGCATCCCTGTTGGGAGATAAATAGTCGGCTGCAAGGCCATGGCCCATTTACTTTCTGATTGATAGAATTTCCATTTAGCGTAAAGCCGGGTGTCGCCGAGTCCTGTGGCTGAAGAACCATCTAAGGCGCTGTTGACAGCCGGATAATTTTCGGTCTTGATCATTTCAACCGGCAATTCAAAACCTGCTTGCAGGTTCTCTGAGGCCAGCCATCCCAGGCCTAAATTCAGTGTTTGGCTCTGGGCAATCAAAGTCGAAAGGTAATTGTCTCCGCTGTCATCCAAATCAATCCACGGGTCTCTCAAAAGAGTATAGTCTCCGTAAAAATACAAGCGCCCTTCGGTTTGTTTCTGAAAGGGCTGATCATGAAGGAGGGCGTCCTCGGTTGTGATATAAGTCGTATTGTGGGTGGTTTCGAAGCTTTGGATTCGGATATTGCGGGCGGATGTTTGTATGCCAATAATCAAAATACCGATGATAAAGCTTATTTTTTTCATTCTTTTATCATCCGTACAGTCTTTCCATAAGCCAAGCCTTTTTTGCTTTGATTTGTCTCTAAAATTAGGGGTAAGACTGGCTTCTATGAGTAAAGAGACAAATCAAAAAACAATTGAAAAAATTCTGGCCCATGTTCGTCCGACACCATCATTTAAAAATGACCTCACCGAGCAAGAGAAAATCAATAACATCGCTGTTCATTTTAAAGAGATCATGAATATTTTGGGTATGGATTTGTCCAATGACTCTTTGAAAGAAACTCCTCAAAGAATTGCTCGGATGTACGTCAATGAAATTTTCAGTGGTCTCAATTTAGATAATTTTCCGAAAATGACGACCATTGAAAATGAAATGAAGTACGATCAAATGGTTGTGATTCAGAACATTCAAGTCCTGAGTGTTTGTGAGCATCACTTTCAAACCATCGATGGTTTAGCGACAGTCGCTTATATTCCGAACAGCCGTGTTGTTGGATTGTCTAAAATAAATCGAGTGGTTCAATTCTTCGCAAGAAGACCTCAGGTTCAAGAGCGCTTGACCAAGCAAATTGCGGATTGCCTTCAGTACGTTTTGGACACAGATCATGTTGCGGTCCATATTAATGCCAAACATTACTGTGTGATTGCCCGCGGAGTTCAAGATGCTCAGAGCTCTACATCAACTTCGGATCTTCGTGGTCACTTCAAATCTAAAATTGAGACACGCGAAGAGTTTCTAAAGCATTGTCGTCTCAATTAGATAATATTCCACATCTCAATTTGAGAATGTTCAGGACCTTTGTCTTAAGTTCAACGGCGGCCTGCCGATAAGTTATTATCCAAGGAGGCGCCTTTGAGTCAGTACGATATTCCCAGTATTTATGATTTCCTACAACATACCCCGGAACAGGGATTAAGAAAAATGCTCGTTGATTCTAAACCTATCACCGAAGTTCATTTTAATCTCATGCTCAAAATCGTCCGCACCTGCAGTATGGAGGATTTTGGAAATCACTTTGATAAACAAGATTTCCCAAAGATTAAATTGGGTCCTGCTGAGCAAAAAATTAAAGAAAAATTCTGGAAGGATTTAGAAACAGGTCTCAATGCGCGCGGTCTCTTGGGCCCAGCAATGCCAGTGAAAATCGCTGCTTAGGCGCAGTCCAGCTGCGCCTCCTGCCTGTCGGCCTAAGCCTTCAGAGCGTTCGAAATAATTTCATGAGTATTTTGCGAAAGCCCGTGCTTCACTAATCTTTCTAGTTGAGCCTGGGCTTTTTCTTTTAATCCCTCAGGTAATTTCTTCCAAAGATCAAAGCATCCGCTGACTCGGGCTGCGACCTGGGGATTCAATTTATCTAAGATCATGATCTGATCAGCCATAAACCGATAAGTCTCGCCAGAGCCCTCGTGGAAGCGAATAGTATTGTCTCCAAAGCTTCTCAGCAAAGAGTAAACACGATTAGGATTCTTGATATTAAAATCAGGATGGCTCATTAAGCTTTGCACATCCGAAAACGTTTGCTGGTGATAAGAAGAGGCCTGCAAAGCAAACCATTTATTGAGAACCAATGTTTCTTTCTGATAACGGGTAAAGAAGAGATCAATTCCTGCTTTTCGGTGAGGCGACTCGATATTCACCAAAGCCATTAATGCGCTTTCGGCATCGGTCATGCTTTGCGCGTTTTCAAGTTGAGTCAATGCCAATGATTGATATTCTGAAAGACGGCAAAGATAAATGAGCGCCGTATTTTTAAGGCGGCGCTTTCCGATATCTTCATTGCTTAGACTGAGAACATTCTTGCCATGAAACTGCCGGTAGATATCGATCAATGCCACAGCCGAAGCTTGCGCAAGCTCTTGGCGGAGAAATTCACGGGCGGTAAAAAAAGCAGCGGAATCCAGAACGGGCTGTTCTTGGGCAATCACATCGAAACTGGGAAGAG
>JACCDR010182687.1_pt1 | contig 10846 bp, 16 predicted proteins | sample 7446431 | NCBI WGS metagenome assembly JACCDR01 (sample SAMN15323443, study PRJNA562643) | freshwater metagenome | isolation source: river surface water | place: USA:Blue River Watershed | collected 2017-08-17 | reverse complement strand
GTGAGGTTGAAGTCACCGCGCAGCGCGCTGCCGCTGGCATCGCCGCCGAGACGTCCCGAATCAAAGCCGCCCAGCAAACGGCCAAAACCGAAGCTGCCACCCTCGAGCGACAGGTCGGCCCCGGCCTTGTCTTTCGGCGTGCGGGTCAGCACGTTGACAATGCCGCCGATCGCATCCGACCCGTACAGTGCCGAACCGATGCCGCGCACGACCTCGACGCCGCCGGCCGAAGGAATATTGAGTTCGTACAGCGCGTTGTGGTTGAAGTTGCCGGTCGCACGGATGGGAATGCCATCTTCCAGGAACAGGTACAGCGGACTGGTGGTGAAGCCCTGGCGGATCGCGGTGGTATGGCCTTCGCCATTGGTGACGCCGATCGCAACACCCGGTATCTGCCCCAGCAATTGCTGCGGATGGGACGGACGGGTCTGTACGATGGCTGCGCGCTCGATCACGCCAACGGCAGACGGCGTTTCGGACAACAGGGTCTGCTCGCGGGTACCGGTGACGGTCACGACGGGCAGCAAGGTATCGGGGCCCTCGGCCAGCGCCGCATCGGCGAAGGCAAAGGCCGCTGCCGCCAGCGCGGGCGGAAGCAAATGACGCATGAAGGATCTCCTGAAACGACGGACAGGATCCCGGCACCTTAGCAAAGGCCGGAATCGTCAGGTACTGCGTGGTATCAGGAGATTGCAGGGGGTGCGCGTGAGCGCAAGGCATGGCCCGGGAAGGCCGTGACGGGGTCAACAAGGGCCGGCAGCGTGATCGCCGCGACAGATGGCACTGGCAGGTAGCGGCTTGCGTCGAACTCGGACGCTGGCCCGGTAGCCGCACACAGCACGCAATGATCGGCATGGGTGCCGGCGGCATGCGGCAGCGAGTCTGCCTTGCCCGCATCCAGCTTGACCCACTTGATGCCGGAATTGACGCACACCTCGATCCAGCGCGCGCCCTGTTCCGATCGCATGCCCGCAAACGCCGGCAGCAGCGACTGCAGCAGCAGGGCAGCCACCAGCAAGCTGGCGAACAGGTGACGGGGGATACGGCGCAGGAACATGGGGCAAGATTTTATCATGGCAATTTTGTACAAGCGGCCATCGATGCCGGGCGCTTTTCGCCCCAAACCTTGTCTAACCCGGGTGAGCTTGTGTCCCTGACATGGAAAGGCAACACCAAGTAACACGCTGGAAAAGGCTGCTTCTCCATTGAAAGATGCAGATAAAGGATGCGTAAGCTTTGATTCGCGATGCAGATAACCGTTGTGTTAGATTCCGAAAACGTCGCAACGGCGCGACTGCAATACAAGATATTGGCGTTCTGGCAATACGGTGGCGATATTGGTCGTCCTCCAGGCTTACTTCGGTCAAATGTTCGAGTATTGTGTTTGCTGCATTGCGGAAACAGAGAATTAGCGACACAATCGAGCGTCTTGAATGAGGGGTCCTCATGCTCTATCAACTTCATGAAATGAACCGCACCTTGCTGAGCCCGCTAATCCAGTGGGCAGAGGCATCGTCGAAACTGTTTACCAATCCTGTTTCGCCCTTCGCGCACACCCCTTTCGCACAACGCATTGCCGCCGGCTATGAACTGATGTTCAGGCTCGGCAAGGAATACGAAAAGCCGGCGTTTGGCATCACGCACACGGAAGTCCATGGCGTCCAGACGGCCATCATTGAAGATGTTGCCGTCGAAAAGCCCTTCTGCAAGCTGATCCACTTCCGCAAGGACAAGCACGCCGCCAATCTGAAAGACCTGCAGCAGCCGAAAGTGCTGCTGGTCGCACCGCTGTCCGGCCACCATGCGACGCTGCTGCGCGATACCGTGCGCGCGCTGCTGGTCGACCATGATGTCTACATCACCGACTGGACCGATGCGCGCATGGTCCCGATGGACAAAGGCGCATTCCACCTGCACGACTATATTTACTACGTGCAGGACTTCATCCGCTTTCTCGGCGAAGGCGTGAACGTGGTCTCGGTCTGCCAGCCCACCGTGCCGGTGCTGGCCGCGATCTCGCTGATGGCCTCGGCCAAAGAAAAAGTCATGCCGAAGACGATGGTGATGATGGGCGGCCCTATCGATCCGGGCAAGTCGCCGACTGCCGTCAATGATCTGGCCACCAACAAGCCGTTCGCGTGGTTCGAGAACAACGTGATCTACAACGTTCCGCCCAACTATCCCGGCTATGGCCGCCGCGTCTATCCGGGCTTCCTGCAGCATGCCGGTTTCGTGGCGATGAACCCGCGTCGCCATGCGCAGAGCCACTGGGAGTTCTACCTGCACCTGCGCGAGGGCGACAACGAGTCGGCCGAAGAGCACCGCAAGTTCTACGACGAATACAACGCCGTGCTCGACATGCCGGCCGAGTACTACCTCGAGACCATCAAGACCGTCTTCCAGGACCATGCACTGCCCGAAGGCACCGGGGACGTGGAAGGCAAGCGCGTGCGTCCGCAGGACATCTCGAACGTCGCACTGTTCACGATCGAAGGCGAACTGGACGACATTTCTGGCTCTGGCCAGACGCGCGCTGCGCACGACCTGTGCGCAAGCATCCCGAAAGACATGAAGCAGCACTACACGGCGCCGAAGTGCGGCCATTACGGCATCTTCTCCGGCCGCCGCTGGCGCGAGATGATCGCACCGCGCATTACCGAGTTCATCAAGGCGCACGCGTAACCAGCGCCCGAGGTACTGATACTCGCGACAAGGCCGCCTCCGGGCGGCCTTGTCGTTTGTGGTCACCGCAAATCGCGGATAATGTTGGCCTATGTCACGCCCCCCATCATCGCTGGCCGATCGCGACGAGGACCTGCTACCGCAGACGCAATGCACGAAGTGCGGCTATCCCGCATGCCGCCCGTATGCGGAAGCCATTGCCGACGGTAGCGCCGGCTACAACCAGTGCCCGCCCGGCGGCGCCGAAGGCGTCGCACGGCTGGCCGAGCTGCTGGGCAAGCCCGTCATCCCGATCAACCCTGTGCATGGCGCCGAACGTGAGCGGCCGGTGGCCGTCATCGATGAAGCCGCCTGCATAGGCTGCACCCTGTGCATACAGGCCTGCCCGGTGGATGCCATCGTGGGCGCGGCCAAGCAAATGCACACGGTGGTGGCCGAGCTCTGTACCGGCTGCGACCTGTGCGTGGCGCCCTGCCCGGTCGACTGCATCACGATGGTGCCGGTCACGCCGGGCCGCACCGGCTGGCAGGCCTGGTCGCAGGCGCAGGCGGATGATGCGCGCCGCCATCATGACGCGCGCGCGGCAAGGCTCAAGCGAGACAAGGAAGAAAACGATGCGCGGCTGGCTGCCAAGGCAGCGGCCAAGCTGAAGGAAGTCGAATCGTCGGCGCCGCAATCTGACGCCGAGCGGGCCGAGAAAGAGCGCAAGCGCGCCATCATTCAGGCCGCGATAGAGCGCGCGCGCCTGCAGAAGGAAGCGGCGCAGCAGGAAGCCGCGCGCAAGCAAGCGGAACTCGATGCCGCCGCAGGAAAGAAAGCATGAACGCAGAAAAGCGCCGCGAGATCTTCGAACGGCTGCGCGCAGCCAATCCGCATCCGACCACCGAGCTCGAGTACACGACGCCGTTCGAACTGCTGATCTCGGTGATCCTGTCGGCGCAGGCCACCGACGTCGGCGTCAACAAGGCCACGCGCAAGCTGTACCCGGTCGCGAACACGCCGCAGGCGATCTACGATCTCGGTGTCGAGGGACTCACACCCTACGTCCAGACCATCGGCCTGTACCGCACCAAGGCAAAGAACGTCATCGAGACTTGCCGCCTGCTGCTCGAGAAGCACGGCGGCCAGGTACCGCGCGACCGCGAGTCGCTGCAGGCACTGCCCGGTGTCGGCCGCAAGACAGCCAATGTGGTGCTGAACACCGCCTTCGGCGTGCCGGCGATGGCTGTCGACACACACATCTTCCGCGTGTCCAACCGCACCGGCATCGCGCCCGGCAAGAACGTGGACGTGGTCGAAGAAAAGCTGATGAAATTCGTGCCGCGGGAATTCCTGATGTATGCGCACCATTGGCTGATCCTGCACGGCCGTTACACCTGCACTGCACGCAGTCCGCAATGCTGGAACTGCCTGATCGCCGACCTGTGCGAGTACAAGGACAAGACGCCGATGCCTGCGAAGGGCATCTGATCACAGGACGCCGGAAGACTCCGCATGACGCTGCACCAGATGCAGCGCGGCCCTCACGAGACTGACACCACCCTTCATGGAAGCTTTCATCAACACCGCCGCCGTCGTCGCGCTCGGCGAGCTCGGCGACAAGACCCAGGTGCTGGCGCTGCTGCTGGCCGTGCGCTACCAGCGCAGCTGGCCCATCCTGGGCGGCATCTTCATCGCAACGCTGCTGACCATGGGCGTCACCGCCCTGCTGGGCACGACCATCTCGGCCTTCTTGCCGCCGCAGTGGCTGCGCTGGGTGCTGGTGCTGATGTTCTATGCAGTCGCCGTATGGACTCTGGTACCGGAGGGCGATGACGACGATGAAGAAGATGTCGCGCTCAAATCGTCGCGCAACCTGGTGCTGACAGCCTTCGTAACCTTCATCCTCGCCGAGCTGGGCGACAAGTCGCAGATTGCGACGCTGGTAATGGCTGCCAAGTATGGCGATTTCCCGTTGGTGATGGCGGGCTCGACGCTGGGCGAGATGCTGGCCATTGCGCCGGCCGTACTGCTGGGCCAGACCACGGCACAATGGCTGCCGATGAAATGGGTGCGCGTCTCGGCAGCAGCATTGTTCGCTGCGCTCGGCACCTGGGTACTGGTGTTCGGTCTGGCGTGAAGAGCGAGAACACCATGATGAGAGCGGAGCGCTGAACGATGTTCAACCCGACCAAGGACGAAGTGCGCCGCTTCTTCTGCGAGACCTGGCGCAAGACGCAGGCAAACGAAGTGCTGACGCCGCTGGAAGCCATCGCGCGCGACTGGATGCTGCAGCATCCGGAATACCACGATGAGCTGTCGGATCCGGACGCCGCGCAGGCCGCCGACTATGACATCGCGAAAGGTCAGTCGAATCCCTTCCTGCACCTGGCGATGCACCTGTCGATCACGGAGCAGGTGTCCATCGACCAGCCACCCGGCATCCGTGGTGCTTACCAACTGCTGGCAGCCAAACTCGGCGAGCATGAAGCACAGCACCAGGTGATGGAGTGTCTGGGGGAGATGCTATGGACTTCGCAGCGCAATGGCACGCCGCCGGATGGCGTGGCCTATATCGAATGCGTGCAACGCCGCGCAAGCAGCTGAGGCCAGCCGCAGACCATCGAGATGGTGACAGGCAGCATGCCTGACAGATGACGGATAGTTCACCGCGTCTCGGGTGGGGTCGGACAATTACGCGATGTAAGCCGGATTCAGCATGATCGGGATTCCGGCAGATGCATATCTGGCGCGAAAATCAGTTTCGTCCACATCCACCGGCATGTTGCTGCGGAAACCGAGGGATGTCAGCAGTTTGTCTTCAGCCCGGGTAATCCAGCACGCCAGCAGATACTTTTCCAGGATAGCCCTGACCCTGGCGATATCCGGCTGGTCCAGGTTCAGCAGCAACTCCAGAACCATCTTGAAAGGTATCGCATGGTCATAAACATGGGAAAAAGCCTTGATTGGCGTCACGAGCGGCGACTCGGAGCAATATTTTGCTGCCTGATGTTTCTTTTTCCCGTAACTCTCCCAGAGAAAATACACAGGCTCCCTGAGGGCTTTTGCGTATGACGTTGCCGGCATGCCCAGCGATCTCACTTTCTGGCAGTACTTGACCGCTTCGAGAATCATGTTCAGACGCTCGTTTTCTGACAACACATTCACACCCGCTTTACGTAGACCAACAAGCCTTTGTCGGTGGCTGTCTTTATCATGTGCCCGGTGCCACGCGATTCCCCATCCCAAATCGCTATAAGCGCATCCGCGTTCTCGGCCATCTTTTTATTGCGAACCGGACCAGCGCCCCTGCCGTGCGCCTTCCAGTCGGCCTTGTAGATAGCCAGAGGCTTATTTACCTCGACCGCATATCGCTCTCCCAGCGCATCCGCTCCCTTCGCGCCACCCGACACCACGACAGTAATGTCGAACTGCGCTTCTTTTATCGCTTCGAGAAGAACATCATAGTTGTCGAAGTCGCGACTGCCCGCAATAATTACCCTCATCCTTTTCCCATGCATTATTAATATTCACGCAGGCACATTGGACACCGTGGCAGCAGCGTTGGTTTTTTGGGGTCGGTTTGATTTTAGAGGATTGTTTCCGCATGCCGGTTGAACGGCAGTCTCGATGCGGGGTGGGACAGCCACGCACGGGCAATAAAAAACCGCGGCAAGCCGCGGTTTTTTATTTGAAGCCGGAACATCATGTTTGCGCAGCACCGGCAAGCAGGCTCACGGGCAGGCAAGCGATTTATCGAGATCCCGAGCCGATATCTCGCTGATCTTCCACTGCCCGTTCTTGCGGTTCAAGACGTAGAGCCAGCCACTGAGTGCCGTCGAATTATCCTTCAGCACGGTACGCACAGACCGGGTGGTGACGATGGCCGTATTCTGGTTCAGGAAGCATGGCGCAACGTCAGTGATCTCGAGCGTCACTGCGCCCTGCTTCGCTTCGATCGCGTCGATGTAGCGCTTCCAGACCTGCGCCAGACTGGTCTGGTCGTTGTACCCGACATGATTGCCATCCGGCAGATGGTAGATCACCGGAGCGTCGTAGATCTTCCCCGCGATCGCATCAGTGTCTTTGTCATTCATCAGGCGCGCGTAATCGGCAAACAACTGGCGGATGTCGGCACTGTCGGCTGCCTGCCTCTGGGCTGCAGTCGATTCCCCGGCAGCAACGGGCGCACCAGAAAAGAGGAACGCAAGCAGTGCCGCTGCCACCGCGGTGCATGACTGAAATGGGCGCATCGTTATCCTTTCATTAATCAAGCGGACAGATTCCGAATTGCAGAGCCGATCGATTTTATCCAAGAACGGTTTCGATACCCTGCGTCACGACCTTGCCGTGGTTATCATGTGCGAGGGTATCTTGGCGCTGCCAGTGACTGCTTTATAAAAACGAAAAGGAAAGGCCCGATGAAAAAACTCGCCCTCTTTCTGATTGCCTGCGTGATGTGCTCGGCTGCATGTGCGCACCCTCAGGACAAGCTGTCGCCGGAAGGGCTGATGCATTACTACGTCAAGCTGGTCAACGACGAAGACACCGTGGCTCTGCAAGACGTCTACCATTTCCCGCACGTGAAAATCACTGGTGGAAAGCTGACGCAGATTGACGACAAATCGATACCCGTGATCGATTTCGACGGCCTGAAAAAATCAGGCTGGAAGTACTCGAAAATCAATCAGGTGAAAGTGCTGGCCGAGGGGAGCAACGCCGCGCTGGTGGAATTGAACTTCTCGCGCTTCGATGAAAACGGCAAGGAGTTCCTGAACCAGACCACCTTCTACAATCTGACCAGGAACAATGGCTACTGGCAGATCATGAGCATACAGTCGATGGGGCAACTCGCCGGCGTGAAAGGGAAATGACCGGATCGAATCGCGCCTGTCCTCCGGACGCAAAATCCTTCTTTATCACCGCCAGATGTCCGGACGATTCTGAGCAAGTTCGAAGAAACACTATCCCCTCGTCATCGCTGACGAGGGTCCGATTACTTGCTGGCCCGGGACGGCATCGCACCGGGCCACCCGACTCCTATCCGCGCAAATAATCTGTCTTGCCAATCTCCACGCCGTTATGGCGCAGGATGTTATATGCCGTCGTGATATGGAAGTAGAAATTGGGAATGATCCAGGTCAGCAAGTACTGATCGCCCACAAACTCGAACTTGCGCTCACCAATTGAAAAACTGATTTCCTTATTGGCGGAGCCATCCATTTGCTCAGGCTTGAGGGTGTCCAAAAACCCAATGGTCCTGGCAATCCTGTCTTGTATTTCGGCGAACGTCGCTTCCTGATCGTCCATTTTCGGCGCGTCGACGCCTGCCAATCTTGCCAGGCCATTCTTTGCCTGATCACAAGCAATCTGGACTTGCTTGGTCAATCCAAACATATCCAGGAACAATCGGGATCCCAACAGCACCTTCTCATCCACCTTTTTGTGGGCGGCATGCGCTTCCGCTTTTTTCAAAATGGCTGACAAGTTGCCCAACATCTTCTTGAATTGCGGAACGGAAGCTTGATACATAGACATTGTCATCGGTTTTTCTCCCTTGATGAATGACGAAAATTTGCGAATGAATCCCAAACGCAAGAAGTAGAATCACCGACTTATGGGCTTTCAACCTTTGCGCACATCACTTCCATTGAAGGTGCAGCTTTCGGTGTGATGCTGCGCAATCACGCAGATATAAATTGATCAGGCTTTGGTAAGGGATTCCTACTTCTTCAGAGATGGATTTGAAGTAAGCCACCGACTCTTCGTCGAGCCGGATCGTGATGGATTTTTTCAGCTTGGCCGCATAGGGATTCTTGCGCGCCTTGGAGAAATCGTATTCGTCTCGCATGGCTGTCACCTTCGCTTATAGGATCTTGTCTCGTGAACAGTTGCCTTCCTTGCCGAGATGATTCTGATGACCTCATCATCTCCCCGATAGCAGTGGCACACGACAACGACCCGCCAGGAAAAACTCAAGCCCAGTGATATGAATCGCTCTTCATCTGCCGAATGGTCGGGATCGTCGATCAGGCGCGCGTGCTCATCGTAGAAAGCCGACTTTGCCTCCTCAAAGGAAATGCCGTGCTTCTTCAGATTGGCAGCGGCTTTTCGTTGATCCCATTCGAAGCGGAGAGAATCCATGCATACATTGTACGTACATGGATTGGCAGGTACAAGCTACCTGTATAGAAGGCTCCCGCGGCGAGAAGCCGCCACATTTGCCACCCGGACCTGCGCTATTCGTCCAGCGCACAGCTCACAGGCTTCGCCCCCAGCAAGCCCGGCAGCAGTCCGGGCTGCAGGCTAACCAGAAAGCCCCGACGCCCACCATTGATGTAGATGAGCGGCAGCTCGAGGATCGATGCCTCCAGATAAACCGGCATGGCCTTCTTCGTGCCAAACGGCGACGTGCCCCCGATCAGGTAGCCGGTATGCCGGTGCGCCTCGTCCGGCGTGCAGGGTTCGATGCTCTTGCGGGAAACCTGCCGCGCGAGGTTCTTGGTCGACACCTTGCGGTCGCCATGCATCAGGATGATCAGTGGCTTCTTTAGCTCGTCTTTCATTACCAGCGTCTTGATGACCTGGTGCTCGTCCACGCCCAGTTGCCGCGCTGATTCGCCGGTGCCGCCATGCTCGACATAGTCGTACGGATGCCTGCCGTAGCTCACGCCCTGCCTGGTAAGGAACTGGGTGGCCGGTGTTTCTGAGATATGTTTGCTCATGGGAGCCGGATTCGGGAAGCAGGCGCGGGGGCCAAGGTCACGGGCAATAAAAAACCGCGGCAAGCCGCGGTTTTTCATCAAGCGTGTGCAGCTTACTTGCGCAGCACCAGGGAACCCGGCAGGCTGGACAGGTAGGCAGCGATATCCTTGATCTCGGTGCGAGACAGCGGCTTGGCCATGCCACCCATGATCGCGTTGCCGCGGCCATTGGCGCCGGCAGCGCCGCGCTGATACGAGGTCAGTGCATGCTCGAGGTAGTCGGCGTGCTGGCCGGCCAGCTTCGGATAGCTCGGGTCGACCGGGCTCTGGTAGTCGGCGCCGTGGCAAGATGCGCAGTTGTACTTCTGTGCAGCGGCCTTGCCCGCTTCGATGTTGCCGGCGAAGGCGTTGAACGACAGCGCAACGGCCAGCAGTGCAAAAATCTTTTTCATGGTCAGTGCTCCGATTATTTCTGCTGCGCGTAGTACGCGGCCAGGTCGGCGATGTCCTGGTCGGACAGGCCCTTGGCGATACCCACCATCGACGGATGGTTGCGCTCGCCCTTCTTGTAGGCGTTCAGGGCTGCAGCGATATATTTTTCGTTCTGGCCGCCGAGCATCGGGACGCGGAACACTTCCGGATAAGTGGCCTTGTAGCCGCCGGCGATGCCGTGGCAGCCGATGCACATCGCAACCTTGTTTTTGGCTGCAGCAGCATCACCCTTGATGTCGGCAGCAGCGGACACCTGGGCCACAGTCGCCAGCGCGAGTAGAGCAAAGATTTTTTTCATGATGGCTGGGTAGTAAGTTCGAAACGGATTCGACGGACACAGGCCGGACTTGCCAACCGCAGGCTAGACTACATTGTCAAAAATGTTGCCCCGTCGCACAGCGCCCGCGATTCTAACCGATTCGCTTGCCCCAGTCTATTTTCCAGCCCCTGATCGCATCCGAAGGCCGGGCAGCGCACCAGAATTCGCTGGCAGACGGCTATACTCGTTCATCCACTGCTGACTGTTGAGTCAAATGTCTAACTCCCCACGCTTCGAAGGCTCCGAACATTACGTAGCCACCCAGGACCTGAAACTGGCCGTGAATGCCGCACTCACGCTGCAGCGCCCGCTGCTGATCAAGGGCGAGCCCGGCACCGGCAAGACCATGCTGGCCGAGGAAGTCGCGGCCGCGCTGAAGATGCCGCTTTTGCAATGGCATATCAAATCGACTACAAAAGCGCAGCAGGGCCTGTATGAATACGATGCGGTGTCGCGCTTGCGAGATTCGCAACTCGGCGACGAGCGGGTCAAGGACATCCACAACTACATCGTCAAAGGCGTGCTGTGGCAGGCGTTCACATCGGACGAACCGGTGGTGCTGCTGATTGACGAGATCGACAAGGCCGATATCGAGTTCCCGAACGACTTGCTGCGCGAGCTCGACCGCATGGAGTTTTACGTCTACGAGACGCGCGAGATGGTGCGCGCC